>Ga0207421_10000352_pt1 | contig 58684 bp, 52 predicted proteins | sample SodLakKL_010_SED_4_FD_187542 | JGI IMG/M metagenome (GOLD analysis project Ga0207421, IMG submission 187542) | Alkaline sediment microbial communities from Lake Tanatar, Kulunda Steppe, Russia - 8KL_010_SED (SPAdes) (version 2) | ecosystem: Environmental > Aquatic > Non-marine Saline and...
CGCACGCCGGCCGCGCCCCGCCCGCGGCCCCTAGGGCTAGCCCACCGCCAGCACGATGTTGCCGATGTGCTCGCCAGACTCCATCCGCGCGTGGGCCTGCGCCGCCTCGGCCAGTGGGTGGACCGAGTCCACCACCGGGCGCAGGCTGCCATCGGCGAAGCCGGGCCAGACCTCCTCACGCAGGCGCGCGGCCAAGGCCTCCTTGTGGGCCAGCGGCCGTGCCCGCAACGTCGAGCCGGCCACGGTCAGGCGGCGGCCGAGCAGCCACGCGAGGTCGAGCTCGGCGCGGCGCCCGCCCTGCAACCCGATCACCACCAGGTGCCCGTCGTCGGCGAGTGCCCGGAGGTTGCGCTCCAGGTAGTCGCCGCCGACCACGTCGAGGATCGCCTCGACGCCGTGCTGGTCGGTGAGCGCCAGTACCCGCTCGACGAAGTCCTCCTCGGGGTAGACGATCGCGGCCTCTGCGCCCTGCTGGAGCGCTGCCCGCGCCTTGCGGTCGCTGCCGACCGTGACCAGGGCGGTGGCGCCCGCGCGTTGGGCGAGCTGCACCGCCGCGGTCCCCACCCCGCTGGTGCCCCCGTGGACCAGGGCGCGCTCGCCGCGGGAGAGCCCTGCCCGCACCAGCAGGTTGTCGAAGGCCGTGGCGTAGACCTCGTAGGCGCAGGCGGCCTCGGCGGCTGTGAGCGTCGCGGGCCAGGGCAGCGCCACGGCTGCTGGCACCACGACCCGGTCGGCATAGCCGCCGCCGGTCAGCAGGGCGCACGCGCGGTCACCGGGCTCCCAGCCCTCGACGTCAGCGCCCACCGCGACGACCTCCCCGGCCGCCTCCAGGCCGAGCACGTCCGAGGCGCCCTCCGGTGGGGGATGCAGCCCCCGGCGCTGGAGCACGTCGGCGCGGTTCACCCCGGCGGCGTGCACCGCCAGCAGCAGCTCGCCGGGGCCGGGCGTCGGCTCGGGGCGCTGCACGACCGCCAGGGCCTCGGGCCCGCCTGATTGGGTGGCCACGATCGCTTGCATGGGTGCTGCTCCTCGGTGGTGGTAGTGCGAGGGGGTGGGGTGGTGGCGCCAGCCTGCACCATGCCCGCAGCAGCGGCCAGACGCCGGGCCGCCTCTCGGGCCGCGCGGCCGCACGCACGATCACGATCGTCGCGCGGCGAGCACGCTGCTAGCCTTGCGGTCTGATTCGATCGACACCCGTGACGGCGCGCAGCGTGCGGTTGCGCCCGCGTGCCCGCGTCGTGAAAGGAGACCCGTGGCCGAGGTACAGCCAGGACAGATCCTGACAGGCACCGTCGTCAGCCTGCAGGAGTACGGCGCCTTCGTCGAGATCGCCCCCGATGTCACCGGGCTGGTGCACATCAGCGAGGTCGATCCCGACTACGTGGAGAACATCCACGCCTACCTGACCGAGGGGCAGTCGGTGCAGGTCAAGGTGCTCGCCATCAAGGACGACGGGCGCATCGACCTCTCCATCAAGCGCGCCGACCCCGAATGGGTGGAGGAGGAGCGTCCCGCGCGCCGCGCGCCGGGCAAGGTCGACAAGGAGTTCAACCAGCGGCTCCGCAAGTTCATGCACCAGTCCGACATGATCCAGGGCGAGGTGCGGCGGCGCCGTCGTGCGCGCCAGCAGTAGGAGCCCGAGGCGGTGGACGTCCAAGCGGTCATCCTCGCAGGCGGCAAGGGCACCCGGCTGCGCCCGATCACCGACGAGCTGCCCAAGCCGTTGGTGCCCGTCGCCAACCGACCGCTGATCCTGCACCAGCTGGCGCACCTGGCGCGCGCCGGGGTGCGTGACGTCACCCTGGCGCTCGGCTACGCCGCCGAGGCCTTCACCGGCGTCGAGCGCGACGCCGCCGAGCTCGGCATCGACCTGACCCTCATCACCGAGCCCGCACCCCTGGGCACGGGCGGCGCGCTGCGCTGGTGCGCCGACGAGGGCGCCTTCGACCCCGACCGGCCGCTGCTGTGGCTCAACGGCGACGTGATCGCCGCCCCCGACATCGGTGCGCTCACCGAGACCCACCTCGACCGCGGCGCGCGCATCACGTTCTGGCTCACCTCGGTGCGCGACGTGCGCGAGTTCGGGGTGCTCGAGCTCGGCAGCGACGGCTTCGTCGAGCGCTTCCTCGAGAAGCCCATGCCCGACGAGACCGACAGCCACCTGGTCAACGCCGGCATCGTCATGCTCGACCCGCGGATCATCGACCGCGTGCCGCCGGACGCGTTCTTCTCGTTCGAGAAGCAGCTGCTGCCCGGGATGGTGCGCGAGCGCGAGCTCGTGTTCGGCCGCTTCGACGGAGGCTATTGGAAGGACACCGGCCGCCCGCTGGACTACCGCAAGGCCAACCGCCACGTGCTCGAGGGGCGTGTCGACTGGGAGCCCGCTGGCGAGCAGGCCGCCCCCGGCCTGTGGCTGGGCGCTGGCGTGAAGCGCGATGGCGTCGACCTGATCCAGCCGGCCGCCATCGGCGACGACACCGTGCTGGAGGAGGGCGCGCGCCTGTTCGGTCGCACGGTGGTGGGGCAGCGCTGCCACGTCGCCCGCGCCGCCGAGCTCGACGGGTGCGTGCTGTTCGACGACGTGGTGGTCGAGCGCGGCGCCTCGGTGATCGACTCGGTGGTGTGCCGCGGCGCGCGCATCGAGCGCGGCGCGGTGGTGCACGGCGCCATCATCGGCCACGACACCGTGGTGGGGCCGGCCAACGAGGTGCGCGAGACGCGCCTGGGACCCGGCCTGACCATCCCCCCGGAGGCGCTGCTCGTCGATCAGCAGCGTCGCTAGCCTCACCCCAACCTCATCGCTGCAATTTCCTAACCCCAAGGTTAGGATATTGGGCGTGAGCGAGATGACGGGTGACCTGCTGGACCTGCTGGGCGACACGCGCGGCCGGCTCGTCCAGGCGCTGCGGGACGGCCCCCGCGGCGTCGCTGACCTTGCCGAGGAGCTCGGCATCAGCGAGGTCGCGGTGCGCCGGCACCTGCACGGGCTGGTCGATGACGAGCTGGCCGTAGCCGAGACCGTGCGCCGCAGCGGTCCTGGCCGCCCCGCGGCACGCTACCGCCTCAGTGAGCGGGGGCGGCGCCTGCTGCCCGACCGCAGCGCGGAGGTCGCAAGCGACCTCGTCCGCTACCTCACCGCCGTGCACGGCCAGCACGAGCTCGCGCAGTTCCTCGGGTGGCGTCGTGCGCGCCAGCAGGACCGCTACGAGGCCGAGCTGGGCGAAGCGGCGACATGGCAGGAGCGCGTCGAGAAGCTCGCCGAGCTGCTCACCGCGGACGGGTTCCCCTCCGCGGTCGAGGAGGTCACCGACGAGCTGGGACGCCCCCGGCTGGCGCTGCGCCAGCGGCACTGCGCCATCCGGGATGTCGCCAGGACCGCGCCTGCGGTCTGCTCCCACGAGGCTGCGATGTTCCGCGACCTGCTGGGCGTGGAAGTCTCCCGCGAGAAGACGATCGCTGCAGGCGCCGACGCCTGCGTGTGCTACTTCGATCCCGCCGAACCCGCCGACCGGCATCCCGCCGAACCCGCCGCCCGGGATCCCGCCGAACCTGCCGACCGGGATCCCGCCGAACCCGATCCCGCCGATCCCGCTGCCGCTGGCGCACCCGCACGGGATCCCGCCCAACCCCATGACACCGCCGGCGATCCCCCGTCGTCGGCCGCTCTGCCCGACCCGGCACCGCAGCAGCGGTGACCGCCCACGACACGGTTTCCCGACCGTCCCCGACCGACAGGAGCGAGGCGATGGCGACCCGCGCAGAGGACCTGCAGCTGGATGGCTATCAGTACGGCTGGCACGACGACGTCACTCCGGTGTTCGAGCCCAAGAAGGGGCTCTCCCGCGAGGTCGTCGCCGAGATCTCGGAGATGAAGAACGAGCCGACGTGGATGCGCGACATGCGGCTCAAGGCCTACGAGCGCTTCCTGCGCATGCCCACCCCGACGTGGGGCGCCAACATCTCCGACATCGACTTCGACGACATCTACTACTTCGTGCGCTCCACCGAGGAGCAGGCCAACAGCTGGGAGGACCTCCCCCAGGAGATCCGCGAGACCTACGACAAGCTGGGCATCCCCGAGGCCGAGAAGCAGCGGCTCATCGCCGGTGTGGCCGCCCAGTACGAGTCCGAGGTCGTCTACCACAAGGTGCGCGAGGACCTGGAGGCCCAGGGCGTCATCTTCGTCGACACCGACACCGGCCTGCGGGAGCACGAGGACGTGATCCGCGAGCACTTCGGCACGGTGATCCCGCCGGCGGACAACAAGCTGGCCGCGCTCAACACCGCGGTGTGGTCGGGCGGCTCGTTCATCGTGGTCCCCGAGGGCGTGCACATCGACATCCCGCTGCAGGCCTACTTCCGCATCAACCAGCAGAGCATGGGCCAGTTCGAGCGCACGCTCATCATCGCCGAGCCCGGCAGCTACGTGCACTACGTCGAGGGCTGCACCGCGCCGATCTACTCCAGCGACTCGCTGCACTCGGCCGTGGTGGAGCTGATCGCCAAGCCCGGCTCGCGCCTGCGCTACACCACGATCCAGAACTGGTCGCCCAACGTGTACAACCTGGTGACCAAGCGGGCCGCGGCCTACGAGGACGCCACCGTCGAGTGGATCGACGGCAACATCGGCTCCAAGGTCACGATGAAGTACCCCTCGGTCCACATGATGGGCCGTGGAGCGACAGGTGAGGTCATGAGCGTGGCCTTCGCCGGCGACGGCCAGCACCAGGACGCGGGCGCCAAGATGATCCATCACGCGCCCGACACCAAGTCGAACATCGTGTCCAAGTCGGTGGCCCAGGGGACCGGTCGCACCAGCTACCGGGGCCAGGTCGCCATCCACGAGGGCGCCAACCGCGTGAAGTCCAACGTGGTCTGCGACGCGCTGCTGCTCGACGAGCACGCCCGCTCCGACACCTACCCCTACATGAACATCGAGGAGGAGGACGCCCAGATCGGCCACGAGGCCTCGGTGTCCAAGGTCGGCGAGGAGCAGCTGTTCTACATGCAGTCGCGCGGCATCGAGGAGCCCGAGGCGCTGGCGATGATCGTGCGCGGCTTCGTCGAGCCGATCTCCAAGGAGCTGCCGATGGAGTACTCCGTCGAGCTCAACCGCCTGATCTCGCTGTCCATGGAGGGCTCGGTGGGCTGACCCTCCGCGCGACCCCGTGTCGGCCGCCGCAGGAGGGACGCCACCTCCGCGGCGGCCGACGCGCGAGCGCCCATCCCGGCGCGTCGTCTGACAGCAGCACAGAAGAGGAGCACCTGTGACCCCGTTCACCCCCAAGGAGCTGACCGAGCAGGACGTGCTCGCCCTCTCCGCCGCCCGCGAGGAGCCCGACTGGTTGCGCGACCGGCGGCAGGAGGCCTTCAAGGCGTTCGCTGACTTCGCCTGGCCCCACCGCAAGATGGAGGCCTGGCGCATGACCGACCCGCGCCGCTTCGACCTCGAGCGGCCGGTCGCGCTGGCGGACGGTCCGAGCCCCAGCGCGCCCTCCAGCATCGTGGCCGCCGCCGGTGAGCTCGCCGCCAGCGCCACCCTGTCCGATGCCGGCCTGCGTGACGTCGAGGTCGGCGAGTCCGGCGTGGAGATCCTCGACCTGTCGCAGGCCTCCCAGGGCCCCCGCGCCGACGTCGTCAAGGAGTCCCTCGGTGCAGCCGTGGGCGCCGAGGGCAAGTTCGAGGCCCTCAACCTCGCGGCGTTCACCGCCGGCGCGCTGGTCCACTTGCCGGCAGAGCTCATCGTCGACCGCCCGATCAGCCTCACCGTGCACGTCGACGCCGAGGGCACCCACATCCCGCGGATCCTGATCACGACCGGGCACCACGCGCGCGGATCGGTCTATGTGACCTTCACCGGCGACGCCGACGCCACGGTCATCGAGGCGCTGGAGGTCGTGGTCGGCGACGAGGCGCGCATCGACCTCGTGACCGCGCAGCAGTGGGGCGACCGGGTCGACCAGATCGCCACCCGGCGCGGCACCGTGCAGCGCGACGCCTCCTACCGCCACCTCGACGCCCAGCTCGGCGGCAAGACCTCCTACATCCGCCCCGACGTGCATCTCGCAGGCCAGGGTGCTGACGGTGAGCTGCTCGGCGTGTCGTTCGCCGACGCCGGCCAGCACTTCGAGACCCGCTCGGAGCTGCGTCACGACGCCAGCAACTCCCACGCCGAGGCGCTCTACAAGGGGACGCTGCAGGGCGAGAGCCGGTCGGTGTGGTACGGCAACATCCGCATCGAGCCGCACGCCAAGCAGTGCACCTCCGAGGAGACCGGCCGCTACCTCATCCTCACCGACCACGCCCGCGCCGACCCGCTGCCCTTCCTGGAGATCCTCACCAGCGACGTGCAGGGCTGCGGCCACCACAGCTCGGTGGGCCAGATCGACGAGCTGCAGCTGTTCTACCTGCTCTCGCGGGGCATCCCGCGCCGGGCCGCGCTGCGCATGCTCATCTTCGGCTTCTTCAGCGAGGTCACCGAGCGCATCGACCTGCCCGGCGTCACCGAGGCGGTGCTCGGCGAGGTGGCCGATTCCATCGACGAGGAGGCGATCGTGCTGAGCGACCCGAGGAGGACCCACTGATGGCGTGGCAGCAGGTGGTCTCCCTCGACGCCGTCCCGGTGGGCGGTTCGCACCTGGTCGAGATCGAGGGCACGCCGGTGTGCCTGGTGCGCCTCGGCGAGGACACGGTCAAGGCGATCCACAACACCTGCAGCCACGACGACGAGCCGCTACACGAGGGCTGGGTCGAGGACAACACCATCGAGTGCCCCGCCCACGGCTCGACGTTCGACCTGGACACCGGCGAGCCCGAGGTGCTCCCGGCCGTCAAGCCCCTGCCGCTGTACGCGGCCACCGTCGCCGACGGCGCCATCTGGGTCGATCTGGAGCAGCAGCGCAACGACGCCCAGGAACCAGCCCACTAGGACGAGCGGCCAGGACGACCGCTGCGGGCGACCGCGGTCGCGGCAGCCGGCAGCCACAACCACCAGCAGCGAGGAGCGCACATCATGGCAGAGCTGAAGATCGAAGGTCTCACCGCGGAGATCGAGGGCACCCAGATCCTCAAGGGCGTGGACCTCACGATCCGCCAGGGCGAGACGCACGCCCTCATGGGCCCCAACGGCTCGGGCAAGTCCACCCTGTCCTCGGCGATCATGGGCCACCCCGCCTACGAGGTCACCGGCGGCTCGGTGACCCTGGACGGTGAGGACGTCCTCGACAAGGACCCCGACGAGCGAGCAGCCCTCGGGCTGTTCCTCGCGATGCAGTACCCCACCGAGATCCCGGGCGTGAGCCTGACCAACTTCCTGCGCACCGCGGTCAACACGCTGCGCGGCGAGGAGCTGCCGGTGCGGCAGTTCATGAGCGAGCTGCGCGAGCACATGAGCGACCTCGGCATGGACGAGAAGTTCCTGCAGCGCAACGTCAACGAGGGCTTCTCGGGCGGGGAGAAGAAGCGCTTCGAGATCCTGCAGATGGCGATGATCCAGCCGCGGATCGCGGTGCTCGACGAGACCGACTCGGGTCTGGACGTCGACGCCCTGCGGGTGGTCAGCGCCGGCGTGAACAAGCTCCGTGGGCCCGACCTCGGCGTGTTGCTGATCACCCACTACAGCCGGATCCTCAACTACGTGGAGCCCGACCACGTCCACGTCATGCTCGACGGTCGCATCGCCCAGTCGGGGGGCAAGGAGCTCGCCGACGATCTCGAGGAGAGCGGCTACGAGCAGTTCCGCGTGAGCGCCTAGCCTCCGCCGGCGGGGTGGGGCACGGTTCCCACCTCGCCAGCACGGGCGGCGCACCTACGATGGGACCGGGTCGGTCGCACCGCTCGGCCGGTCCCACAGCAGACCAGGAGGCCGCGATGCTCGACGTCGCCACGATCCGCAAGGACTTCCCCGTCCTCGAGCGTCAGGTGCACGGCCGCGGGCTGGTCTACCTGGACTCGGCGGCCTCCTCGCAGGTGCCGCGTCAGGTCATGGACGCCTGCGAGCACGCCGACGCCGAGCACCGCGCCAACGTCCACCGGGGCGTGCACGCCCTGGCCGAGGAGACCACCGAGGCCTACGAGGGAGCGCGCCTGCGCATCGCCGAGTTCGTCGGCGCCGACCCGCGGGGCGTGGTGTTCACCAAGAACGCCACCGAGGCGTTCAACATCATCGCGCACAGCTACGCCCGTGAGCGCCTCGGCGAGGGCGACATCCTGCTGTCCACGGTGATGGAGCATCACGCGAACCTGGTGCCCTGGCAGCAGGCGCAGCAGGCGGCGGGCTTCGAGCTGCGCTACGTGCCGCTGACCCCCGAGGGCCACCTCGACCGGGAGGCGTTCGATGCGATCGTGGCGACTGGCCGCGTGAAGCTGCTGACCGTGACCGCGATGAGCAACGTGCTGGGCACCATCAACCCGGTCGCGGAGCTCGCCGCCGCGGTGCGTGCCGCCAACGAGGACGCTGTGGTGGTGGTCGACGGCGCCCAGAGCGTGCCGCACCTGCCCACCGACCTGCGCGCGCTCGACGCCGACTTCCTGTGCTTCTCCGGCCACAAGATGCTGGGGCCCACCGGGATCGGTTGCCTGGTCGGCGACCCCGAGCTGCTCGACGCGATGCCCCCGTTCCTGACCGGCGGGGAGATGATCCTCGACGTGACGCTCGAGGGCGCGGTCTTCAACGAGGTGCCCTACAAGTTCGAGGCCGGGACGCCGCCCTACGTGCAGGCCATCGGCCTGGGCCGTGCGGTGGACTACCTCCAGGGGCTGGGCATGGATGCGGTGCGCGACCACGAGATCGCGCTGCTGGAGACCGCGCTGCCCGCCCTTCGCGAGATCGACGGGCTGACCGTCCACGGTCCCAGCGACCCGCGCCAGCGGGGCGCCGCGGTGAGCTTCGCGGTCCAGGGACTGCACCCCCACGACCTCGGCACGGTCATGGATCGCGAGGGCGTGGCGGTGCGCGCGGGGCACCACTGCGCCAAGCCGCTGCTGCGGTCGCTCGGGACCGCCGCGACCACCCGCGCCTCGTTCTACCTCTACAACACGCCGGAGGAGGTCACCTCGCTGGTCGAGGCCATCGAGGCCACCCGACGCTTCTTCCGGGTCTGAACGGCGCCAGGAGGCCAGCTGCGATGTCGCTCGAGGACCTGTACATGGAGATCATCCTCGACCACTACCGCAACGCGCGGAACCGGTCGAGCGAGCTCCCCGACCACGATGTCCACGTCCACCACTCGAACCCGCTGTGCGGCGACGAGCTGGACCTGCGGGTCCGCGTGCGCGACGAGAGCATCGACGGCATCGCCTTCGACGGCGACGGCTGCTCGATCTCGATCGCGAGCGCGTCGGTGATGTCCGAGGTCGTCAAGCAGCGCGGCCTCGACGACGCCGAGGACCTCGTCGAGGCCTTCCGCCGCATGATGCACGGCGAGGGCGTGTTCCGCGAGGAGGACCTCGGCGATGGCGCGGTGTTCGAGGGCGTGGCCAAGTTCCCCGTGCGCGTCAAGTGCGCACTGCTCGGCTGGATGGCCCTCAAGGACGCGCTGACCACCCACAAGGAGGGTCGCGTGCAGCACTCGGTCACCCACGACTGACCGCTGCCCGCCCCAGGCTGCCGACCGGGGCCCGCGACCCGCCGACCGGGCCGGGCTCGGCCCGCCCACCGACCGCAGCGAACCGGAGGATCACCGTGAGCGACGCTGACACGATGCACGGCTGGCCCAGCGAGGAGCAGCAGAGCGAGGGATCGTTCTTCGACGATCTGCCGCTCGAGGACGACGGCATGCCCAGCCGGGACGCCATGTTCGAGACCCTCAAGGCCGTCATGGACCCCGAGATCGGCATCAACATCGTCGACCTGGGCCTCGTGTACTACCTCGAGAAGGCCGACGGCCACGTCGATGTGACCATGACGCTGACCTCCATGGGCTGCCCCCTCACCGAGCTCATCCAGCAGCAGGTCGAGCTCGTCCTGACGCGCCTGCCCGGGGTCGACCACGCCGAGGTGCAGTTCACCTTCACCCCGCCGTGGTCCACCGACATGATCTCCGACGACGCCCGCGAGGAGCTGCGGGCGATGGGCTTCATGCTCTGACCGGTCCCACCGGCGAACCACCGTTTCCACGGGGCGTGGCGTGCGCGCCTGTCCCGTGCGCGCTGCACTGTCGCGCGACCCCCTGCCGCACCACCGCCACCGCCGAGGAGAGCCCCCCATGGAGCCGCTGATCGCCGAGCCGGAAGCGCTGAGCAACGACGAGGTGGCCCGCTACAGCCGGCACGTCATCATGCCCAACGTCGGCATCGAGGGGCAGGGCCGACTCAAGGCCGCCAAGGTCCTGCTGATCGGCACCGGCGGGCTGGGCTCGCCGCTGGCCATGTACCTCGCGGCCGCCGGCGTGGGCACCATCGGGCTGGTCGACGCCGACGTCGTCGACGAGTCGAACCTGCAGCGCCAGGTCATCCACGGCACCTCGGACGTGGGTCGGCGCAAGGTCGAGTCGGCCCGCGAGACCATCGAGGACCTCAACCCCCACGTGACCGTCGAGGTCCACGAGACGCTGCTGACCAGCGACAACGCGCTCGAGATCTTCGAGCCCTACGACCTGGTGATCGACGGGACCGACAACTTCCCCACGCGCTACCTGGTCAACGACGCGTGCGTGCTGCTCGGCAAGCCCAACGTCTACGGCTCGATCTTCCGCTTCGACGGGCAGCTGTCGGTCTTCCACGCCGACGAGGGGCCGTGCTACCGCTGCATGTTCCCCGAGCCGCCGCCACCGGGCATGGTGCCCAGCTGCGCCGAGGGTGGCGTGTTCGGCGTGATCCCCGCCACCATCGGCGCGGGTCAGGCCACCGAGGCCATCAAGCTGCTGATCGGCGTCGGCGACCCGCTCATCGGGCGCATGCTGATCTACGACGCGCTCGAGGCCTCCTGGCAGACCGTGAAGGTCAACAAGGATCCCGAGTGCCCGGTGTGCGGCAAGAACCCGACCGTCACCGAGCTCATCGACTACGAGCAGTTCTGCGGCATGCCCGCCCACGACCGCGCCGAGGAGACGCCGCTGGACCCCGGCGAGGAGGTCACGCCGCAGCAGCTGGAGCGCCAGCGCCAGCAGGGCGTGCGCATCATCGACGTGCGCGAACCGCATGAATTCGAGATCAATCGCATTCCGGGCGCAGAGCTGATCCCGCTGGGCGAGCTGGCGGAGCGCTCGGTGCAGCTCGACCCCGAGGAGCCGCTGCTGCTGCACTGCAAGGCAGGGGTGCGCTCCAAGGACGCGCTCGATCACCTGCGTGGCCGCGGCTTCCGCGACGTCAAGCACCTCAAGGGCGGCATCGACGCCTACGTCGACGAGATCGATCCCACCCAGCCCTCCTACTGAGCCCTCGGTCGGTGGGTCGGGTCCCTCCCGTCCCAGGCAGGTGCCGGCGCGTCACAGCGCCGCAGTACGATCACGCCTCATGAGCGGTGTCCGTCCTCGTGCCTTCGCGGCGCTGGCCTGCGCCGTGGTTGCGGTGGCGCTCGCGGCCGCTGCGCTGCTCGCCTCGCTCGACGCCTCCGCGCTCGCGCGCCCAGAGGTGTGGCTGCTGGTGGCCGGGCTGCTGGCCACCGAGCTGTTCGCGGCACGGCGACTGCCGGTCAGCCGACGCTCGACGCTGACCAGCGCAGCGGTGTGGGCCTACGCGGGGCTGCTGGTGGCCGGGCCGCTGCCTGGCATGCTGCTCCATGCCCTCGGGGCGGCGGCCAACGGCCTGGTGCGTCGGCTGGACCCCTGGCGACTGCTGTTCAACCTCGGCCAGCTGCCGCTGTCGTTGCTGGTCGGGTCGCTGGTGATGGTGGCGCTGGGGGTGCTGCCGCTGCTGGGCGCACCGGAGGCTCCACCGCTTGAGCCAGCCGCGCTGCCCGCTGTCCTCGTCGGGCTCGGCGTGGCCTACGCCTGCAACCAGGCCCTCATGGTGGTCGGCCTCGCCGTGCGGAGCGGAGCGAGCCTTCGATCCGTGGCGCGCGAGACGGTGGGATCCCAGCCGCTGCCGGTGCTGGGCATGCTGCTGTCCTCACCGCTGGTGGCGCTGGTGGTGGCCGAGACGCCGCACCTCATGCCGCTGCTGCTGGTGCCCGCGGTGGGTCTGCTGCGCCTGGTCCGCACGCTGCGCACCCGCGAGCACGAGGCGCGCCACGACCACCTGACCGGCCTGGTGAACCGCTCGCACGTCGAGGAGGTCCTCACCGAGGTGACCCGGGACGGTCAGGAGCCAGCGGCGGTGCTGGTGGCCGACCTCGACGGGTTCAAGGACATCAACGACACGCTGGGCCATCACGCCGGCGACCAGGTGCTGCGGATCATCGGCCACAGGCTGCGCTCCGCCCTGCGAGACGAGGACGTGGTGGCACGGCTGGGCGGCGACGAGTTCGCGGTGGTGGTGCGCGGCCAGGACGCCGTGGCCCACACCAAGCGGTGGGTGGGCCGCGTCCTGGGGCGGGTGGCCGAGCCGGTGACGGTGGGCGGCACGCCGGTGCGGGTGTCGGCCAGCGTGGGCGTCGCGCTGCATCCCCGCGACGGTGACGAGCCCGCCAAGCTCCTGCGCGTGGCCGACTACCGCATGTACCTGCGCAAGCGCGCCGCGCCTGACGAGGAGCCCGCCGACGAGGCCGCGCCCCCGAAGCCGTCGGAGGCACCGGACGGGACGCGCGCGTCCGCCGAGGCGCCATCGACCTCCACGCCCAGCCGCGGGGCCGGCGACCGGCCCGGCGACCGACGTCGATCGGCGCGCCCCTCCCCGAGCTGACGCGCCTGGGGGCCTGACCTTCAGCGCCGCACCGCGATCTCCACCACCCGCGGTCCCTCCACCTGTGCCGCCTCGATGCGTGCGCCGGCCACTTCGACGCTCTCGCCCTCGGCGGGCAGGTGGCCCAGCTGGGCGATCAGGAAGCCCGCCACCGTCTCGTGCTCGCCGGGCGGGAGCTCGACGCCGGTGCGGGCCGCGAGCTCGTCGGGGCGCAGCGAGCCCGGCAGCCGCACCGCATCCGGTCCCTCCTGGACCGCAGCGGCGCCGACATCGCTCTCGTCCTCGAACTCGCCGATGATCTCCTCGAGCAGGTCCTCGAGCGTGACCAGACCGGTCACCGAGCCGTACTCGTCGACCACCAGCGCCACGTGCTGCCCCTCGTCGCGCATCTGGCGCAGCAGCCCCTCGGCGTCGCGGGGCTCGGGGACCAGCAGGGCCGGGCGCGCCAGTGCACCCGCGTGGACCGCGCCGCGGTCCGCCTCGGGCACGGCCAGGAGGTCCTTGACGTGCAGCACGCCCACGAGGGCGTCGAGGTCGCCGCGATGCACCGGGAGCCGCGAGCGGCCGGTGGCGCAGGCGACGCGCTCGATGGCCTCGACGTCGGCGTCGGCGTGCACCGCCACGATGTCGGGTCGGGGGACCATGGCCGCCTCGGCGTCGAGCTCGCTGACCGCCAGGGACCGGTCCAGCAGCTGGCGCTCGTCAGCGGAGAGCGTGCCGCGAGCAGCCGACTCGGCGACGAGCTGACGCAGCGCCCGCGGATCATGGACGATGATCCGCTCGCCGACCGGTTGGACCCCCAGCGCGCGGACCACGCCGTTGGCTGCGAGGTTGAGCAGCGTGATGAACGGGCGGAGCGCCACCGTGAAGGCGCGGAAGGGCACCGCCAGCACCAGCGCCGCCCGCTCGGGGCCGGCGATCGCCCAGGTCTTGGGTGCCATCTCGCCCACGACCATGTGCAGGAACACCACGATCGCCAGCGCGAGCGCGAACGCCAGGGCGCCGCGCACCGCCACGGGCACGCCCGCCAGGCCCAGCGCCTCTGCCAGCGCGCTAGCCACCGCCGGTTCGGCGATCGCGCCGAGCCCCAGCGAGGCCAGGGTGATGCCGAGCTGGGCGCCGGCCAGCATCAGCGACAGCTCGCGCACGCCGGCGAGCGCCGCACGCGCCCCGCGGCGACCCTGGGCGGCGAGCTCCTCCAGGCGCGAGCGCCGCGCCGCCACCAGCGCGAACTCCGCGGCCACGAAGAAGGCGTTGGCCGCTAGCAGCGCCACCGCCCCGGCCAGCGCCGGCCCGCTCACCGTTGCGCCTCCGCCAGCCAGACGCGACCCACGGCGTGCCCGTCGACGCGCACCACCCGCACCGTCACGCCGTCCACCTCGACGACGTCGCCGGGGGCCGGCACGCGGCCGAGTGCGTCCATCACCAGCCCGCTGACGGTCTCGTAGTCGCCCTCGGGCAGGGTGACGCCCGTGTCGCGCTGCACCTCGTCGGGCCGCCACGAGCCCGGCACGAGGAACGCGCCGCCGGGCTGAGCCACCACGCGGGGCTCCTCGGGGTCGTGCTCGTCGCGGATCTCGCCGACGAGCTCCTCGACCACGTCCTCCAGCGAGATGATCCCTGCGGTGGCCCCGTGCTCGTCCACCACCAGCGCCAGCGGCGACTGCCCTCGGCGCAGCTCGGCCATGAGCGCCTCCAGGCCGGTCGACTCGGGCACGACCACCGGCGCAGAGGTCAGCGTGCGCACCGAGACGGCCGCGCGCTCGGCGACCGGGACGCACAGCACGTCCTTGACCTGGACCACCCCGAGCACGTCGTCGAGCCCGCCGGCGCCCACCACCGGGAACCGGCTGTGGCCCGTGGCGACCGCCAGCTGCTGGAGCGTCGCACAGGAGCTGTCCGCCGAGACCGTGCGGACCTGCGGTGCGGGAACCATCGCCGCTGCGGTCCGACGCTCGCGGAAGGCCAGCGCACGGCCGAGGAGCTCGGCCTGCCCCTCGGTGAGCGCTCCCGACTGCTCGGACTCCCCGACGATCCGCGCGAGCTCGGCGGGCTCCACCCCCGGCTCGGGCTCGTCGGCCGGCTCGACCCCGACGCGGCGCAGCAGCGCGTTCGCCGACCCGTCGAACAATCGGATCACCGGGCTGGCCACCGCGAGATAGCCGCGCAGGCCCCCGGCCACGCCCAGCGCGAAGCGCTCCGGTTGGGCGATGCCGAGGTTCTTGGGCGCGAGCTCGCCGAACACCATCTGCACGGCGGTGGACAGCACGAGCCCCGTGCCCACGGCGAGTGCCACGCTGGTTCCCGGCGGGATCGGCGCCGCCGCCAGGGGCCCTGCCAGCAGGCCGCGGAACAGGGGCTCGGCGATCGCGCCGACCAGCAGGCTGGTCAGGGTGATGCCCAGCTGGGCTCCCGAGAGCATGAACGACAGGCGCCGGTGGACCGCCAGCGCCGACCCGGCACGGCGGTCCCCGCGCTCGGCGGCGTCGGCCAGCGCTGTGCGGTCAGCGGCCACGAACGCGAACTCGCCCAGCACGAACCAGCCGTTGGCCACGATGAGCAGGACCACGGCGATGGCCGCCAGCACGGGATCCATCAGCGCGCCGCCAGCGGTGCGGGGCTCGAGCGCAGCACGCGGGAAGTGTGCCACGCGGCCTCCGGCCGCTACCCTCCGGCGCGTCCTGCGCGCACCCGGCTGGCGGGCCCGACGCTGGGCCTGCGTGGGCGCGGTGGGCGCAGCGCGGGCCTGGCAGAGCCAGCACTGCGGGCAACGCGGGCAACGCGGGCAACGCGGGCAACGTAACCGGGAGTCGTGGACGTGATCGCACGGCAGGGCGCGGGCACAGGCACGGGCGGGGGCGAGGTTGCGGCCCCCACGCCGCCGATCGTGACGGCTGTCCGCAGGGCAGCGGCGGTCGCGGCGGTCGCGGTGGTCGCGCTGGCAGCGGTGATCGCGCTGGCCTCTGCGGCCACCGACGCTGACGCTGCGACCGCCGACGCCGAGGCGGATGCCGGCGCTGACGACCTCGACCGGGCGCGCGAGCGCCTCGAGGCCGTCGAGGAGCAGCTCGACAGCGGCGAGGCCGGCGAGGACGACCACGCCGCTGCGGTGGCCGATGCGCAGGTGCTGGCCAGCGAGCTCGCCGACGCCGCCGAGCGCGCCGAGCGGGCGGTGGTGCGCCAGGCGGAGCGCGTGCGTCACGCCGAGCAGGAGCGCGACGCCCTGGCCGAGGAGGCCGAGGAGCGCCGCGCGGCTCTCAGCGAGCGCGCCGACGCCCTGTACCGCTTGCGCGTGGCGGGCAGCGGCAGCCTGGGCGCGCTGCTGGAGGCCGCCTCACCTGACGAGGCCCTGCGACGCTCCGGCCTGCTGGAGGTCATGAGCCGCTCGGAGGTGGCAGACCTCGAGCAGCTCGGCGCCGACCAGCAGGCCCTGATCGACCTCGAGGAGGCCCTGGCCGCCGAGGAGGCCGCCCTGGCCCGACTGTCCGAGGAGCGCGAGGAGCTGCTCGCGCAGGCACGCGACCTCCGCGATGACGCGGCCGAGGACCTCCCGGGCTTCACCGACGAGCTCGAGGACCTGCAAGCCGAGGAGACCCATCTGGACTCCGAGCAGCGGGAGCTGGCCGAGCTCGCCGCCGAGGCCGCTGACGAGGCCGCCGCGCAGGTCGTCGCGGCCGAGGAGGAGGCGGCCGAGGAGGAGGCCGCCGAGCAGGCAAGCCAGGCTGCGGCCGAGCCGCAGTACCGCTGGCCGGCGCAAGGACCGGTCACCTCGGAGTTCGGGCCGCGGTGGGGTCGCATGCACGAGGGCCTGGACATCGGCGGCTCGACCGGTCAGACGGTCATGGCGGCGCGCTCCGGGCAGGTGGCCTCCACCGGGCGCCAGGGGGGCTACGGCAACCTGGTGCTCATCGATCACGGCGACGGGATCACCACCGCCTACGCGCACCTCAACAGCATCGAGGTCAGCCCGGGGCAGTCGGTGGAGGCGGGCCAGCGCATCGGGGGTATGGGCTGCACGGGCCGGTGCACCGGCACCCACCTGCACTTCGAGGTCCGCTCGGGGGGTCAGGCGCAGAACCCGCGCGGCTACCTGCCCTGACGCGGCACCACCCCTGCGCCGCCGGGGCGTGCGCCCAGCGCCCTTCTGACTCCACCTGACTCCGCGAGGCCGCGCCGGGTTCCCCGCGCACCTAGCACGCGTGCTGGCGCTCGCAACCCTGGTGACCTGTCCACCCGTGCCAAAACGGGCGAGGGGGTGCGCACGTCCTCTCCGTGACATCGGGTCGCGGCGCTGCGGGCACCCAAGCGTTCGACCCCGACCGGGACGACGGGCTTCCATCGAGAGGATGCTTTCCATGCGGGCACAACGTTGGCGATCGCGCGCGATCGCTGTGGGCACCGGCGCGCTGCTGGTGGGGCTGCTGGCCGGGCCAGCCGCTGCCACCCCCGAGCGCGTGAACGGCGGAGATCGCCTCGAGACCGCCGTCGCGGCCAGCGAGCACGGCTGGGATGCGGCCGACACGGCGGTGGTGGCCTACGCCTGGGACTTCCCCGACGCGATGGCCGGCACCGCGCTGGCCGCCGACCGTGACGCGCCGCTGCTGCTCACCGACGAGGACGAGCTCTCCGAGCCCACCGCCGCGGAGCTCGAGCGCCTCGGCGTCGACGAGGTGCTGGTGCTCGGCGGCACGAGCGTCGTCAGCGACCAGGTGGTCGACCAGCTGGAGGAGCTGCCGGGCAGTCCCGAGGTCGAGCGCCGCAGCGGCATCGACCGCTACGAGACCGCCGCCGAGATCGCCGAGGACCTCGGGGATGCCGAGGAGGTCGTCTTCGCGGCCGGCGAGCGCTATCCCGACGCGATGGCGTCGGGAGCCCTCGCAGCCGGCGAGGACGCCCCTCCGATCCTGCTAGTCAATGGCGACACCGTGCCCGAGGGCACGCTGGACGCCGTCGAGGCCCTCGAGCCCGAGCGCGGGCTCGTGGTCGGCGGCGAGACGGCGGTCTCCGCTGAGGCCGTCGCCGCGCTCGAGGACCTCGGCCTGGAGCTCGAGCGGATCGCCGGCTCCAACCGCTACGAGACCTCCGCCGCGGTCGCCGCGGTCGCCGAGGAGCGCGCCACCGACCCGAATGCCGCGCTGCTGGCCACCGGTGATGGCTTCGCCGACTCGTTGGCCGCTGGCTCGCTGGCGGCCCGCACCGGCGCGCTGCTGACGATCGTGGCGCCCAGCCAGCCCCAGGACGACAACGACGCGTTCCTGCGCGAGCGCGCCGACCGGTGGAACGGCTCGGTGGTGCTCGGCGGCAGCGCTGCCCTCAGCGACGAGGCGGTCGAGTCGCTGGCGCGCAGCATGGCCGACGAGGACCACCCCGAGCCCGAGCCGGAGCCGGAGGAGACCGAACCCGCCCGCTGGGAGCGGGCCGTGGAGATCGCGCACGCCCAGCTCGGCAAGCCCTACTCCTACGGCGCGACCGGGCCGGGCGCGTTCGACTGCTCGGGCCTGACCAGCTACGTCACCAGCCAGGTGGGCGTGTCGATCCCGCGGACCTCGTCGGCGCAGTACTCGCAGCTGCCGAACGTGTCGCGCTCCGAGGCGCGACCGGGTGACATCGTCGCTTTCCGCAACCCGGTGGGCCACGTGGGGCTCTACATCGGCGGCGGGCAGATGATCGAGGCCTCGAGGCCAGGCGTGCCGGTGCGCATCGCCTCGGTTGATCGCAGCGACCTCCGCGGGTTCGTGCGTCCCCCCTACTAGCGCATCCCGCGTCGCGCATGGCCACGCCCCCGGTCGGCTCTCCGGCCGGGGGCGCTCCAGTGCGCGCACCCCGTCGCTGCGCCGACGCGCCGTCACCGCGTCAGGGGTCGGCGCCGGGCAGCGTGGTCTCGCCCGGCTCCTCGTCCAGCGCGGAGCGGTCGCGGAAGCTCGCGAACAGCTCGCCTGCGGGGCCCTGCTCGGGGACGAGGACCGCGGCGCCACCGATCGTCTGCGGTGTGCTGGGGACGATGTAGGAGGGCATGCCCTCGCCCATGCCGCGGGAGGCCAGCCCCAGCTGGGCGGTGCCCAGCGGCCCGAACCAGCGGTTGACCACCAGCGCGTCGCCGCCCTCCCACGCCGCGCGGCCCAGGCGCACCGGGTTCAGCAGCACCGAGGGGCTCATCAGCTCGCGTCCGAGCGCCTGCACGAACTCCTGCTGCCGGCCGATGCGCCCGAGGTCGTCGTCGATGGCGCGCACGCGCACGAAGCTCAGCGCCTCGGCGCCGTCCATGCGCTGGCGACCGGCGGGCAGGTCGGCGTTGGCGCGCTCGTCGCGGATCGGCTCGTCGAGCGTCATCTCGACACCGCCGATGGCGTCGACGAGGTCCACGAAGCCGGCCAGGTCGAGCTCCAGGTAGTGGGAGATGCGCAGGCCCGTGAGGTCGCTCACCGTCTGCACCAGGCAGCTGGGTCCGCCCGGCCGGGTGGTCGCGGCGTTGATGCGTCCCTGCGTGCCGTCGCACAGCGTCACGTACAGGTCGCGGGGCAGCGCCAGCACCCCGACGTCGGTGCCGTCGACCGCCATGATGAACAGGGTGTCGGCGCGCTCGCCCTCGACCTCGCCGGCGCCGATCTCGGCTGCCTGGTCATCGGTGAACCCCTCGCGGGCGTCGGTGCCGGCCACGAGCACGTTCGCCTGCGTCGGGCCCATCCATGTGAGCCCGTCGACATCGACGCGGTCCATGCGCAGCAGGGCCGTGGCCATCAGCGCCGCTGCGGCCAGCGCGACCACCAGCACCGCGATCCCCACCAGGCGCAGCGGCCCGCGGCGCTGCCGGCGTCGGGACTGCCGGCTCCCCGGCGCCGCCCGTGGCGGGCGTTCCCGCGACCCGGTTGGCGTGCGTCGGGCGGCGCTCGGCAGCCGCGGGCGTGGCAGCCGAGGCGCGCGCCCCTGCTGGGCAGGTCCGAAGCCCTCGTCGCTCATGCGGTGATCGTGCCACGTGCGCACCGGCGTCCGCGGCCCGCCGGCGAAGAGGGTCGCCGCGCCGGCGTGGACGCCGCGCCGCCTCGAGGGGTCAGGGCGTGCCCCACCCACCGCCGCCGGGGGTCGCCACGCGCACCCGCTCCCCGGCGCGCAGGCGCCAGGTGCCCTTGGCGGGCAGGCGCTCCTCGGACCCGTCGCGGCGCACCAGCACGTTCTCGCCGGGGGCGCCGTCGGCGCCACCGGCCACGCCCCAGGGCCCCTGGGCGCGCCGCTCGGTCTGCAGGGTGAGCGTGCAGTCGGCGAGGACCTCGAGCTCGCGCACGACGCCGTCGCCGCCGGGCTGGGCCCCGGCGCCACCCGAGCCGCGCCGCAGCGCCGCGCGGCGCACGCGCAGCGGATAGGCCAGCTCCAGGGCCTCGACCGGGGTGTTGCGCGTGTTGGTCATGCCGGTGTGCACCGCCGACATGCCCGGGCGGTGGGGCGTCCCGCCCTCCCCGCCGGCGATCGTCTCGTAGTAGCTGAACGCGCGAGCCGACCCGGCGCCGGCCCCTGCCGTGCCCAGCAGCACATTGTTCATGGTGCCCTGCGAGGCCGCCGGTGTGCGTGCGGGGTCGGCGACCGCGAAGCAGCCGTGCACCAGGTCGGCGATCCGCTGGCTGGTCTCGACGTTGCCGGCGGCCACGGGCGCGGGGAACTGCGCGTCCACCAGCGTCCCTGGCTCGGTGCGCACCGTCACCGCCCGGTAGCAGCCGGCGTTGGGTGGCGCGTGCGGGTCGGTCAGCAGCCGCACCACGAACCAGACCGCCGACACGGTGACGGCGCGCACGGCGTTGATGCCCTGGGCGAGCTGCGGGTCGGTGCCGGCGAAGTCGACCGTGACGGTGTCGCCCGCGACGGTCAGCGCCGCGCGCAGCCGGGCGCCATCGGCGACCTCGAGCGATGTCTCGCGTGTCCACGTGCCGTCGGGCAGGGCGGCCAGCGCGCGGCGCACCCGCCGGTCGCTGTAGTCGCACACCGCCGCCATGGCCGCGGCGAGCGCGGGGGTGCGTGCGTCGACCTCGCGCAGGCGGCGCGCGCCGACGTGGTTGGCGGCCAGCTGCGCTCGCAGGTCGCCGAGGCGCTCCTCGGGGGTGCGCGAGGCGGCCGCGACGAACCGCAGCAGGTCCTCGCGGACCTCCCCGCCGGTCACCAGCCGCACCGGCGGGATCCGCAGCCCCTCCATGGCGATCTCGGTGGCCTCGGCCGGCATCGAGCCGGGTGCCGCGCCGCCCACGTCGGCGTGATGGGCGCGGTTGGCCACGTAGCCGAGCAGGCGTCCCTCGTCGTCGCCGACCGCGGCCACCAGGGTGAGGTCGGGCAGGTGGTTGCCGCCGGCGTAGGGGTCGTTGAGCAGCACCTGATCGCCGGGCGCGAGCGCCCCGCCGAAGGCGTCGAGGGCGGCGGCCACGCTGGCCGGCATCGAGCCGAGGTGCACCGGGATGTGCTCGGCCTGGGCGACCATCGTCCCCACAGCGTCGAACACCGCCGCCGAGCAGTCGGCGCGCTCCTTGATGTTGGGCGACACCGCCGTGTGGCGCAGCGCCGCCCCCATCTCCTCGGCGACCCCGGCCAGCGCGTGGCGCACCACCTCCAGCGCGGCGGCATCCATCAGCGCACCCCTCCCACGGCGATGACGAGGTTGCCGTGCCCGTCGACCCGCCCCACCTCGCCCGGCTCGAGCAGCGTCGTGGCGTCCGGTTGGGTCACCAGCGCCGGCCCGTGGAGCACCTCGTCGCAGGCCAGCGCGCTGCGGTCGCGCACCGCAGCGGTCACCACGCGACCATCCGACAGGGTGATGGGCCGGTCGGCGAGCGGCGCGGCGCCGGCGCCGAGCTCCCAGCGGTCCGGCGGGGCGGCCAGCGCCGCGGTGCCGGAGGCCACCGCCCGCAGCGTCACCGCCTCGGCGGCCGCGTCGGGAAGCGCGTAGCCGTAGCGCTCGGCGTGGGCGTGGTGCAGCGCTGCGCGCAGCGTGGCCGGTTGGGCGTCCTCGACCGGGCAGCGCAGCTCATGGGCCTGCCCGGCGTAGCGCAGGTCGGCCAGCCAGCGCACCGTCGGCGCGCCGGCGTCCTGGTCGGCCACGGCGGACTCGGCCTCGGCGGCCAGGTCATGGAACGTCGTCGCCAGGTGCTCGGCCTGCGCGTGCGGGTCAGCCTGCGCCGGCAGACCCACCATGACGGTGCGGGAGGTCTCCACGCGCGGCGGGGCGAGCAGCAGGCCCAGCGCGCTGGTCACGCCGGGCGCGGGCGGCACCACCACCGTGCGGCAACCGAGCTCGCGGGCCAGCGCGCAGGCGTGCAGCGGCCCGGCTCCGCCGTAGGCCACGATGGCCAGCCCGCTGGGGTCCACGCCCTGCTCGGTGGACACGTGCCGCAGCGCGCGGGCCATCGTGGCCCGCACCACCGTGAGCACGCCGGCGGCCGGGCCCGCGACGCCGGCCACGTCGGCGGGCAGCGCGTCCAGCGCGCGGGCGGCTGCCGCGGCATCCAGCGCCAGCGAGCCCGACCCGAGGTCCGCGCCGTCGGCGAGGTGGCCCGCCGCGGCGTGCGCGTCAGTCACGGTGGGCTCGGTCCCCCCGCGCCCGTAGCACGCAGGACCGGGCTCGGCGCCCGCCGAGCGGGGACCCACGCGCAGCGCGCCACCGGCGTCCACCCAGGCCAGCGAGCCGCCGCCGGCGCCGACGGTGTGGATGGCCACCGCCGGGGTGCGGAACGGCAGGCCCGCGATCGTGCCCTCGCTGCGTCGCTGCGGGCGCCCGTCCTGGATGAGGCACACGTCGGTGGAGGTGCCGCCCATGTCGAGGGCCAGCGCGTCGGGATGGCCCGCCGCGGCCGCGATCCGCCCCGCGGCGACCACCCCGGCCGCCGGGCCCGACAGCAGCGTGCGCACCGGTGCCCGGGCGACCGCGTCCAGGGCATCCACACCGCCCCCGGAGGTCATCACCGACACGCTCGCCGGCGCCAGCCGCTGCGCCAGGCGGGTGAGGTAGCGCCCCATGACCGGGGCCACCGCCGCGTTCAGCGCGCAGGTGGAGGTGCGCTCGTGCTCGCGCAGCTCGGGCAGCAGCGCGCTCGCGGTGGTGATCGGCACGTCCGGGCCGAGCCGCCGGGCCAGCGCTGCGGCGAGCCGGCGCTCGTGGGCCGGATCGTGGTAGCCGAACAGCAGGCTGATGGCCACCGCGTCGGGCTGCAGCGCCGCCACCGCAGCGCACACGCGGGCGACCTCGTCGTCGGTGAGGGGCACCAGCGCCGTCCCGTCGGCGCTCAGGCGCTCGTGGACCGCCACGACGTGCTCCTCGTCCACCAGCGGCGCCGGTCGGGTCACGGCCAGGTCGTACAGCGCCGGGCGGTCCTGGCGGGCCAGGGTCAGGACGTCGGCGATCTCGGCGGTCACCACCAGCGCGGTGCGGCCCACCCGACGCTCCAGGATCGCGTTGGTGGCCGTGGTCGTGCCGTGAGCGACGTGGGCGACCGGCGCGCCAGCGGCCGGCGCGGCACCGGCGACGGCAGCGAGGCTCGCCGCGACGCCACCGCTCTGGTCCTGCGGCGTGGTGGGCACCTTGCGGGCGGTGACCGTCCCATCGGCGTCCACGCGCACGCAGTCGGTGAACGTGCCGCCGACGTCGACCCCGGCAACGACCCGGGACGAGGGGGTGGCAGCAGGCGGGCTGGGCGGTGATCCTGACACAGCGGCCGCAGTCTAGGCCGCCGGGCGGGTCATCCCCGCCGAACGGTCCCTTCCGCGCGCGCGGGCGCGGGAGTACGCTGACGCCATGGGACATCCCGGCTCGTCGTCGCATCGCGAGTTCGAGGACATGGCGCTGTCGCACGTGCTGGGAGGGCTCGACGAGGCCCGCAGCCGCACCTTCCGCGCGCATCTCATCGAGTGCGACCACTGCCGCGCCCGCGTGGGGGAGCTGCGGGCGCTGGCCTCCGATCTCGCCGGCGTCGAGCGCGAGGCGCGCAGCGAGGCGCCGCACAGCGAGCGCCAGGGCGCGCGCAGCCCGTCCGCATCCCCGCCAGTGGAGCGGCGCCGCAGCCCCCGACCTCGAGAGCCCGTGCCTGCAGCGGTGCCCGACCCGCCCTCGCCACCGCAGCGTCTGCGCGCCCTGGCGCTGGCAGCGGCCGCCCTCGCGCTGATCGTGGTGCTCGCCGCGGCCGTGGCGTGGCTGCGCGCCGAGAACGCCACGATGGAGGAGCAGCTGGAGCAGCGGCTGGCTGCCAGCGCCGCCCTGGTCCACGGCGAGGACGAGGAGGTGGCGTTCCTCGCCTCGGGGCTGGAGGCCACGGCGCGCAGCCACGAGGGCGCGCTGGCGCTGCTCGTCGAGGGGCTCGACGACGGGGATCACACGCTGGCGCTGCGCCACGCCGACCGCCCGGCCCCGCACCTCGAGCGCGCCACGGCGCGCGACGGTCAGGTCTTCCTCGTGGTCGAGCCGCGCCCGGGCGACGAGCAGGCCGTGCTCTCGGCGGCCCCCGCCGACGGCGACGCGGGGCCGACCGGGGACCCGCTGGTCATCGTCGAGCTCGACGACTGAACCGGCCCGGACCCAGCGCCCCGCGGGCGCTCGCACCGCGACGTGCGCGCCGCTACCATGCCGCCGGAACGGGCTCGTAGCTCAGTGGGAGAGCGCTCGCCTCACACGCGAGAGGTCGCTGGTTCGAAACCAGCCGAGCCCACCCAGTCCCGCGTCACGCCGCGTCTGCGCGCGCCCGCAGGTCGGCGATCCCCTCTGCGAACGAGCCGTAGCGCCACAGCGCGCTGCCGGAGACGAACACGTCCGCGCCGGCTGCTGCGGCCCGAGCGATCGTGTCCGGGCCGATGCCGCCGTCGACCTCCAGCTCGATCGGGTGGTCGGCGCGCTCGATCAGGGCGCGGGCGGCGGCGATCTTCGGCTCCATCGACGCCAGGTAGGACTGCCCTCCGAAGCCGGGGTTCACCGTCATCACCAGCAGCACCTCGACGAGGTCGAGCAGCGGCTCGGCGGCCGCCAGCGGCGTGCCCGGCGACAGCGCCACACCGGGCCGCACCCCCTGGGCGCGCAGCTGCTGCAGCGTGGCGTGAGGCTGGCGCAGCGTCTCGGGATGGACCAGCACGACCTCGCAACCGGCCTCGCCGTAGGCGGGCAGCAGCTCCTCGGGACGGTGGCACATCACGTGCGCCTCGAACCCGCAGGTGGCGTGGGGTCGGCACGCGGCGATCACGTCGGCGCCGTAGGTGAGGTTGGGCACGAACTGGCCGTCCATGACGTCCCACTGGATGCGGTCGGCGCCGGCCCGGTCCAGCGCGGCGATGTCCTCGCCGAGGCGCGCGAAGTCGACGGGCAGCGCGGCGGGCACGATGCTGGTCACGGTGGTCACCTCTGCGTGGTCGCCCGGGGATCGCGGGGCCGTGGTGGCGCGGAGCCCGCCAAGGCCGGCGGGCTCGGGTGGCGCCGGCGCCGGCACCCGCATCGCGGGCAGCCTAGCGGGCGCGCGACGGCCGACGTGCCAGCGCCGCCACCGTCGCTATCCTCCGCACGACCCAGTCCTGCAAGGAGCGACGGCGTGTCACAGGTCACGGTCAAGAGTCCCGACGGCGCGGTGGCCGAGGTCGAGCCCCGGGCCGCCGCAGCGGATGCGCTGACAGCGCTCGGCGCGCGGCGCGGCCAGGTGGTCGCCGCGCGCGTGGACGGCGTGACGGTGGACCTCGACCGCCCGGTGCCCGATGGCGCGGTGGTCGAGCCTGTGGCGGCCGACACCGACGAGGGGCGCGCGATCATCCGCCACTCCACCGCCCACGTCATGGCCCAGGCCGTCACCGACCTGTGGCCCGACGCGAAGTTCGCGATCGGTCCGCCGGTGGCCGACGGGTTCTACTACGACTTCGACGTGGAGCGGCCGTTCACCCCCGATGACCTCGAGCGCATCGAGGAGCGGATGCGCGAGATCGTCGACGAGGACCAGGCGTTCCGTCGCCGCGAGGTCGAGCCGGAGCAGGCCCGCGAGGAGTTCGCCGAGCAGCCCTACAAGCGCGAGCTCATCGAGCAGGCGGCCGCCGGGGGAGGGGCGCGCGGCGACGAGACCGCCGACATCGACCCCTCCGGCGAGACCATCTCGATCTACGACAACGTGCGCCCCGACGGCTCGCGCTGGCCCGACCTGTGCCGCGGTCCGCACGTGCCGACCACGCGCTGGATCCCCGCGTTCGCGTTGCAGCGGGTGGCCGGCGCCTACTGGCGGGGCGACGAGAGCCGTCCGATGCTCCAACGCATCTACGGGACCGCCTGGGAGTCGCGCAAGGCGCTCAAGGCGTACCTGCAGCGCCTCGAGGAGGCGCGCAAGCGCGACCACCGCAAGCTCGGCCGGGAGCTGGACCTCGTCAGCTTCCCCGAGGAGCTCGGGCCGGGGCTGGAGGTGTGGCACCCCAAGGGCGCTCGGGTGCGCCAGCTCATGGAGGACTACGCGCGCAGCCGCCACGACGCGGCGGGCTACGAGCCGGTGTTCACCCCGCACGTGGGCCGCGGCGAGCTGTGGGAGACCTCGGGGCACCTCGACTTCTACGCCGACAGCATGTACCCGGCCATGACCTTCGAGGACGAGGGCGCCAGCTACTACGCCAAGCCGATGAACTGCCCGTTCCACGTGCTGGTGTTCCGCTCGCGGACCCGCAGCTACCGGGAGCTGCCGCTGCGGCTGTTCGAGCTCGGCACCGTCTACCGCTACGAGCGCTCGGGCACCATCCACGGCCTGATGCGCTCGCGTGGGCTGACCCAGGACGATAGCCACCTGTTCTGCACCCCCGAGCAGATCAGCGACGAGATCGGCGGCGTCATCGACTTCACCCGCCGCCTCTACCGCGACTTCGGGCTCGGCGAGCCCACCCGCGTCGGGCTGTCGACCCGCCCCGAGAAGGCCGCCACCGTCGGCACCGACGAGGGCTGGGATCACGCCGAGGCCAGCCTGCGCGCCGCGCTGGACGCCTCGGGCCTGCCCTATGAGGTCGACGAGGGCGAGGGCGCCTTCTACGGCCCCAAGATCGATATGCACGTCACCGACGCGATCGGGCGCGAGTGGCAGCTGACCACCATCCAGCTGGACTTCAACCTGCCCGAGCGCTTCGACCTGACCTACGCGGGCCCCGATGGCACCGAGCACCGGCCGATCATGATCCACCGCGCGGTGTTCGGCTCGCTCGGGCGCTTCTTCGGGGTGCTGACCGAGCACTTCGCCGGCGCGTTCCCGACGTGGCTGGCGCCGGTGCAGGCGGTCGTCGTGCCGATCGCCGACCGCCACCACGACTACGCCCACAGCGTCGGCGCAGCGCTGCGTGGCCGCGGGCAGCGCGTCGAGGTGGACACCAGCGACGACACGATGGGCGCCAAGATCCGCAAGCACCAGCTCGCCAAGGTCCCCTTCCAGCTGATCGTGGGCGACGAGGAGGCGCAGGCCGGCACCGTGGCGGTGCGCCCGCGGCGAGGCGAGCAGCGCAAGGACGTGGCGCTGGAGGCCTTCGCCGACGAGGTCGACGCGCTGGTGGAGGCGATGGGCGCCGACGAGCAGGCCGGCTAGGTGGTCTCGCAGCACCCCGATCGCGACCCGGAGCCGGCCGACGCCGAGGTCGGTCGCCTCGACGGGCTCGGGCGCCTGTGGACGCCGTGGCGCATGGCCTACATCAAGCGCGACGACGAGCCCATCGAGGGCTGCCCGTTCTGCGTGCTGCCCGCGCGCGGCCCCGAGCGCGACGCCGAGTCGCTGATCCTGCACCGCGGCGAGCGCTGCTACGCGATCCTCAACGCCTATCCCTACAACCCCGGGCACCTGATGGCGGTGCCGTTCCGCCACGTCGGCTCCTTCGTGGAGCTGGAGCGCGCCGAGCTCCACGAGATGGCCGAGCTGTGCCAGCGCGCCGTGCGCGCCCTGCAGGCGACCTCCGGGCCGCACGCTTGCAACATCGGCATCAACGACGGCAAGATCGCTGGCGCGGGGATCGCCGACCACATCCATCAGCACGTGGTGCCCCGCTGGGGCGGCGACACCAACTTCATGCCGGTCATCGGCCAGACGCGGGTGCTGCCCCAGCTGCTCAGCGAGGCCTACCGCGCGCTCGCCCCCGCCTTCGCCGAGGCGTGACGGTCCCCGCCGGTCGCCCGCCATGGCCCTCTCGTCGCGCCTGCGCCACACCACCGACCGGCTGGTCCGGCCGCTGGCCGCTGGGTTGGCACGCCTCGGCGTGACCCCCAACGCGCTGACCGTGGCCGGTGCGGTGGTGGTGCTCGCCGGCTCGGCGGCGGTGGTGGCCGGCGAGCCGCGCCTGGGCGGCGTGGTCATCCTGGCGGGAGCCTCCCTCGACGCCCTCGACGGGGCGCTGGCACGCCACACCGACAGCGCCAGCCCGCTCGGCGCGTTCCTGGACAGCGCCACCGACCGGATCGCCGATGCGGCGATGCTCGGCGCCGTCGCCTGGCTCGTGGCCGACGCGCCCCTGCTGCTCGGCGCGGCGCTGGCAGCCCTGTCGCTGGCGCTGGTCACCTCCTACCTGCGCGCCAAGGCGGAGTCGCTGGGCTGGCGCGCCTCGGCGGGGGTGGTGGAGCGCACCGAGCGGGTGGTCCTGGTGGCAGCGGGCCTGATCGTGCCGGCGGTGCTGCCGCTGGCGCTGGCGGTGCTGGTGGCCGGCGGGCTGCTGACCGTTGTCATGCGCCTGGTGGTCGTGGTCCGCCAGGCCCGCGCGCCTGACGGCGCGTCGGGAGCCGGACGGGCGTGAGCCGGCTGGGCGGTGCCCCCGGCTGGGCGGTGCCCCCGGCGCCAGGCGGCTCCCCGCGCCTGTCCGCGCCCGCGCGTCGGCGCGAGCTGCCAGGCAGACGCTTGGCTGTGTGCGCGGCGGGACGACGGGGCCTGCGTGGCCGACGCGGAGCGAAGTCCTAGACTCACGCGCTGTCACGGTGGAGGCGCCGCCTCGTGGGCTGCGGCGCGTCGGCGGGTGACCGCTGCGCCGCGCCCGCGCCGGCGACGCGACGGCGGAGGAGGCGAAGGTGCGCCGGGCAGGCGTGATGGTGTCGGCGCTGCTGCTGGTGGCCCTGGCAGCGTGCGGTGGCGAGGAGGAGCCCGAGGCGGCTCCCGACCCGCCCCCCGACACCGCCGAGGACGACGAGGCCGGCCAGGACGAGGAGGACCCCGCCGCGGGTGACGGCGGCGAGGGGGACGGCGAGGACGGCAGCTCCCACCGGACCCTCGAGCAGAGCGATGACGACGAGCCCGACGGTCCCCCGCTGCCGCTGACCGGTGAGCCCTCGACCGATCAGCAGGATCTCGAGGATCCCGTCGTGGCGGTCAAGGTCGACAACCATCCCAGCGCGCGTCCCCCGGTGGGGCTCGAGGACGCTGACGTGATCCTGACCCAGCAGGTCGAGCACGGGCTCACGCGGCTGCTGGCGCTCCATCACGCCGAGGTCCCCGAGCGCATCGGCCCGGTGCGCTCGGCCCGCCGGGTCGAGGCCGAGCTCGTGCCGCCGTTCGGCGCCGCGCTGGCCATCTCCGGGGCGCAGCAGCACATCCTCGAGGAGCTGCGCCAAGCGGGGCTGCGGCTCTACGTCGATGGCGCGCGCGGCGCCTGGGAGCGCGACCCGCAGCGCCCCGCTCCCCACGACCTGTTCGTGGCGGGTGACTCGGTCCGCGTCGACGCGCGTGAGGCCGGGCTCACCGCCCCCGAGGCGCCGTGGCGCCACGACGAGCAGGAGCCGCAGGGAGCCCGCGAGGTGGCCGGCGCCGACCTCACCTATCCCGGGGGCAGCTCGACGGTGTCGTGGCGGTGGGACGCCGACGAGGAGCGCTGGCTGCGCAGCCAGAACGGCTCGCCGCACGGCGCTGCGAGCGGCGAGCGCCTCGGGGCCGACAACGTGCTGCTGGTGCGCGTGGCCCCCACCGGCGTCGAGGAGCGCCCCTTCGAGGTGCAGGGCAGCGGGGAGCTGACCGTGCTGCGCGACGGCGTCGCCGTCGAGGGCACCTGGGAGAAGCCCGGCCCGGCAGCGCCGCACGCCTGGCGTGACGCCGACGGCGAGCAGCTGCCGCTGGCCCCGGGCACCACCTGGATCGAGCTGGTGGGCACCGATGGGAGCGTCGCGGTCGACGACGCCTGACAGCGCCTGACAGCGCCTGCCGGCACCCGCACGGCGCCTGATGGCGCCCCCGCCCGCTCGGTGCGCAGCCAGTGCCATCGGTCCGCGCGCCCAGGGGACGCAGGGCCCAGTGAGGGGTACCCTCGCCCTAGCAGCCGAACGGAGGACCCTCGTGAGCGACCAGACCCCATCCCAGCCCGCCACGGCACCGGGTGCCGCGCCCCAGGTGGGGACCGACCGCGTCAAGCGCGGCTTCGCCGACATGCTCAAGGGCGGGGTCATCATGGACGTGGTGGACCCCGAGCAGGCGCGCATCGCCGAGGAGGCCGGCGCGGTCGCGGTGATGGCGCTGGAGCGCGTGCCGGCCGACATCCGCGCGCACGGCGGCGTGGCCCGCATGAGCGATCCCGAGGTGATCGAGGCCATCCAGGCGGCGGTGTCGATCCCGGTGATGGCCAAGGCGCGCATCGGCCACGCCGTCGAGGCGCAGGTCCTGCAGTCCCTGGGCGTGGACTACATCGACGAGTCCGAGGTCCTGACCCCGGCCGACGAGGCCCACCACATCGACAAGCAGCCCTTCACGGTGCCGTTCGTGTGCGGGGCCACCAACCTCGGCGAGGCGCTGCGCCGCATCGGCGAGGGCGCGGCCATGATCCGCTCCAAGGGCGAGGCCGGCACCGGTGATGTCGTCGAGGCCACCCGCCACATGCGCGCGATCGCCGGCGAGATCCGGCGCCTGACCACCCTTGCGCCCGAGGAGCGCTACGCGGCGGCCAAGGAGCTGCGCGCACCGGTCGACCTCGTCGAGGAGGTCGCCGAGACCGGCCGCCTGCCGGTGGTGCTGTTCACCGCCGGCGGCGTGGCCACGCCCGCCGACGCCGCGTTCATGATGCAGCTGGGCGCCGACGGCGTGTTCGTGGGCTCGGGGATCTTCAAGTCCGGCGATCCGGCCAAGCGCGCCCGCGCCATCGTCGAGGCCACCACCTTCGCCTGGGACCCGCAGGTGGTCGCCAAGGTGAGCCGTGGCCTGGGCGAGGCGATGGTGGGCTCTGGGATCCACACCCTCGAGTCGTCCGAGCGCCTCGCCGGCCGCGGCTGGTAGCGCGGCCACGATCCGCAGCGCACCGAAGGGCAGCGCGATGCGCGCCACCCGCGTCCCCGGCGAGGCCCTCGCGCGCGGCCACCAGGCCACCCGCGAGGCTGCGCGCCCCGCGGGCCCGCAGCCTGCAGCCCACGACCCCGAGGCGGAGGGCCCGCCCCCAACCGTGGGCGTCCTCGCGCTGCAGGGCGACGTGCTGGAGCACCTGCGGCTGCTGGAGGCAGCCGGCGCGCACGCGGTGCCGGTCGCGCGCACCGACGAGCTGGCTGCCGTCGACGGGCTGCTGCTGCCCGGCGGGGAGTCCACCACGATCGGACGGCTGCTGGAGCTGTTCGGCCTGCGCGCCCCGCTGCAGGAGCGCCTGGCGGCCGGGATGCCGGCCTTCGGGACCTGTGCTGGGGCCATCCTGCTCGGGCGCGCCACGACGCTGGACGACGGCACCCCGAGCCCGCAGCCGCTGCTGGGCGCGCTGGATGTGGTCACGCGCCGCAACGCCTTCGGCCGTCAGGTCGCGAGCTTCGAGGCCGACCTCGACGTCGGCGAGCTCGACGGCGCCGCGCTGCACGCGGTGTTCATCCGCGCCCCCTGGTTCGAGCAGCTCGGACCCGCAGTGCACCCGCTGGCGCACGTGCCCACCTCGCAGGGCGAGCAGGCGGTCGTGGTGCGTCAGGGCCGGATCCTGGCCTCGGCGTTCCACCCCGAGCTGACCGGCGACGCGCGCCTGCACCAGCGGTTCGTCGCCCTGGTGCGTCAGCCGGCCTGACACCGACCCTCGGGTGTCCGCGCGGCGACGCGTGGCCCCGCGGGCGCGACCAGCGCGCTCCCGCGACCTCCTACAGTGGGCCCTCGCCCAGAGCCAACCCGCCGTGCCCCGCCGCCGGCGGCCGCAGCGTCACGGAGGTCGGGATGTCCGGTCATTCGAAGTGGTCGACGATCAAGCGCAAGAAGGGCGCGTTGGACGCCAAGCGCGGCAAGCTGTTCGCCCGCCACATCCGGGCGATCGAGTCGGCCGCAAAGACCGGCGGCGCGGATCCCGAGTCGAACCCGACGCTGGCCACGGCGATCCAGAACGCCAAAGACGACAGCATGCCCAAGGACAACATCGAGCGGGCGCTGCGTCGGGCGGCTGGCAAGGAAGGCGGTGCGGTCGACTACGAGTACGCCTCGTTCGAGGGGTACGCCGCCGGAGGGGTCGCGCTGCTCATCGAGTGCCTCACCGACAACCGCAACCGCGCCTCCAACGACGTGAAGGGCGCGTTCAACAAGCTCGGCGGCAACCTCGCCGAGCCCGGCGCGGTGTCCTACCTGTTCAACCGCACCGGCCAGGTGCTGGTGCCCGCCGAGGACGTCGAGGAGGACGACATCCTGATGGCGGGCCTGGAAGCGGGCATCACCGAGGTGCTCACCGAGGGCGACCACCACACCGTGCTGTGCGACCCCAAGGACACCGTGCCGGTGCGCCGCGCCCTGGAGGACGCCGGGCTGCCGGTGGTCAGCAGCGACGTCACCATGCGTCCCACGGTCACCGTGCCGATCACCGACGAGGGCGACGCCAAGAAGGTCCTCAAGCTCGTGGACATGCTGGAGGACCTCGACGACGTGCAGAACGTCTACGCCAACTTCGACATCCCCGACCGCGTGCTGGAAGCGGTCGTCTGACCGCGCTGATCGCTGCCACCGCGCCGGCGCCCGAGGGCGCACACCCCCGCCGCGCCGCCTGCGCGGAGCGGCGGCTCGCACCTGCTATGGTCCCCCGCGAACAGCCGTTCGTGACCGCGGCATCGTGACAGAGGCCGCGGTCACGGGTTGACGACGGCGGCGTCGCGGCAGCGGCCACGACGCCGCGGACGATGGCGTCGAGGCGACAGGAGCGCAGCGGTGACCCAGGTGCGCCCCGACGATGCCCAGGTGGTCCTCGGCGTCGATCCCGGCCTGGCCCGCTGCGGGGTCGCGGTGATCGAGGGGCCCGCGCGCAGCGTGCGGGCGCGGACCGCAGGCGTGCTGCGGACCTCGAGCGCCGCGGCGGTGCCCGAGCGGCTCGCGCAGCTGCACACCGAGCTCGGCGAGCTGCTGGCGACCCACCGCCCCGCCGTGGTGGCCGTCGAGAAGGTGCTGTTCAACGCCAACGTCACCAACGCCATCAGCGTCGGCCAGGCAGCGGGGGTGGTGCTCCTGGCCGCCGCCCAGGCCGGGATCACCGTCGTGGAGTACAGCCCCTCGCAGGTCAAGGCCACCGTGACGGGCACCGGCGACGCCGACAAGCGCCAGGTCGGCTTCATGGTGGCGGCAGCGCTCGGGCGCGCGCAGCCGGTGCGCCCCGCCGACGCCGCCGACGCCCTGGCGCTGGCGCTGTGCCACCTGCAGCGCGCCAGCGCCGACCCGACCGCCGGCGGCATCGCCCCCCGCCTGGCCGAGGCCATGGCCCGCGGGGGCGCGGGCGCGCCCGTGGTGCGCCCGGGGGAGGACCGGCGATGATCGCCCACGTGCGCGGCACCGTGGCCTCCGCGGCGCTCGACCACGTGGTCGTCGACGTGGGCGGCGTCGGCCTGGCGGTGCGCACCCCGCCCAGCATCGGCGCCCAGGAGGGCCAGGCGCTCACCCTGCACACCCACCTGGCCGTCACCGACGATGCGCTGACCCTCTACGGGTTCGCTGCCCCCGCTGACCGCGACCTGTTCCTCGCGCTCATCGGCGTCAGCGGCGTCGGGCCCAAGCTCGCCCTGGCTGCCATCGGCGCCCTGGGGGCCGACCGCCTCCGGGCGGCGGTCAGCGCCGAGGACCTCGCAGCCCTGACCGCGGTGCCGGGCATCGGCCGCAAGAGCGCCCAGCGCATCGTGCTGGAGCTGCGCGAGCAGCTCGGCCCCGTCGAGGTGGCCCCCGCCGAGGGCGCCACCGCCGTCCCCGACGCCCGCACCGAGGTCCATCAGGCCCTGGTCGGCCTCGGCTACGCTGCGACCGAGGCGCAGCGTGCGCTGGAGGCCCTGGCGCAGGAGCAGGCCGATGGCGCCCGCGAGGGCACCGAGGACCCCGAGGCGCTGCTGCGCGCCGCGCTGCGCCAGCTCGCCAGCACCTGACCCGGATGAGCCCGCCGTGAGCCCTGATCCCCGCATCCCATCACCCCACGAGCAGCCGGACGGCGCACCGCCCGGCTTCGACGAGGTGCTCAAGCCCGACGCCGACCCGGGCGAGGCCGACGTCGAGGCGGCGCTGCGCCCCCGACGCCTGGAGGACTTCGTCGGGCAGGCACGCGTCACCGACCAGCTCCAGCTGGTCCTCGACGGCGCTCGGGCGCGCGCCAGCCCACCCGACCACCTGCTGTTCGCCGGCCCGCCGGGCCTGGGCAAGACCAGCCTCGCCGCGATCGTGGCCGCCGAGCTCGCGGTGGACCTGCGGGCCACCAGCGGGCCCGCGCTGGAGCGCCCCGGGGACCTCGCCGCGATCCTGACCAACCTCGAGGCCGGGGACGTGCTGTTCGTCGACGAGGTCCACCGCCTGCCCCGCGCCGTCGAGGAGGTCCTGTACCCGGCGATGGAGGACCACCACATCGACATCGTGGTGGGCAAGGGGCCCGGCGCGCGCTCGCTGCGGCTCACGCTGCCGCCGTTCACGCTCGTGGGCGCCACGACGCGCACCGGCCTGATGTCGGCACCGCTGCGCGACCGCTTCGGCTTCATCGGGCGGCTCGAGCACTACGGCCCGCAGGACCTGCACACGATCGTCGCCCGCGCCGCCGACCTGCTGGGCGTCGCCGCCGAGCCGAGCGGTCTGGAGGCCATCGCGGTGCGCAGCCGCGGCACCCCCCGGGTGGCCAACCGGCTGCTGCGCCGGGTGCGCGACTTCGCCGAGGTGCGCGCCGAGGGCGTGGTGACCGCCGCGGTGGCCGATCAGGCGCTGTCGCTGTTCGAGGTCGACGGCCTGGGCCTCGACCGCCTCGACCGGCGACTGCTCGGCACGCTGTGCGGTGACTTCGGCGGCGGCCCCGTGGGCCTGTCGACCCTGGCGGTCGCGGTGGGGGAGGAGGCCCAGACCCTGGCCGAGACCGTCGAGCCGTTCCTGATCCAGCAGGGGCTGCTGGCGCGCACCCCGCGCGGGCGGGTGGCGACCCCCGCGGCGTTCGGGCACCTGGGCATCGCGGCGCCAGCGGCGGATCCCAGTGCTGCCACGGGCTCGCTGTTCGACCCCTGAGCCCCTGACCACCAGGTCGCCCCCTGGCCTCAGCCCGCGCGCGGCGGCCGCGGGGCGCGTTGGTATCGTGTCAGGTCACCTCGGGCGCACCCCGCCCGCTCAACCTGCCACCCTGCCGCTGGAGCGACCCGTCCATGCCTGGAGCCCTCGCCCTCATCGCACCCACGCTTGCCGCCGACGGCGGCGACGCAGCGCTGGTGAACCTCGGGATCATCGCGCTGATCTTCGTGGTCTTCTACTTCCTGCTGATCCGGCCGCAGCGGCAGCAGCAGAAGCGGCACCGCGAGCTCGTCAGCAGCCTGCAGAACGGTGACGAGGTCATCACCGTCGGCGGCCTGCACGGCACGATCCGCACCGTCGATGACGACGTGGTGTCCATGGAGATCGCGCCCGGCACCACGGTCACGGTCAGCCGCGGGCGGATCTTCGACAAGAAGACCGAGGACGAGCCCGACATCGGCGACACGGGCTAGGTGGCGATGAGCCCCTCCCACCCCGATGGCGGCCCGGCGACCGACGCCGAGTCCGGCAGCCATCCCGCCGGGCTGCCGCTGGGCGGTCGCGCCCGCTCCGACGATGGTGCCGTGCCCGTCTCGACGGGCCGGCCTGCGATCCCGCTGCTCGAGGCGCTGCGCGCTGACGACGAGATCACCGAGCTCATCTCCGCGGCTGACGAGTTCATCGAGGCACAGGGCTTCACCGAGCACGGGCTGCGCCACGCCAACCTCGTCGGCCACATCGCCTACAACGTGCTGAGCTACCTCGGCCACGACCCGCGCGAGGCCGAGCTCGCCGCGGCCGCCGGGTTCCTCCACGACATCGGCAACGTCGTCAGCCGCGCCTACCACGGGCAGACCGGCGCGCTGCTCGCCTATCAGGCGCTGCAGCGCCTCGGCGTGCCCACGCGTGATAGCGCGCAGGTCCTGGCGGCCGTGGGCAACCACGAGGAGCAGTACGGCGAGGCCGTCAGCGCGGTGGCTGCCGCCGTCATCCTCGCCGACAAGTCTGACGTGCATCGCTCGCGGGTGCGCACCACCGCCTCGATCGCCGAGGACATCCACGATCGGGTCAACTACGCGGCACAGTCGTCGTTCCTGCGCGTGGACCCCGACGATCACACGCTCACCCTCGAGCTGACCATTGACACCTCGGTCAGCCAGGTGCTCGAGTACTTCGAGATCTTCCTGGAGCGGATGATCATGTGCCGCCGCGCCGCCCGTGTGCTGGGCTGCGACTTCCGCATCACCGTCAACGAGACCCCGGTCCTGTGACCGTGCGCGCTCGCCGCCCGGGAGCCACCACCCGATGACCAACCGCGCGAAGCTGTGGATCGCCCTCGTCGGCTTCCTGGTCGTCGTGGGTGGCATGTGGGGTGCGATCGTCGCGCTGGACCTGCAGCCGCGGCTCGGCCTGGACCTCGAGGGCGGGGTCAGCGTGACGCTGCTGCCCGCGCCGGGGCAGGGCGAGATCGACGATGAGGTCTTCGATCAGACCGTCGACGTGCTGCGCGACCGGGTCGACGGCCTGGGGGTCGCCGAGCCCGAGCTGGCGCGCCAGGGCGACGCGGTGCTCGTCCAGCTGCCCGGCCTCGAGGACCAGGCCCAGGCCGAGGAGGTGCTGCAGGAGACCGCGATCCTGCAGTTCCGTCGCATCAGCGAGGTCGTCGAGCCCGCCGACCCCGACTACGACGAGGTCGGCCCCGACTGCGACGAGGCCTTCGCCGGCGTGCCCGACGCCGATGACGAGGTGGTCCTCTGCGAGCGCCCCGAGGGCTCGGACAACCGGGCGCTCGAGGATCCCCTCGAGCCCGACGAGCGTCGCAAGTACGTCCTCTCGCCCGTCGAGGTCTCCGGCGGCGACATCGACGACGCGCGGGCGCGGCTGGACAAGCAGGGGCTGCAGTGGCAGGTCGCCCTCGACTTCGACTCCCAGGGCGAGGAGCGCTTCCAGGAGGTCACCGGCGAGCTGGCCTGCGAGGAGCCGGGCACCACCGACCGCCAGTTCGCGATCGTGCTGGACGCCCAGGTCCAGTCCGCGCCCCAGGTGGACCCCAGCGTGCAGTGCGAGGTCGGGATCGCCGGCGGCAGCGCCGTGATCACCACCGCCGGCCAGGAGGAGGCCCAGCAGCTCGCCACGCTGCTGCGGGCCGGGGCGCTGCCGATCGAGCTCGAGATCGAGACGACGCAGGGTGTCTCGCCCACGCTGGGTGCCAGCGCGCTGGAGGGCGGACTGCAGGCCGGGGCCATCGGCCTGCTGCTGGTGGCCGGCTACCTCGTGGCGCTGTACCGCGGCATCGGCGCGATCGCGGTGGTCGAGCTCGCCATGTTCGGCGCGGTGGTGTACGGGCTGCTGCTGGTGCTCGGCGAGACCATCGACTTCACCCTGACGCTGGCCGGCGTGGTCGGGGTGGTCGTGTCGATCGGCATCGCCGCGGACTCCTCGATCATCTACCGCGAGCGCTATCGCGATGAGATCCGGGCCGGGCGGTCGGTGCGCTCGGCCGCCGACGAGGCGTTCAAGCGCGCCTTCCGCACCAACCTGACCGGCAACACCGTGTCGTTCCTGGCCGCGCTGATCCTGTATCTCCTGGCCATTGGGCCGGTGCGCGGCTTCGCGTTCACCCTCGGCCTGTCGACGCTGGTGGACACGCTGCTGTTCGCGGTCTTCACGCGGTCGCTGTTCAAGCTGGTGGCCAACAGCGAGCGCCTGGCCGGCGCCCGCTGGATGGGGCTGACCCGCGACGTGGTCGCCCCGACGCTCGTCGGCCGCGACCGCGCCGAGGCGCCCCCGACCGACGGAGCGGACACAGGCGAGCCCACCATGACCGGTGAGGCCGAGGCCGTGACGGCCAGCACGAGCGCGACGGCCGCTGCGACCGAGGCGGCCAGCGCCAGCGAGGCGACGAGCCGGCGTGGTGCGAGCAGAGGCGGATCACGGGGCGGCTCCGCGAGCCGCTCGCAGTCCCCGAGCCGGTCGCAGGAGGAGAGTGCGGCCCGCAGCGCGCGGGAGCGCCGCCGGCAGCGCCGCCTGGCCGCCCAGCAGGCCGACGCCGAGGCCGACCCCGACGCTGACGCCGATGCCGGCCCTGACGCCGATGCCGGCCCTGACGCCGACCCCGATCCCGACGCCGACGCCTCGCAGGAGCCCCGCCGGTGAGCGCCCCCGAGGTCAAGACCGACACGCGGCTGCGCCGGCTGGTGACCGGCCAGACCGACTACGCCTTCATCAGGCGCTCGCGCACCTGGGCGCTGGTCTCGCTGGCGATCCTGCTGGTGGCCGTGGGCGGGGTGCTGCTGCGCGGCGTGGACTTCTCCCTGGAGTTCACCGGCGGGACCGCGTTCACCGTCGAGGAGGCCGAGCGCGACTTCGCCACGGGCGAGCTGCGCGATGCCGTGACGCCCCTGGTCGAGGGCGACCCCTCCGCCCAGCGCGTGCAGGGCCCCGAGGGCACACCGGGCGCGCTGGTCAGCACCCCGCCGCTGGGCGAGGTCGGCGGTGAGCAGGAGCGTGAGGTCGCCGCGGCCATCGCCGAGGTCACCGGCGTGGAGGCGGGCGAGGTGCTGCGCGACAGCGTCGGGCCGCGCTGGGGCGAGCAGGTCACCGAGCAGGCCCTGCTGGCGCTTGTGGTGTTCCTCGGGGCGGTGTCGCTCTACATCGCCCTGCGCTTCGAGTGGCGCATGAGCGCCGCGGCCGCGGTCACCCTGCTGCACGACGTGGTGGTCACGATCGGCGTCTACGCCTTGGTCGGGTTCCAGGTGAGCCCGGCCAGCATCATCGCGCTGCTGACGATCCTCGGCTACTCGCTGTACGACACGGTCGTGGTGTTCGACCGCGTCACCGAGGACGCCCGTGCCCACGAGCGCCTGGACCCCGACGGGTACGCGCGCATGGCCAACACCGCCCTCAACCGGGTGCTGGTCCGGTCGCTGTCGACCTCGGCCACCTCGCTGCTGCCGGTGGGCTCGCTGCTGCTCATCGGCGGCAACCTGCTGGGCGCCGACACCCTGGTGGACCTGGCGCTGGCGCTGTTCGTCGGCATGGCGGTGGGCACCTACTCCTCGATCTTCGTGGCCACACCGCTGCTGGTGGCGCTCAAGCGGCGCGACGTGGCGCTGACCGACCCCGACGCGGCTGCGGCGCACGACCGCTCCGCCGCGGTGCGGTGAGCGGTGCGCTGACCCGCCCGGGGGCCTCGCTAGGATCCCGCCGGCGCTGCGACGCCGAGCCTGCGCACCCGCCGCGACGACGAGGGCCCCATCCCATGCACATCGAGATCGACACCGACCGGCTCGCGAGCAAGATCCGCGACATCCCCGACTACCCCGAGCCCGGCGTGGTCTTCAAGGACATCACCCCGCTGCTCGGCGACCCGGTGGCGTTCTCCACCGTGGTCGACGCGGTCACCGCGCGCGTCGGGCGCGGCACGATCGACAAGGTGGTGGGCATCGAGGCGCGCGGGTTCATCCTGGCCGCGCCGATCGCCTACCACCTGGGCGCCGGCTTCGTGCCGCTGCGCAAGGCCGGCAAGCTGCCCTGGCGCACCATGGAGGAGTCCTACAGCCTCGAGTACGGCACCGAGCGCCTGGAGATCCACGAGGACGGGCTCGGCCCCGGCGAGCGGGTGCTGATCGTGGACGACGTGCTCGCCACCGGCGGCACCGCGGTGGCCGCCTGCGGGCTGGCCGAGCGCAGCGGCGCCCACGTCGCGGGGCTGGCGGTGGCCATCGAGCTGACCTTCCTGGGCGGTGCCGCCAAGCTCGGCGAGCGCGAGCTCATCAGCCTCGTGCGCTACTGACCCTGTACGGCGGGTCCGGCGCTCGCGGCAGACGCCCGCTGTGAGCGCGACCGCCAGTCAGGGTATCGTGCGGGGACACGCACCTTTCGCGGTGCGGCTCGCCGTGCAAGGAGGCCACGCTGAGCAGCCTGGGCGACCCGCCGTCCACGCACGCGGTCGACGACCGCGACTCGGACGTGCGCGACGACGCCCCTGCGCACGATCGCCCCGCCGACGACGCCTCCACCGGCGACGCCCCTGCCGAGACGCCCAGCGACACCGAGCCCGGCTCCGAGGGCAGCGCGGCCGCTGACCGCGAGACCCACGCCGCGCCGGCCGAGCAGGCGGCCCCCGCGCAGGCGGCCCCCGAGAAGGAGCCCTCCGAGCGCGTGGTGCCGGGCCGGCCGCGCCAGTCGGGCGTGCGGGCGGTGCTGTCGCGACTGCCGATGTTCGAGCGCTCCGCGGCGGTCCCCGATCGGCTCCAGCCGCTGGTCGACAAGCTGCGCACCCAAGCCCCCAAGGTCGAGGTCAAGGCGGTGCTGCACGCCTACGACGTCGCCGCCGCCGCGCACGCCGAGCAGCAGCGCCGCTCCGGTGAGCCCTACATCATCCACCCGATCGGCGTGGCCGAGATCCTCGCCGAGCTCGGCATGGACACCGCCACCATCTGTGCGGCCCTGCTGCACGACGTGGTCGAGGACACCGACCTGACGCGCGAGGACGTCGCCGAGCGCTTCGGGGAGACCGCTGCCGGGCTGGTCGACGGGGTCACCAAGCTGGAGCGGCTCCAGGTCGCCAGCCGGGAGGAGCAGCAGGCCGAGAGCCTGCGCAAGATGCTGATCGCCATGGCGGACGACTTCCGCGTGCTGGTGATCAAGCTGGCTGACCGCCTGCACAACATCAAGACGCTGCACCACCTGCCGCGGGACAAGCAGACGCGCATCGCCCAGGAGACCCTCGACATCTACGCCCCGCTGGCGCACCGCCTGGGGATGCAGAACTTCAAGTGGCAGCTCGAGGACCAGGCCTTCGCTGCGCTGCACCCCAAGCGGTTCGACGAGATCCGCGCGATGGTCGCCGAGCGCCAGCCCGAGCGCGACGCCTATCTCCAGCGGGTGCGCGAGGAGGTCGAGCAGCACCTGCGCGACATGAAGATCCGCGCTGAGGTGTCCGGGCGCCCGAAGCACTACTACTCGATCTACGAGAAGATGGTGGTGCGGGGCAAGGAGTTCGAGGAGATCTACGACCTGGTCGGCATCCGGGTCATCGTCGACAGCGTCAAGGACTGCTACGCCGCGCTCGGCACGCTGCACGCGATGTGGCGCCCCATCCCGGGTCGCTTCAAGGACTACATCGCGATGCCGAAGTTCAACCTCTACCAGTCGCTGCACACCAGCGTCGTCGGGCCGGAGGGCAAGCCCGTCGAGGTGCAGATCCGCACCCGGGCGATGCACCGCACCGCCGAGTACGGCATCGCCGCCCACTGGAAGTACAAGCAGGCCGACCGGAGCTCCACCGCGCCGGCGGCCGGGGGCGGGGAGTCGGACACCCCGTGGCTGTCGCAGATGCTGGACATGCAGAGCGACACCGCCGACTCCGGCGAGTTCATGCAGAACCTGCGGCTGGACCTCTACGCCGACGAGGTCTTCGTCTTCACCCCCAAGGGCGACGTGGTCGCGCTGCCGCTGGGCTCGACCCCGGTCGACTTCGCCTACGCCATCCATACCGAGGTGGGGCACAAGACCATCGGCGCCAAGGTCGACAACCGCCTGGTGGCCCTCGACTACGAGCTGCGCAACGGCGAGACGGTCACGGTGCTGACCTCCAACGACGCGAACGCCGCGCCCAAGCGCGACTGGCTCGAGTTCGTCGGCTCCTCGCGGGCGCGGTCCAAGATCCGCCAGTGGTTCCGCCGCGAGCGGCGCGAGGACGCCATCGACCGTGGCAAGACCGCGCTGCAGCGCACGCTGGCAAAGCAGGGCGTGGGCTGGAAGCGGCTCATGGCGGGCGGTGAGCTGCGCGCGGTGGCCGAGCAGATGAACTACACCGATGTCCCGTCGCTGCACCGGGCGATCGGCGAGGGTCACGTGGCCGCCACGACGGTCGCCGACCAACTGGTCGGCCGGGTGGCCGACGAGGACGAGAGCGACATCACCGTCCCCGAGCTCAACGCCGCTGCGGCGCCCACCGCGCCAAGCGACGCGGTGGTGGTCGAGGACGTGGACGACGTGTGGGTGTCGCTCGCGCGCTGCTGCACCCCCGTGCCGCACGACGAGATCCTCGGCTTCGTCACCCGGGGGCGCGGGGTGAGCGTCCACCGCACCGATTGCCCCAACGTCGGCGACCTGCGCCAGGACCCCGACCGCCTGCTGCCGGTGCGCTGGGACACCCACACGCCGGCGACCTTCCGCGTCACCGTCCAGGTCGAGGCGCTGGACCGCAAGAACCTGCTGCGCGACGTGACCGCGGTGCTGGGCGACATGAGCGTCAACATCCTGAGCGCCCACGTGGCCACCCAGCGCGACCGGGTGGCCCACCTGCGGTTCACCTTCGAGCTGGCCGAGATCAGCTTCCTCGAGCACGTCCTGGACCGTGTGCGCCGCGTCGAGAGCGTCTACGACGCCTACCGGGTGGTGCCCCAGGCGGCCCGCAACAGCGCCGGCAACGGCGGCACCAGCCCGTGAGCGCAGCCCACCCGGTGCTCGACGCCTTCGCCACGGGGCTGTGGCAGTCCAACTGCTACCTGCTGGGCGCGCCGGGCACGGGCCGCTGCGTGGTCGTGGACCCCGGCCAGGACGCGGCGCCCGCGGTGCAGCAGCGACTGGCCCACCACGGGCTGACCTGCGAGGCGATCGTGCTCACCCACGGCCACCTCGACCACCTGTGGGACGTGCCCGCCCTCGTCGAGGCGCTCGACGTCCCGGTGCTGCTGCACCCCGACGACCACTACCTCTGGGAGCAGCCCGGCGCGGCGTTCGGCGACATCCCCAACGCGGCGCTGGAAGCGCAGTTCGGTCTGCGGTGGCAGCCTCCCGCCCAGCGCCTCGAGCCCCTCGCCGACCACCAGCAGCTCTCGCTGGTAGGCCTGACGGCCACGGTGCGCCACACCCCGGGCCACACCCCCGGATCGTGCGTGCTGCTGGTGCAGCGCGAGGCGGGCACGCCGGTCCTGGTGGCCGGGGACCTGCTGTTCGCCGGCTCGGTGGGGCGCACCGACTTCCCGCGTGGCTCCTGGGAGCGCCAGCAGCGCGCCCTGGCCGAGGTGGTGCTGCCCCTGGACGACGCGGTCGAGGTGCTGCCCGGCCACGGGCCCCGCACCACCGTGGGAGCCGAGCGGGCGGGCAACCCGTTCCTGCGGCAAGCGCACGGAGCAGCCGACCACTAGCCCTCGCGCGGAGCGCCGTGCCATGCGCGCCACCAGGGGTGAGCATCGCGCTGCCTGAGCGCGGTGGATGCAAGGTCCCCTCGCCAACGGGTATGGTGAGGACAACCCCCTTCATGTCCGAGAGGACAGGGTGTTATGTCGGGGTGGTGGAGCGGACCACCGCCTCTGTGCTGCCCCACGACTGGATGGATGATGACCATGATCCGTGGCGAGCACTTGTACAAAGTGTTCGGACCGCAAGCTCGCAAGGCCGTCGACCTCTTCGAGCAGGGGTGGACGCGCGACGAGGTGAAGGAGCAGACCGGCGCCCTGGGCGCCGTCATCGACGCTGACATCGACGTCGCCGAGGGTGAGCTGTTCGTCGTCATGGGCCTGTCGGGCTCGGGCAAGTCCACGCTGGTGCGCATGATCAACCGGCTGCACGACCCGACCTCCGGCACGGTCGAGATCGACGGCGTCAATGTGACCGAGCTGGACGGCAAGGAGCTGCGGGACCTGCGTGCTGGCAAGGTCAGCATGGTCTTCCAGCGCTTCGCGCTGTTCCCGCACATGACGATCCTCGACAACGCCGCCTGGGGCCTCGAGACCCAGCAGGTCGACAAGGACGAGCGCTACGAGAAGGCGCGCAAGGCGCTGTCCACCGTCGGGCTCGACGGCTGGGAGGCGAACTACGCCAGCGAGCTCTCCGGCGGCATGCAGCAGCGCGTCGGCCTGGCCCGCGCGCTGGCCACCGAGGCCGACATCCTGCTGATGGACGAGCCGTTCAGCGCGCTGGACCCGCTGATCAAGCGCGACATGCAGTCGCTGCTGATCGAGCTCCAGAGCGAGCTGCGCAAGAGCATCATCTTCATCACCCACGACCTCAACGAGGCGATGCGCCTCGGCGACCGGATCGCGGTGATGAAGGACGGGCGCATCGAGCAGACCGGTGAGCCCGACGAGATCCTCTCCAACCCGGCCACCGAGTACGTGGCCGAGTTCGTGCGCGACGTCGACCGGTCCCGCGTCCTCACCGCGGCCAACGCCGTGCAGGAGCCGCTGGCGACGCTGTCGCCCGACACCCAGCCGCGCGCAGCGATGGTGCAGATGCGCGACCACGAGGCCCCCGAGCTGTTCGTCACCGAGTCCGATCGCACGCTCGTCGGCGCGGTGCGCGACGACGACGTGGCCGAGGCGGCCAAGCGCGGGGACCGCACGATCCGCGACGTGCTGCACCACGACTACGGGCAGACCGGCGAGGACACGCCGCTGGGTCACACGCTGCTCGACGCCGCCCGGTACACGCTGCCGCTGGCGGTCGTCGACGAGCAGGGACGGCTTGTCGGGGTGATCCCGCGGGTGACGCTGCTGTCGGCGCTGGCCAACCGCGACGTCCTCGCCGAAGACGGCGATCCCGACGCCAACGGCTCGGGACCGCCCGACGCCGCCGAGCTCGCCGCGCAGGCCGCCAACGACGGTCAGCCCGTGGCCTCCGACGGTCAGGCCCACAGCCGCGGCGAGACCACGACCGGCGAGACCCCTGCCGAGGAGGGCGCCCACCATGGCTGACGAGGCGTTCAGTCTTCCCCGCATCCCGATCGGTGACGGCGTCGACGCCGCCGTCAGCTTCCTGCGCACCGAGCTGAGCGGGTTCTTCAACGCGGTGCAGACCGTGTTCGGCGCCAGCGTCGAGGCCATGGAGTGGGTGCTCATGCTCCCACCACCGCTGGTGTTCGCCGCGATCGCCGGGCTCATCGGCTGGCGGCTGCGGTCCTGGCAGTTCGGGGCGTTCGCGTTCGTGGCCTTCAGCGTCGTGGACTCGATGAACCTGTGGGACGAGACGATCTCCACGCTGTCGCTGATCCTGATCGCGACGGTCCTGGCGGTGATCATCTCGCTGCCCGTCGGGGTCCTCGCCGCCCGCAACGACACGGTCAGCACGCTCGTCCGCCCGTTGCTGGACTTCATGCAGACCCTGCCGGTGCTGGTCTACCTGATCCCCGCGGTGCTGCTGCTGGGGATCGGCACGCCCGGCGGGCTCGCCGCGACGCTCATCTTCGCGCTGCCGCCCGGCGTGCGCCTGACCGAGCTCGGCATCCGCACCGTTGACAAGGAGGTCGTCGAGGCCGCCGAGGCCTTCGGCTCCAGCCGCAACCGCACCCTGATGCGCGTGCAGATGCCGCTGGCGCTGCCCGCGATCATGCAGGGCATCAACCAGATCATCATGCTCGCGCTGTCGATGGTCGTCGTCGCCGGGTTCATCGGCGCCGGGGGCCTCGGCAACGAGGTGGTGCGCTCGATCTCCCGTGTGGAGGTCGGCACCGGCTTCGAGGCCGGCCTGGCCGTGGTGATCCTGGCGATCTTCCTGGACCGCCTGACCAGCGTGGTGGGCCAGCCCGAGCGCAACAAGAGCAAGCAGGACGCGTAGCGCTGTCGACCCCCGACCCCTGTTGGTAGGGTCGTCAGCGGGGAACCTACGAACCGTGTAGTGGATTCAGGACGGATCCCAACACGACACCTCACACGAAAGGGAGGATGCACAGTGACACAGTCACAGCGGACCGGGCCCATGCGCCTGACCTGGCTCCTGGGCCTCATCGCAGCGCTCGCGCTTCTCGCGGCCGCCTGCGAGGAGGATGTCGCCGACGAGCCCGTCGACGACGAGCCCGTCGACGACGAGCCCGTCGACGAGGAAGAGCCCGAGGACGACGAGCCTGACGACGAGGCGCAGCTCGACACCGTGACCATCGGCATGGTCGAGTGGGCCGAGAACATCGCCAACACCGCCCTGTGGGAGGAGATCCTCACCGAGGAGGGCTACGACGTGGAGGTCGAGGTCCTCGACCCCGGCGCGGTGTTCGCCGGCGTGGCCGACGGCCAGCTGGACCTGTTCCTCGACATGTGGCTCCCCGTGACCCACGGTGAGTACGAAGAGGAGTTCGGCGACGACTTCGAGAACCTCGGCACCTGGTACGACGGCGACGCCGCGCTGAACCTGACCGTGCCCGAGTACGTTGACGACATCGACGAGATCCCCGACCTGATCGGCGAGGGCGATCGCTTCGACAACGAGATCGTCGGCATCGACGCTGGCTCGGGCCTGGCCCAGACCACCAACGAGGAGGTCATGCCGGGCTACGGTCTCGACGAGGACGGCTGGGAGCACCTCGAGAGCTCCGAGGCCACGATGCTCGCCGAGCTCGACAGCGCCATCGCGGCCGAGGAGGACATCGTCGTCACCCTCTGGACCCCGCACTGGTCCTACGCGGAGTACGACCTGAAGGTGCTGGAGGACCCCGAGGGCCACTACGGTGACCTCGAGGAGCTCTACGCCATCTCGCGGGAGGGCCTCGCCGAGGACGACCCGCAGCTGGTCGAGTGGATCGAGAACTTCATGATGTCCGAGGAGGAGCTCGCCGAGCTGTCCCAGTACATCGAGGACGACGAGCAGTTCGACTTCGAGGACGAGAACGAGGCCGCCCGCGCCTGGTGGGACGAGAACGAGGACCTCGTCGACGAGTGGCTCGGCCGCTAGGAGCGCGCCGACGCCGCGACGCGGACGTCACATGAGAGGGGGAGGGTCGCTGACCCTCCCCCTCTCGCATGTCGGCGGCGAGGCGCTTCAGTCCTCGGGCGGCGCCCACCGCACCCCGTCGGCGAAGCTGTCACGACCGTCATAGCCGCCCCAGACGAGCAGCTCCTCGCCGGTCCAGGCGCTGGTGGGGTGGATGCGCGCCTGACCCGGCGGAGCGATCGGCAGGCTTGCCCACTCGCCCTCCTCGACGTCGTAGGTGCCGCCGCTGCCGCGGATCCAGCGGTCGCGGATGCGCCCGCCCCAGATGAGCAGCTCGCCCTCGCCCCACTCGGCGGCGTGCAGGGTGCGTCGCCCCACGGGCGCGGCACCGGCGTCGGACCAGCCATCCTCCTCGGCGTCGTAGATGCCGAGCTGCGCGCCGCCGGCGAAGTCGCAGCAGAGCAGCGCCCGGTCCTCGGCCCAGGTCAGCGACGGGGTGCCGGTGCCCGTGCGACGCGGCAGCTCGGCGAGCTCCTCCCAGCGATCAGCCCCGGGGTCGTAGGCCGCGCCGCTCCATGCGCTCGTGGCTGCGTCGTCCTCGGCGTCGCTGTCCTCGGCCGGCGCGGTCCATACCAGCAGCTGCCCGCAGCGCGGGCCCTCGCAGGCCTCCCCGTCGGCGGCGGTGGTCACGCCCATGCCGGCCACCGATGCGGGCTCGGCGATGGTGCGCCAGGTGTCCTCGACCGGATCGTAGGCGGCGCCATCCGCGACGGGCTGGCCCCCTTGGCGACCGCCCCACACCACGACCTCGTCGCCCAGGTGCTCCACCGTGTGATATCGCCGGCCCTCCAGCGGCGCGTCGGGCAGCTCGCGCCACGACTCCTGGTCGGCGTCGAACGCGAGGCCCACCTCCTCGTCCGGGTCGCCGCCCCAGATCACCAGCTCCGCGCCGGTCCAGGCGGCTTGGTGCTCGGGAGGGCGGATCGCTTCGGGGGCCGCGGGCAGCTCGCGCCAGGCGTCGGCGTCGGGATCGTAGGCGCCGGCCGAGGCAGTCGGCTCGACGCCGAGGTCCCCGCCGATCACCAGCAGCTCCCCGCCGGTCCACGCCGAGAACGCGCCGAAGCGCGGCTCCAGTGGGCTCTCGGCCAGCGGCTCCCACGAGCCCCCGGCAAGCGCCCGCTGGTCGGCCAGGGTCGGTGGCCCCTCGAGTGGCTCGCCCAGGCCCTCGCCGTCGTCGTGGGTGTCTGCGGGGCCGGCGTCGGGGGAGGAGGGATCATCCGAGCCCTCCGCATCGAGGCCCTCCTCCGCTGGTGCCTCGCGCTGGTCCACCGGCAGCTCGGCGGCGTCGTCTGATGGCTCCTCGTCCGGCGCCACGGCCACCAGGGCGGCGACGGCGACGAGGGCCAGCATCCCAGCGGCGAGGAGCGCCACACGGGGGGCGGGCAGCGGGCTGCGGGTGCGCTCGAAGTCGGTCATGGCTCCACCATGCCCCAGCTCGAGGGGTCTGTGACCCACGCGGCACAGCCGGGCGCGGCGCGCCCCCACCTGACGGTGACCCCTCGGCATCCGTTAGGGTGAGACGCACCGTTGTGACCGGCTCACGCCGTGAGATCCGGTCCGGCCTGTGACCAGGGGAGAGCGATGGGAGCGATCGAGTACGCGATCGACAACTGGGATCGGCTGCTCGAGTTCGCGCTGCAGCACATCGGGTTCGTCCTGCTGTCGATCGTGATCGCCACGGTCATCGGTGTGACCCTCGGGGTGCTGACCTACCAGCGCCCGACGGCCGCCGCCCTGGTGATCGCGGTGTCGGCCACGATCCTGACGATCCCCTCCTTCGCGCTGTTCGGTCTGGGCATCACCTTCTTCGGCATCGGCAACCTCGGCCCGGTCATCGGGCTGATCCTCTACTCCCAGCTGCCGATCGTGCGCAACACGATCACCGGGCTCCAGGAGGTCGACCCCGCGGTCGTCGAGTCGGCGCGCGGCATGGGGATGAGCCGCTGGCAGTCGCTGTGGCGGATCGAGCTGCCCTTGGCCTGGCCGGTGGTGCTGACCGGCGTGCGGGTGGCCACGCTCATCGTCACCTCGATCTTCGCCATCGCCGCCTACGTCGGCGCCTCGGGCCTCGGCCGCGAGATCGACCGCGGCCTGTCCAACCTCGGTGCGGCCTGGGCGTTCGACGTGGTGCTCACCGCCACCGTGGCGATCGTGCTCGTCGCGCTGGTGCTGGACGTGCTGTACATGCTGATCGGCAAGCTCACGATCCCCCGTGGGGTGCGCTCATGACCGCAAGCCAGGAGGCCGCGATGCCCGCCAGCGAGGCCGACCCGCCGGCGATGATCCGGCTCGAGGAGCTCACGAAGTACTACCCGGGCTCGGACGAGCCGGCGGTCGACGCCGTCACCATGGACATCCCCGAAGGGGAGATCGTGGTGCTCGTCGGCCCGTCGGGGTGCGGCAAGACCACGACGCTGAAGATGATCAACCGGATCGTCGAGCCGACCTCGGGGCGGATCAGCCTGGAGGGCGAGGACGTCACCGACGTGGACCCGGACCGGCTGCGCCGCCGGATCGGCTACGTGATCCAGCAGGTCGGCCTGTTCCCGCACCGCACGATCGCCCAGAACATCGCGACCGTGCCGCGGCTGCTCGGGTGGGACAAGGAGCGCATCACCGAGCGCGTCGATGAGCTGCTCGAGCTGGTGGGCATGGACCCCGCCACCTACGGGCCCCGCTATCCCAAGGAGCTCTCGGGTGGGCAGCGCCAGCGCGTCGGCGTGGCGCGCGCGATGGCCGCCGACCCGCCGGTGATGCTGATGGACGAGCCCTTCGGCGCGATCGACCCGATCACCCGCGACCGCCTGCAGAACGAGTTCCTGCGCCTGCAGCAGGAGATCGAGAAGACGATCGTGTTCGTCACCCACGACATCGACGAGGCGATCAAGATGGGCGATCGCATCGCCATCTTCGGCAACGACCACCGCATCCAGCAGTACGCCTCCCCCGAGATGCTGCTGTCCAACCCGATCAACGAGTTCGTGGACGCGTTCACCGGCACCGGGGCCTCGCTGAAGCGCTTGAACCTCACGCGCGTGCGCGACGTGGCGCTGAGCGACTGGCCGACCGCGGCCAGCGACAGCCCGCGCGAGGAGCTCCAGCGTCGCCTCGCCGAGACCGAGCACAGCTTCCTGCTCCTGCTCGACCGCCAGCAGCGCCCGCTGCGGTGGATCAGCGAGCGCGACCTCGCCCGCTCCGACTGGACGCACCACGGCGGCCTGAAGGTGCGAGCCGTGGTCGAGCCCCATGTCACGCTGCACAACGCCCTCGACGAGATGCTGACCTCCAACGTGGGGGTGGCCACCGTGGTCGACGAGCGCGGCGCCTATCAGGGCGTGGTCGACATCGACACGGTCATGACCGCGGTCAACGCGATGCGCGCCGAGACGCGCGAGCGCGTGCGCGTCGCGCCATGGCACGGCGTGACCGCCAGCGACGTCGCCGATGCCACGGAGTCCCGGGCATGAGCTCCTCGTCAGCTGGCACCCCGGGCATCGGTGGCGCGCCCCCGTCCACGGACACGGGCGTCACGGCACGGGAGCGGCTGCGCGTGCTGCTGCGCGACCCGGCGCGCCTGTGGCAGTACTTCGGCATCCCGATCGTGGTGGCCGTGGCCATCACCCTGACGGTGAGCTACGTCAGTGGCCAGGAGCTGATCGGCCGCGAGGAGCGCAGCCTCGACACCGACCTGCTGACCGCGCTGGCGCTGCAGCACGTGCGGCTAGGCCTGACCGTGGTGTTCTGGGTGCTGGTCATCGCCATCCCGCTGGGCGTCCTGCTGACGCGCCCGTGGGCCAAGCCCTACGCGCCAGCCTTCATCGGCGTGGCCAACGCCGGGCAGGCCATCCCCTCCTTCGGGCTGATGGTGCTGTTCGCCATCTGGCTGGGGACCGGGGAGACCGCCGCGGTCGCGGCGACGGTCGCCTACTGCATCCTGCCGGTGCTGCGCAACACGATGGTCGGGCTCAACCAGGTCGATCCGAGCATCATCGAGGCGGCCCGCGGGATGGGCATGACCAAGCGCGGCGTGCTGCTCCAGATCGAGCTGCCGCTGTCGGTGCCCGTCATGCTGGCCGGGGTCCGCACCGCCCTGATCCTGGCCATCGGCACGATCACCCTGGGGGCGCTGATCGGGGCCGGGACCGTCGGGCGCACCATCAACTCCGGCATCATCAGCTTCAGCGACCCCGTGCTGGTGACCGGTGCCGTGGCCGCCGCCTCGCTGGCGCTGCTCGTCGACTGGGCGGCCGGGATCATCGAGGACTTCGTGCGACCCAAGGGGCTGTGAGCGGCCGGTGCCCGCCGCCCCGGCGCTCACGGTGGCGGCCCGGGCGCTGCTGACCCCGCCAGCGTGACCCCCGAGCCGAGTCGTAGGATCAGATGAGGATGTCCGACACAGCCGTGTCGACCGACAAGGGAGCGTGATGCACGCAATGTTGCTGCGAACCGTGATGCTGCTGGTGGGCGCGAGCCTGGTGCTCGCCGCCTGCAACGGCGAGGACGTGGACCCTGACCTGGCCGAGGGCCTCGAGGGCGCCGAGGTGACGGTGGCGTCCAAGGAGTTCACCGAGCAGATCATCCTCGGCCAGATGCTGGTGATCGCCCTCGAGGAGGCGGGTGCCGACGTCGACGACCAGACCGAGCTGGCGGGCACCGCCGTGGTCCGCGAGGCCCTCGAGGAGGGCGAGGTGGACACCTACTGGGAGTACACCGGCACCGCCTGGGCCGACATCTTCGGCGAGGAGGAGGTCATCGGCGACCCCGACGAGCTGCTCGACATGGTGCGCGAGCGCGACGCCGAGAACGGCATCGTGTGGAGCGACCGCGCCGACTTCGAGAACTCCTATGCGATCGCCTCCAGCCAGGAGGTCGCAGACGAGCACGGCGTCGAGACGCTGTCGGGGCTCGCCGACCTCGCCGCGGAGGATCCCGATGCGGCGCAGATGTGCCTGGCCGAGGAGTTCGTCGGCCGGGACGACGGCTGGCCCGGCATGTCCGAGCACTACGGGATCGAGGTGGCCGATGACAACATCACCATCCTCGACGAGGGCGTGATCTACAGCGAGACCGCCGAGAGCCCCGAGGACTGCGCGTTCGGCATGGTGTTCACCACCGACGGGCGCATCGGCGCGCTGGACCTCGAGGTGCTCGAGGACGACGAGAGCTTCTTCCCCGAGTACAACCCGGCGGTGACGATGCGCGAGGAGATCGTCGAGGAGTACCCCGAGCTCGAGGACCTCGCCAACGAGATCGTCGCGTCGCTGGACACCGACACGATGATCGAGCTCAATCTGCGCGCCGACGAGGAGGGCATCCCCCACGAGGACGTGGCCCGCGACCACCTCGAGGAGGCCGGCATCATCGGCTAGCCCCCGCCCATCGTTCGCGCACGAGCCGACGCGCCCCGGGTCCCCGTGACCCGGGGCGCGTCAGCGTCGCGGCCGGCGCGCCATCCGTGGCGACGACCCCGGAGGATTGCGACGGCCCGTGACGCGGTATCATCGTTGCTTGAGCGCGGGGCCATCAGGTATGGCGGGCGTTGATCGCTGCCTCCCTGCCCGCGCGCGTCCTGATCGCGAGCAGACGGAAGGTGCGTGGCTCCCAACCATGTGCGGGATCGTCGCCGCCCGAGGCGACTTCACCGACTCCGACGGCAAGGGCATGCTCGAGCGGCTCGCTCACCGCGGGCCCGACGGCAAGGGAGCAGCCCGCGTGGGCGATGCCTGGTTGGGCCACACCCGCCTGGCGATCGTCGATGTCGTCGGCGGCCAGCAGCCCATCCTCGCCGCTGACGGCGCGGCCATGGTCGGCAACGGCGAGATCTACAACCACGCCGACCTCCGCGGCGACCTGCCGGCCGAGGACTTCACCACCGACTCCGACAACGAGGTCGCCCTCCACCTGGTGCGCCATCACGGGCCCGCCGAGCTGGAGCGCCTCTGGGGCATGTTCGCCATCGCCGTGGCCACCGCCGACGGGCAGCTCGTGGCCGCCCGCGACCCGCTGGGCATCAAGCCCCTCTACATCGCCCAGGACGGTGGCACGGTCGTGCTGGCCAGCGAGCTCAAGGCCTTTCCGAGCGCCTGGCTGCCGTTCGTCGAGGCGTTCCCGCCGGGCCACTGGTGGACCTACGAGGCCGGGTTCGTGCCGTTCGCCACCGACTGGGAGCCCCACCGCGTCGTCACCGGCGAGCACGGCACCGACGAGGAGCCCACACCCGAGGACCTCGCCCAGCTGCGCCAGGCGCTGGTGACCGCTGTGCAGCGCCGGCTCATGGCCGACGTGCCCGTCGGGGTGTTCCTGTCGGGCGGCCTGGACTCCTCGCTGATCGGCGCGATCGCCGCGCGCGAGGCCGCCGCCCAGGGCAAGACGCTGCACTCGTTCGCGGTCGGCATGGAGGGCTCGGCGGACCTCGAGGCGGCCCGCGAGGTCGCCGAGCACCTCGGCACGCAGCACCACGAGCGCATCGTCACCCCCGAGGACCTCGTGGCAGCGCTGCCACGCACCGTGGTCTCGATCGAGTCGTTCGATCCGATGCTGGTCCACAGCGCGGTCATGAACGATCTGCTCGCCGAGTTCACCGCCCAGCACGTGAAGGTGGTGCTGACCGGCGAGGGCGCCGACGAGCTGTTCGCCGGCTACGACTACCTCAAGGAGATCAACGCGCCCGGGCCGCTGCACGAGGCCCTCGTCGAGGGCGTGTCGGGGCTGCACAACCTGAACCTGCAGCGCTGCGACCGGGTGACGATGGCCCACGGGCTCGAGGCGCGGGTGCCGTTCCTCGACCTCGACGTCATCCGCACCGCGCTGGCGCTGCCGGCGGCCTGGAAGGTCTCCAGCCCGCAGCGCCCGGAGAAGTGGCTGCTGCGTCAGGCCTTCGATGGCTGGCTGCCCGAGGCCCTGCTGTGGCGCAGCAAGGAGCAGTTCGGTGACGGCACCGGCTCCTCGGACGTGCTGCGCGACCACGTCGAGGGCCAGGTCGACGCGGCCGAGCTGGCCGCGCGCCGCGACGAGGCCGACCCCCCGCTGCGCACGCTCGAGGAGGCCTACTACTGGCGCCTGTTCGCCCCCACCTATGAGGGCGTGGACACCTCGACCGTCGTGGGGCGCTTCGCCGACGCGTGAGCGCCCCGGCGGGCGGTCCCAGGCACTAGCCTGGCGCCCATGGACCTCCCCGACCCAGTGAAGGGCGCGCCCGACTGGCTGCCGCCCGAGGCCGCGACGTTCGACACCGTCCACGACGCGTTCCTGCGCACCGCGCTGGAGGCCGGCTACCAGCGCGTGCGCACCCCGGTGTTCGAGCACACCGAGGTCTTCGCGCGCGGCATCGGCGAGTCCACCGACATCGTCCAGAAGGAGATGTACACCTTCCAGGACCGCGGTGGGCGCTCGCTGACCCTGCGGCCCGAGGGCACCGCTGCGATCGTGCGCGCCGCGCTGACCGCCGGGGTGCCCCGCCAGGCGGCGCTGCCGGTGAAGTACGCCTACGCCGGCGACTTCTACCGCTACGAGCGCCCGCAGTCGGGTCGCCAGCGCGCTTTCCACCAGGTCGGCGTGGAGGCGCTGGGCGCCCAGGATCCGGTGCTGGACGCCGAGATCGTGCTGCTGGGCTACGAGGCGCTGCGCCGCGCGGGCCTACAGGAGGTCACGCTGCGGCTCAACAGCCTCGGCGACCGCGAGGACCGCGGCCCCTACCGCGAGCGGCTGAACGCCTACCTCGACCGCTTCGCTGACCAGCTGCCGCCCGATGTGGCCGAGCGCCGCCACCTCAACCCGCTGCGCGCGTTCGACTCCAAGGCGCCGGGCATGCCCGAGATCATGGCCGACGCGCCCCGGCTCATCGACCACATCGGCGAGGCCGCCAAGGCCCACCACGAGCAGGTGTGCCGCCTGCTGGAGGCCGAGGGCGTGCCGCTCACCCACGATCCGCTGCTGGTGCGCGGCCTCGACTACTACACGCGCACCACCTTCGAGTACACCGCCGCCGATCTCGGCGCGCAGAACGCCGTCGGTGGCGGCGGGCGCTACGACGGCCTCGCCGAGGACCTCGGCTGGCCCGAGCGCTTCCCCGGCATCGGGTGGGCGCTGGGCGTGGACCGCACGGTGCTGGCGCTGCAGGGCGCGGGCCTTGTGCCCGAGCCGGCACCGCGGGTGGACACGTTCGTGGTGCTCGCCGGCGAGGGGGTGGGCCAGGAGGCCTTCGCGGCCGCCACGGCGCTGCGCCGCGCCGGGCTGTCGGCCGATCTGCTGGCCGACGGGCGGAGCATGCGCGCCCAGCTCAAGGCCGCCGACCGGGCTCGTGCCCGCCTGGCGGTGCTCATCGGTCCGCGCGAGGTCGCCGAGGGGCAGCTCACCCTGCGCGATCTCGGCAGCGGCGAGCAGCGCAGCATCGCCCGGGCGGACGTCGTCGCCGAGGTCCGCGCGAGCCTCGAGCCCTAGTGCCCACGCCGAGCGCCCGGGCCGCTGCTCGGGCCGCTGCTCGGGGACGTGCCGCCGCGGCGCGTCAGCCCAGCAGCCCGAGCAGCAGCGCCACGGCCGCCACGACGCCAGCGCCGATGAGAAAGCCCCACTCGCCGTAGCGGCGCCGGGCCTGCTGGTTCGCCTCGACCTCGAGGTGCTCGACGAGATCGTCCTCGGTGCGGATGCGCCGGATCCGCTCGTGCTTGGGTCGGTGCACCACGCGCTCCCGGTGTCGGGCAACGGGCCGGCTCATGCCGACCGCCGGTGAGTCCGAGGCTACCCGCACCGCCGCTCTGCCAGCCTCCTGGGGGCGGTCAGGTCGCCGGTGCCCCGAGCACCTCCGCGGCCACCGCGACGAGCACCAGCACCAGCCCGGCTGCTGCCGCCAGCGTCAGCCGGAAGGCCGCCCGGCCTCGTCCCACGACCCCGGCGACCAGCGCGAGCAGGATCACCGCCGCCACCGCCGCGAGCGCCGGCCACGGCACACCTCGGCCGGCAGCGGCGAGCCCGCCGGCGACGGTGGCCACGCCCCCGGCGAACAGCAGCCCCGCTGCCACAAGGGATCCGCCCGCCCCAAGACGGTGGGGCAGCGCGCGCACCCCGGTGGCGGCGTCGCAGTCCAGGTCGCCGACGGTGTTGGTGAAGTGCGCCCCTCCGCCCAGCAGGCCGGCGGCCAGCGCGGTCCACGCGGGCGCGACGCCGCCGACGACGGAGGCCGCGAACACCGGTAGCAGCGCGAACGCGACCACATAGGGCAGCGGGCTGGCCATGGTGCGCTTCACGCCGAGGTCATAGGCCCACGCGGCCGCCAGCGCACCGCCGTGGGCTGCCAGCGCGCCGGCCCCCAGCGGCGCGGTCAGCACCAGCGCCACAAGCAGCGCCGCCAGCGCGGCTCGCCGCAGAGACCGCGCCGAGACCGCCCCGGTGACCGTGGGCTTGTCGGGCCGCGCGGCCGCCTGGTCGCGCGGGGCGTCGACCCAGTCGTTGGCCCACCCCACCGATGCCTGCCCGGCCAGCACCGCCCCCGCTGCCAGGCCGAGGCGGCCCGGCTCGGCTCCGGCGGCCCACACCAGCAGCGTCACGAACCCGGTCACCGCCACCGTCGGGGCGAAGTGGGTTGCCAACGCATACCCCACCACCGTCCGGGTCAGCGACGGGCGGGCGGGGGCGGCCATGCCCCGAGCCTGCCACGCGTGCCTGGCAGTGACGCGGCAGCGGTCCGCTGGCGCGCGATGGTGGTGGAGGCGACCCGCCCGGTGCGGCTAGCCTGCCCGAGGCCATCCACGATCCGGCGACCAGAGGCTCCTGTGCACCCCTACGGCTCGATGCGCTCCCACGGCGCGGGCACCCTGCGCGCCGACCACACCGATGCGACCGTCACGCTCGCAGGCTGGGTGTCGCGGCGCCGCGACCACGGCGGCGTGGCCTTCCTCGACCTGCGCGACGCCAGCGGCACCTGCCAGGTCGTCGCCGACCCCTCGGCCTCCGCGGCGCTGGCCGCCGCCCACGAGGTCCGCCCCGAGTGGGTGCTGCAGATCCACGGCACGGTGCGTCGCCGGCCCGAGGGGATGGAGAACCCGAGCCTTGCCACCGGCGAGGTGGAGGTGGCCGCCTCCAGCGTCACCGTGCTCAGCCCGGCCGAGACGCCGCCGTTCCCGCTCGAGGGCGGCGTGGAGGCCGACGAGACCCTGCGCGTGCGCCACCGCTACCTCGACCTGCGCCGCGAGACGCCGGCGCACGGGCTGCGGCTGCGGGCGCAGATCACCAGCCTCATCCGCCGCGTGATGGAGTCCCACGGGTTCATCGACGTGGAGACGCCGATGCTGACCCGCTCCACCCCCGAGGGCGCCCGCGACTTCCTCGTGCCCACCCGCGCCGGCGACGGCGTGGCCTACGCGCTGCCCCAGAGCCCCCAGCTGTTCAAGCAGCTGCTCATGGTCGCCGGCGTCGAGCGCTACTACCAGCTGGCCCGGTGCTTCCGCGACGAGGACCTGCGCGCCGACCGCCAGCCCGAGTTCACCCAGCTCGACGTGGAGGCGTCCTTCATCGACGAGGAGGACCTCTACGCGCTGTTCGAGGAGCTGTTCGCCACCCTGTGGCGCGAGATCCTCGATGTGGAGCTGGCCACCCCCTTCCCGCGCCTGTCCTACGACGAGGCGATGCGGCGCTTCGGCACCGACAAGCCCGACACGCGCTTCGGGCTCGAGCTGGTCGACCTCGCCGCGGTGTTCGCCGACACCGAGGTGGGGGTGTTCCGGGGCGCCCTGGATGCCGGCGGCGTCGTGGTGGCCGTGACGCTGCCCGGCGGTGCCGCGCTGACCCGCAAGCAGCTCGACGACTGGGTCGACTGGGCCAAGGGGCGGCGCGCCAAGGGCCTGGCCTGGGGCGCGGTCGAGGACGGCGAGGACGGGCCGACCCTGCGCAGCCCGCTGACCAAGTTCATGAGCGCCGCCGAGGTCGACGCCCTGCTGCGCGCCACCGGCGCAGGAGTGGGCGACCTCATCTTCTTCGGTGCCGGCCCGGCGACGTTCACCCGCGAGCTGATGGGCGCCCTGCGGGTGGCGCTGGCCCAGGACCGGGGGCTGATCGGCCCGGGCTCACCGGCCGAGGGCCGCTGGGACTTCCTGTGGGTCACCGACTGGCCGCTGTTCGAGTGGAACCCCGACGAGGCGCGCTGGGACCCCCTGCACCACCCGTTCACCGCGCCCCGCGAGCAGGACCTGCCGCACCTGACCGACGACCCCGGCGCCGTGGCCGCCCGCGGCTACGACCTGGTGCTCAACGGCACCGAGCTGGGTGGCGGGTCGATCCGTATCCACCACCCCGGGGTGCAGCAGCAGGTCTTCGACGTGCTGGGCATCACCCCCGAGGAGGCCCAGGAGAAGTTCGGGTTCCTGCTGCGTGGGCTGGCGCACGGCGCGCCGCCGCACGGGGGCATCGCCTTCGGCCTGGACCGGATGGTCATGCTCATGGCCGGGGCGGCGTCGATCCGCGACGTCATCGCCTTCCCCAAGCTGGCACGCGGCTACGACCCGATGACCGACGCGCCCGCCCGGGTCGACGATGCCCAGCTGCGCGAGGTCGGGTTGCGGCGCCTGCCGCCGCAGTGACCAGGCCGTGGCCCCGGGGGCTGCCGGTGCCGCGTCACGCCCGCATGCGCGCATCAGGCCGCGCGCAGGGCGCCCGCCTGTCCTACCATGCTCGTATCCCGCCCCTGCCAGGGGCCCGCTCTGGAGGTCGCCATGTACCGACGCATCCTGGCCACGCTCGCCGCGCTGGCCGCACTCACGCTGCTGCTCGCCGCCTGCGAGGAGGAGCCCGACGAGGCCGACGACGTCGATGAGGCCGACGACGTCGACGAG
>Ga0207421_10000354_pt1 | contig 58601 bp, 52 predicted proteins | sample SodLakKL_010_SED_4_FD_187542 | JGI IMG/M metagenome (GOLD analysis project Ga0207421, IMG submission 187542) | Alkaline sediment microbial communities from Lake Tanatar, Kulunda Steppe, Russia - 8KL_010_SED (SPAdes) (version 2) | ecosystem: Environmental > Aquatic > Non-marine Saline and...
CCATTCTGGTACGCGCCGGAACGGCTGGCACGTCTGGCCAGATATGGCTGATGGACCGAAAACATCAGCAAGATACCGGCATCATGAGATCGATTGCGTCTAAGGTATGCCATTACGTCTCGCCAGACGTGTTACCCTCTACGCGTACCGCTTCGGCGAAAGGCTGCAGCGTGCACGTGCTCAGATGCGTGGCGTCGGCTATTGCCCCCTCTCTTTGGTTTGCTCCCACCAAAGGCAAGGAGACGGACGTTACCCTGTTGAGGCGCAGGCCGACGCGCGTCACGCCAGACTACACCAACGGCGGCCGACGTGTGTGAAAGTCCGTGGCCGCTTGGTAGGCGCGGGCCAGCTGCAGCACGGCAGCATCGCCATAAAGCTGCCCGATAAACGTGATGCTGCCCGGACTGCGGCGCGGCGAGTTGCCGTTGGCATCCACCGGATGGAATGCGTTGGGCACGCACACGCAGGGATGCCCCGTGAGGTTGGTGACCTGCAGGGCGCCCCCGACGAACGAGGGCGACACCAGCACATCGACGGCCGCCATGGTTTCCCGCATCTGCTCCATCAGGAGGGTTCGGGCGCGGTTGAGCTGGATGAACTCGACGGCCGGCATGAAGCGCGCGGCACGGAAGACGTGGGGCCAGGCGTCGCGCGTCTGCCGCACCATCGCGTCGATGCCCCGCGAGCGGGTGAGGGCATCGAACGTAGCGGCGGCTTCGGTCCAGAGCGTCGCCACAATGGGGCCGGCGGGCACATCGTCCGGCAGCGCCATGGGATGCAGCTCCACCCCGAGGTCGCGCAGCACGTCAAGCGTTTCGGCATCGGCCGCGGCGTTGCCGTACTCGGCTTCAAAGGATTGCTGCAGGTAGCCCACGCGCAGCGTCGTGACGTCGGAGGCGGGCGTAAACGGAAAGCCCGCATCCACGGTGGCGGGATCCGCCGGGTCGGCGCCGCGGAGGGCGTCGTGCACGAGCGCGCAGTCTTCCGCCGCCCGCGCCATCGGGCCGAGCTTGTCCATGCTCCACGAGAGTACCATCGCGCCGTCGCGGCTGACGGTGCCGAAGCTTGGGCGAAAGCCCGTGACGCCGTTGCGGGTGGAGGGCGAGACGATGGAGCCGAGCGTCTCCGAGCCCATGGCAAAGCCCACGAGCCCCGCAGCAACGGCGGCCCCAGGTCCGGCGGAGGAGCCGCTCGCGCCCTGATCCAGGTTCCACGGGTTGTTGGTGCGGGCGTCGAACCAGACGTCGCCCCAGGCCAGCGCACCCAGGCTCAGCTTGGCGATGAGGATGGCCCCGGCGTCGTCCAGCTTACGCACCGCCGCAGCCGTATAGTCGATCGTCTGCTCGCGGTAGGGCTCGGCGCCCCAGGTGGTCGGGTAGCCTTCCACGGCCAGCAGGTCCTTGGCGCCCCACGGGATGCCGTGCAGCGGACCGCGATAGATGCCGTTGGCCAGCTCTTCGTCGGCCGCTGCCGCCTGGGCCCGGGCGCGGTCTTCGGTATAGGTTATGACGGCATTCAGCTTGTCGTCGTACCGCTTGAGGCGGCGCAGGTACAGTTCGGTGAGCTCCGTGGCCGTCACCTCCCCAGTGCGGATCAGCGCTGATAGGTGGGTGACGGGCAGGTAGGCCAGGTCCTCGTCGCTGGCCGGGCGCGTCACCGCCGGCGGGGACCAGTCCAGCGGCCCGTCGTCCGGGGGCGGCGCAGGCCCCACCATCTGCGGCTGGAAGACAAACGCGGGCAGCACCTCGTTGGGCATCTCCAGATCCCGGATGGCCTCAAAGCCCTCCAGGCGGTCGTTCAGGTCATCCACCATCATCTCCCGCTCCATCTCGTTAAACGAGAGCCCGGCCAGCGCCTCCGCTTTTTCGATGTGCTCCACCGTGATCTGCGGCGGCTCGTCATCGTCGGTTTGTTCGGCCACCTGTTCGGTCTCGGCATAGAGCACCCCGGGAAAGAGCGTGCCCGAGAGGCCGAGCGACGAGCAGTAGGCCATAAAACGGCGGCGATCCAAAAACGAAGAGGGCATAGCAGCGGGCGGGGTAGGCGTCGAGAAAGGCGTCGCCTGAAGGTACAAAGCCTGCTGCCGAGATGCGACACCTGCGACCGGCGAGCGTGTCCAAGGCAACAGCATGCGAGCCTGTATCCATCGCTGCAGGCTGTACATGCCAACGCTGCGTCACCGATGCGGAACGTTGACACAGAGCATGGGATTGATGGCTCCATTCGAGGAGGCGACTGAACCTACCCGTTAAATCCAATGGATCCTCGATCGTGGTCGAGGATGACGGGTTGGTTGAGGCGGAGTTGAGCCCAGTGCTGTGCCCGTTTAATGGGTTCAAAATGGTAGATTATCGTTCCGACGCAGCACGCTCCATCGGAACGGGGCATGTCCCCCTTTTCTCGTTGCGCCCGTCCCGTGCGGCACGCACCTTCAAAGCAGGCCCTGGCCTAACAGATCGGTGGGTCCAGGGCGTGGGATTGGCAGCCATCTCATCGAAATGGCCGATGCTCTGTTCACGAGATCGTGTCGACTGGCCGGTCGACGTTTATCCGATGGCGTGGAAGCGCGTCACGGCAGCCTACGGCCCGTGTCCACGGGCTCGATGCGATAGCCGCGCAGGCCGATTTCTGCAATCATCTCGCGCTCGTCCACGGTGAAATAGAGGCCGTCGGCGTCGCCGGTAACCGTTTCGCCAGGCGCCAGGGTGCCGGACGCGGGGTGCTCGTATTCATCGGTAAGCGTGCGAATGACCGCGCGAAAGCGGTACCGGACGGCATGGTCGTTCTGGTTGTGGAGCTTCAGCACTACGCCATCGACGGTGGAGCGCTGCTCGGAGTAGTAGAGGTACGCGAAGGCCACACCCTCCAGCTCCACGAGCGGCCGCCAGGCCCAGGCGCCCGACGTGCCGTCCAACGTCTCGGTGGTATCCGCTACCGCGGCAAACGGCTGCGCCACAGCCGGTCCAGCCGCCGTCATCCAGCAACCCATCCAGAGAAAAAACAACAGTGCGTACCGCATGGCGAGAAGCCTTCACCCGAACAGTGGTGGAGGAGGCTGACGCTCACGCGGCCGATCGGTTCGCACAGGCGGCGCTACTGCCCGAGTACCTGGCGGCAGTGCTCCACTACGTTGTCGACGTTAAACCCGAGCTTGTCCATCACTTCGCCGCCCGGGGCGGACGCGCCAAAGCGGTTCAGCCCGACGATAGCGCCGTGGGGAGCCGTATAGCGCTCCCAGCCCAGCGTCACGCCCGACTCCACCGCCACACGAGCGGTGACATCCGGCGGCAGCACCTTCTCTTTGTAGACGTCGGGCTGCGCTTCGAACAGCTCCCAGGAGGGCATGCTGACCACACGCACGTTCACGTCGTCGGCCGCCAGCGTCTCGGCGGCCTGAACAGCCAGCTGAACCTCACTCCCCGAAGCGATCAGGATGAGGTCGGGCGTACCGTCGCTGTCACTCAGGATGTAGGCGCCATTGCTGAGGTCGCCTTCACTGCCGCTGCGGTCCTGCTCGGGCAGCCCCTGCCGTGTGAGGGACAGGACGACTGGACCGTCTTTGTGCTCCAGCGCCACCCGCCAGGCGTGCGCCGTTTCGGTACCGTCGGCCGGGCGGATGAAGGTCAGGTTGGGGATCGCCCGGAGGGCGGCGTAGTGCTCTACCGGCTGGTGGGTCGGGCCGTCTTCTCCCAGCCCCACGGAGTCGTGCGTACAGACGTACGTGACCGGCAGCCCCATGAGCGCGGCGAGGCGCAGCGAGGGGCGCAGGTAATCGGTGAAAATGAGGAAGGTGGCGCAAAACGGACGCAGGCCGCCATGCAGCGCAATGCCGTTGCAGATCGCAGCCATGCCGTGCTCACGGACGCCGAAGTGGACGTTGTTGCCGTGCGGCGTATCGCGCTGGAAGTCATCGAAGTCCTCCATCGTGGTCTTGTTCGAGCCGGCCAGGTCGGCCGAGCCGCCAAACAGGTTCTCCACGCTGGGGGCCAGGGCGTTGATGGTCGCCCCGCTGGCTTTGCGCGTAGCCATCGACGTGCCCGGCTCAAAGGTCGGCAGGTCGGCGTCCCACCCCAGCGGCAGATCGCCCGAGAGCCACCGCTCCAGCTTCTGCGCCTCGTCGGGGTACGCCTCGCTGTACCCTTCCAGCAGGTCATTCCAGGCAGACTGCGCCGCAGCACCGCGCTCCAGGGCCTGCTGCGTGTACCGATACACCTCATCCGGCACGTGAAAGGGGGGGTACTCCCAGCCGAGCGCCTCCCGCGTTTTCTCGACCTCAGCGCCCCCCAGCGGCGCGCCGTGGGCAGCAGAGGAGTCGGCTTTATTGGGGCTGCCGTACCCGATGGTGGTGTACGTAACGATCAGCGTGGGCCGGTCGGTGACTTCCTGGCCAGCGGTCACGGCCGCATCCAGCGCATCCAGGTCCTTTTCGTCCTCTACCGTCTCCACATGCCAGCCGTAGGCACGAAAGCGCTTGGCTACGTCCTCGGTGAAGGCAATATCAGTACGCCCATCGATGGTGATTTCGTTGGCGTCGTAGAAAAAGATGAGCTTCCCAAGGCCGAGGTGCCCGGCCAGGGAGGCGGCTTCCTGGGAGACGCCCTCCATCAGGTCGCCGTCTGAGCAGATGCCGTAGGTGTAGTGGTCGATGATGGGATAGTCCGGCCGGTTAAACTCGGCAGCCAGGCGCCGTTCAGCGATAGCCATGCCGACGGCGTTCCCGAAGCCCTGGCCCAGCGGCCCGGTAGTCGTTTCCACACCGACCGTCTCGAAGTTTTCGGGATGACCAGGCGTTTGACTTCCCCACTGTCGGAAGTTCTTGATCTCGTCCATCGAGAGGTCATAGCCTGTCAGGTGCAGCAGCGCGTAGAGGAGCATCGATCCGTGGCCCGCGGAGAGCACGAAGCGATCCCGGTTGGGCCAGTGGGGATCTGCCGGATTATGCTTCAGGTGGCGGCTCCAGAGCGTGTGCGCCATCGGGGCCGTGCCCATCGGCATGCCGGGGTGGCCACTCTGGGCTTTTTCCACGGCATCTATCGCCAGAAAGCGGATGGCATTGATGGCGAGGTGATCGAGCTGCGCGTCCTGCGTAAAGGTATCCGTGGCGGTGTCGGCCATTACCGGGGAGGGCTGAGGTGAGCGGCAAGCGAGCGGTTGTAGGTGGGTCGCACAGAGGTGCCGTTACTCGGCGCCCGGTGCGTGTATCGCCAACATACGGCGCGCCAGTAGCAAGCGTCAACGTCCGGCGTAAAAAACAGGCGAAAAGCTGCGCCTACGCATCAGCCAGCCGATCGGCGACCAGCGTGGTCAGGCAATCGGCGTTGCGCGACTGTCCAGGCACAAAATAGCCGTCGATGAAGATGGCCGGCACGCCGCTAATGCCCACCTCCTCCAGCGCCTCATCCCGGGCGGCGCGCATGCGCTCGAGGTAGTCGTCATCCTGCATCCGCTGCTCCAGCGCATCCGGATTCAGGCCAATGGTTTCGCCGATCTGCCGGAGTTGCCCCATCGACAGCCCGCCGCGCTGCTGCTGCTCAAACTGCGCGGCCAGCATCTCCTCGAACAGCCCTTCTTCTTCCGCCACATACAATGCGGCAATTTGCGGCACGGAGAACTGCCCCACCACCACGAGCGGTTTGTAGACGATTCGCACGTCGGCCCCATGTGCCGCCTTAACCTCTTGCATGGCTGCATGGCTTGTCTTGCAGTGCGGGCAGTTCGGATCGAAGAACTCCAGGATGGTCACCGCCGCATCATCCGGCCCCACCACGGGGTCCGAGGGATGGATGTAGGCGTTCAGGTCGGCAATGGCGGGGGCGTCGTTAGCAAACGCGCAGGCGTGCTCGACCTCTGCCGCCGCCGATGCGGGCTCTGCCGGGTCCAAGGACTGGAAGTAGGTAACGTTTAGCCCTACCAAGAGGAGCGTCACGCCGAGCCCCGACACCAGTCCCGTGAGCTCGCCGGAGCCCATCATGCCCCCGCGGCTGCTCCCCGCCATCAGTTCCACCACGTGCAGTACGGCCAGTACCGCTACCAGCGCCGATACGATAAGGCAGAGCGCGCAGTAAGCCTCAAGCACGGAGGCTTGCAGGTAACTGAGGTAGCCCGCATACAGTACACCGATGCCGACCAGCCCGGTGCGCAGACGCTTAAGCATGGGCTGCGAGCGTACATGCGCTACAGCAGCAAACAATGTAAAGCCCACCACGGCCAGAAAGAACACCATCCCCCACACGCCATTCGGAATGCCCATCAGCATGCCGGCCGAGCTGCCCGTAACGGCTGCACAGTCGAAGGACGCCTCCACCGCCTCGGAGGTGGTGAAGCCGAGGCACCCGCGGTCGAACCCGCGGTTTTCCTGAATGATGAGGTGAACAGCCACCAGAATACCCAGCAGGCCGAGGCCAAACACGGTGCGGTCCAACCACGGGCGATACGGGCCGATGCGGCCTCCAGTGGACGAGGGGGTAGCCATAGCGTTGTGCGAAAGGGACGGGAGAGCGAAAAGCAGCGTAACATAAGCGTGACAGTCGGAAAAAGTTCACGGCCGGCCCGTTGGCGTGCTGCTTCTTTCCATCATCCACTGTCCCATGCCTTCCTACCCGCTCCTCTCGCCCGACGCGGTGGTCCCCACCTATACGCGGATCGCACCGTTGCATGACGTGCACGCGCTGCTGTGCGAGTCGGATGCCCGCGAGCAGGCGCTCCGCTGGGCGGCCGTGCAGAACGGGGAAACCGTGCTGGAGGTGGGCGTCGGCACCGGGCTGGCCTTTGAGCCCCTCGTAGAGGCCAACCCGGACGGGTGGACGCTGGGCATCGACCGGACCCCGGCGATGGTGCGCCGCGCCCGTCGTCGGCTCGCGGAGGCGCCCCCCACGGCGTTTGCCCTGCGCGAGGCCGACCTCTACAGGCTCCGGCTGCCCCCCGCCCACTTCGACGTGATCGTCAGCATGTACGTGCTGGACCTGCTTCCGGCACACGATTTTGTAGAGCTGCTATCCCGGTGGCGCCGGGCGCTGCGCCCTGGAGGGCGGATGGTGCTGGCCGGGATGACACACGGCTGGACGTGGGTCCACACGCCGTGGATGCTGCTGCCGCGCCTCCATCCGGCGATCTTCGGCGGCTGTCGCCCGGTTGCGCTGCAGCCCTACCTGCGGGCGGCGGGCTTCGTAGACGTCAGCCGGCAGCGCATCAGCCAGCGCACGTTTCCATCCGAGGTGCTGCGGGCCTACCGGCCGAACCCCTGAGCTACGCACCTCCGCATGCCGAACTGGTTTTTCAAGATCCGCCCTTGCATTCGCGGCACCGAGGCCGTATGCTACGTCACAATGATTGAATCCTCTGCTTCCCATACCGCTGGTGCCGCATGGTCCTGGTGGTGGCGCTCTGCCACTGCTCAGGGCACGGGTACTGCATGACACGTAGCGAACCGCTGTATGTCGATTGTTGATGGCCCATTGCCCCCTGGCGATGGGCTTTTTTTGTGACTGTACTGAGGGCCTTCCCCCGTTATGATGACGTTTGAGACGTTCAAGCAGCACGCTGATGAAGCGCGCACCGCACACGATCGCTTCGTGCTGCCGGTGTATCAGCGCCTGAGCGCCGACCTACTCACCCCGGTGTCGGCCTTTCTGCGGCTGCGCGCCACCTCCCGGTTCGGGTTCCTGTTTGAGAGCGTGGAAGGCGGCGAGAAGCTGGCGCGGTACTCCTTTCTGGGCGCGAACCCGTACCGGATCATCCGTGGGCGCGGGGCCGCCACTACGGTGGAGGAGCGGCGCGTACCCGGCACCCAGACGCTGCAGACCGACCGCTACGACGCCGAGGGGAATATCTTCGACGTGCTGAATGAGCAGACGGCCGCGTACACGCAGGTGGACCTCCCCGAACTGCCGCGGCTTACGGGCGGCGCGGTCGGCTACCTGGGCTACGATGGCGTCCGCCTCATCGAGGACCTGCCGGATAGTCCGCCGGACGACCTCGGCCTGCCCGATGCCACCTGGTGCTTCTACGATACCGTCGTGGCCTTCGACCACGTGCGCCACCAGCTCGTGCTCGTTGCAGACGCCTTCATCCACCCGGATACCGACCTGCGCACCGTGTACGACATGGCCACGCGCCGCCTCGAAGCGCTCGCGGCGACGCTGGGCCAGCCAGCCGACGGCTCCCCAGCCGCTGTATCGCTACGCTCCGAGACGATGGCTTCAAACTTTGCCGAGGCCGACTTTCATGCGGCTGTGGAGCGGGCGAAGCAGTACATCTACGAGGGCGACATCTTTCAGGTGGTGCTGTCGCAGCGGTTTGCGATGGCCTTCGATGGCGACCGCTTCAACCTGTATCGGGCGCTCCGGCAGGTGAACCCGTCGCCGTACCTGTTTTACCTGGACCTTGACGACGTCGCGCTGATCGGCTCCTCGCCCGAAGTGCTGGTGCGCGTGGAGGACGAGCGCGCCGAGGTCCTCCCCATCGCCGGCACGCGGCCCCGGGGCGAGACAGCGGCGGAAGACGAAGCCCTGGAGCACGACCTCTTGGCCGACCCCAAGGAGCGCGCCGAGCACCTGATGCTGGTGGACCTCGGTCGCAACGACCTCGGCCGCGTGTGCCACTTCAGCAGCGTCACCGTCGACCGCTATGCCTACATCGAGCGGTACTCGCATGTGATGCACATCGTGTCATCGGTCTCCGGGCGCCTCGACGCGCAGCACACGCCCGTAGACGTGCTGGCTGCCTGCTTCCCTGCCGGCACCGTGAGCGGCGCGCCAAAGGTGCGGGCCATGGAGATCATCGACGAGCTCGAGCCCACGCGGCGGGGCGTGTATGCTGGCGCCGTGGGCTACGTCGACTTCTCCGGTACGCTCGACACCTGCATCGCCATCCGCACGATGGTGGTGCAGGGCCACACTGCCTACGTGCAGGCCGGCGCCGGTATTGTGGCCGACAGCGACCCGGCCAAGGAATACGAGGAAACCTACAATAAAGCCCGGGCCCTGCAACAGGCCGTCCGCATGGCAGCCGATGGGTTGTTGTAAATCCACAAACCCACCCTGCCTCTGCACGTACGACGCTTCCCCTGACGAACTTACGACCCTACTGCCATGGCGAATACTGCAGACAAACTCACCAAGCTCATCTTCAACCGTGCCGGCTTTGGGCGCTACATGAGCCGCGAGGAAACAGTGGAGCACCTCAATCCACTCATCGAGCAGCACATGCGGCTGAACCTGGCCTATCGCGATGTCACGCAGCGCATCACGCGGCCCTCGGTGGCCGAGCGCTTGCGGGGCTTCCGGAAGGTGGCCGAGATGGATACCGGCAAGCTGATGGAGCAGGTCTTTAGCTGCGGCGGCACGGCCTACAACGGCACCGCGCTGGAGCCGGATGATGTGCATCTGGGCGACACGGACGATGAGATGCTCTTCAACCTGCACGATCAGGAGCAGGCCCTCCACGATGCGTTCAAGGAGGAAGCAGAAAACAACCATCACCAAGTCCGCTCCGATGCGATGCTCAACCTGGTCGTGACCAACAGCGAAGCGCGCTTGCACTTCCTCGAGCAGCAGACGCGCGGCAAGCAGCGCCCCTCCTCCCGCACCAACGCGTAACCCGCCTTCACCCCACCCACCCTCATGCCTGAGTCTCAGCACGCCACCGCCTCTTCCACAGCTGCAAACCCGGCCTCGCCGACCGAAACGGTGGTCGTGTCGGGCATCCAGCCCTCCGGCACGCTTCACCTCGGCAACTACTTTGGCGCGATCCGGCAGCACATTGCCCTGCACCGCCGGCACGAGGCGTACTTCTTCATCGTGAACTACCACGCGCTCACGTCGCTGCAGGACGCCGATGCCCTGGCGCGCTACACGCTGGACGTGGCGACGACGTACCTCGCCCTCGGCTTTGACCCGGACGAGGCCCACCTTTTCATCCAGAGCGACGTGCCGGAGGTGACGGAGCTGGCGTGGATTTTCTACAACTTGACGCCGGTGTCGCACCTGGAGAAGGGCGTTAGCTACAAAGACAAGGTGGCGCAGGGCCTCTCGCCGAACGCCGGCTTGCTGAACTACCCGGTGCTGCAGGCCGCCGACATCCTCATCTATGGCGGCACGCTGGTCCCGGTGGGCGCCGACCAAAAGCAGCACATCGAGATGACGCGTGACACCGCCGGACGCTTCAACCACACGTACTGCCCAGACGACGACCCGCTGTTTCCGCTCCCAGAGCCGCACATCCTGGATAATGTATCCGTCATCCCGGGCGTGGATGGCCGCAAGATGTCGAAGAGCTACGGCAATACCATCGGGCTGTTTGATGAAGGCAAGATGCTGAAGAAAAAGGTGATGGGCATCGTCACCGACTCCACCCCGCTGGATGCGCCCAAGGACCCGGAGCAGGACAATGTGTTTGCGCTCATCAAGCTGTTTGCGTCCGAGGAGAAGCAGGCCGAGATCGCCGAAGCCTACCGCGCCGGGGGCTATGGGTATGGCCACGCGAAGAAAGAACTGCTGGGCATGATCGACGCGTACTTCGCCGAAGCGCGCGAACGCCGCCACAAGCTCGAGGAGCGCCCCGACTACGTGCGCGACGTGTTGCGGGAAGGCGCCAAGGCCGCCCGGGCCCAGGCTGAACCCATGATGGACCGCGTCCGCGCCGCCACCGGGCTCATCTCGGCACGACGATAGTTGAGTGTGGGAGTGGTTGAGTATGGGAGTTTTTTTGAAACGAGAAGACGAGTAGTTCGGAAACGAGGAAACGATGATCGGTACTTCCAACATGTAGCGCAATTAAGCAACTGCGATGAGCAGAAGGATCCAACCAGCATCCTCGACTCCTCCATTCGCAAACGCACTTCCACCCCCATACCCCCAAACCCTCACACTCATCCTCCTCCTTCGTCTCCGAATCGCAGGGCGATTCTGCGCTCAGGATGACGGGAAGTTAAATCCGTCCCATTTGTCCCCAAACCCACACACGCCCACACCCCCACACGCCCACACCCCACACGCCCACACCCAAAAATGATTCTCGTCATCGACAACTACGACTCGTTCACGTACAACCTGGTGCATCTCGTGGGGCAGCACACCGATGAGGTGAAGGTCGTGCGCAATGACGCCATTACGGTGGAAGAGGTGCGGGCGCTCAAGCCAGACGGTATCCTGATCTCGCCCGGTCCGGGGCGGCCGGATGAGGCGGGCATCAGCGAGGCGCTGATCCGGGAGCTGGGGCCTGAGACGCCGGTACTCGGCGTATGCCTGGGCCATCAGGCCATCGGCGAGGTGTACGGCGGGCGCATCACGCACGCCGCGTCACTTATGCACGGCAAGACGAGCACCGTCACCCACGATGCCCGCTCTATCTTCGAAGACGTGGCGCAGGCGTTCACGGCCACGCGGTACCACTCGCTCGTCGTAGACCGGGACACGCTCCCCGACGTGCTGGAGGTAACGGCCGAAACTGATGACGGCACCATCATGGGGCTCCGCCATCGCGAGCATCCGGTGGAAGGCATTCAGTTTCACCCAGAGAGCGTCCTCACCACCGAAGGCCCCCGCATGGTCGCCAACTGGCTGAAGCGCGTCCTGCCCGAGCCCTGACACCGCCAGCCTCGGCCGAGCCCAGCCTGGACTCTTTCGTTTGTTCTATTTCCTCTTTTTCGCTGTTTCATGCAAGATCTGCTGCGCATCATCGCCGACGGAGCCCCCCTGTCCACCCGTCAGGCCGAAGACGCCATGCGCCTCCTGATGCGGGGCGAAGCCGAGCCTGAGCACGCGGCCGGATTGCTGCTGGGCCTCCGCGCCCGTGGCGAGACGGTCGACGAGCTTGTGGGCTTTACCCGCATCATGCGCGAGTACGCGGTGGGCGTTGAACTGGATGACCCACACGCGGTGGACCTGTGCGGCACCGGCGGCGATGGCAGCGACACGTTCAACATTTCCACCACCGCAGCCTTTGTCGTCGCCGGCGCGGGGGTAACGGTGGCCAAGCACGGCAACCGCTCGGTGTCGTCTTCGTGCGGCTCGGCCGATGTGCTCGAAGGTCTCGGTGTCAACATCGAGCTACGGAAAGCCGGCGTGGAATACTGCCTCCGCGAGGCCGGCATCGCCTTTCTGTTTGCCCCCTACTTCCATCCGGCCATGCGGCATGTGATGCCCGTGCGCAAGAAGCTGGGCGTGCGCACCTTCTTTAACATCCTCGGCCCCCTCTGCAACCCGGCCGGGGTACGGCGGCAGCTCGTCGGGGCGTTCAACGTGGAAACGGCACAGAAGATGGTGTCCATCCTGGCCCGGTTGGATGCCGAGCACGTGGTGGGCGTCCATGCGCACGACGGCCTCGACGAGCTCTCTACCACCGGGCCGACGCAGGTATTTGAGTACATCAACGGCAACCCAACGCCCGATGATGAACCGCTCGCGACGCCCCACAGCCGCACGATTGAGCCGGAACTGCACGCGCTGGCCCGGGCCAGCATGGACGACCTGAAGGGCGGTTCGTTGGAAGCCAACACGGCCATCTTTCGCGACGTGCTTGGCGGGACCCGCGGGCCACAGCGCGACATCGTCGTGCTAAACGCGGCCTACGCCCTGCACGCCAGCGGCGCCTTTGACGACCTCGACGCCTGCTTTGACGCCGCCCGCGCCAGCATCGACGACGGCGCCGCCACCGCTGCCCTCGACGCCCTCATTCAGGCCTCCCACGACGCCCCTACCGCATGAGCACTATTCTCGACCGCATACTTGCCACCGTCCGCGACCGGCTTGCCAGACGCAAGCAGCGGGTGTCGGTGACGGCCCTGGAGGATGAGCCGCTGTTCGATCAACCCCGCCGCGACTTTGCGGCAGCGCTCACCGGCGATTCCCTGGCCATCATCAGCGAAATCAAACGGGCCAGCCCATCGGCCGGCGTGATCCGCGCCGACTTCGACGTCGCGACCCTCGCCCGGCAGTACCAGGACGGCGGCGCGGCGGCGCTCTCCATCCTGACGGAGCCAGACCATTTTCAGGGCGCGCTGTCGTTTTTGCCGGAAGCCCGCGTAGCCGTCGACCGCCCGCTGCTCCGGAAGGACTTCATCATCGACCCGTACCAGCTTGTGGAGGCGCGGGCCCACGGCGCCGATGCCGTGCTGCTGATTGCCAGCGCGCTTGACCCACGGCAGCTCTACGACCTGCATCAGGCGGCTGATGAGCTGGGATTGCAGTGCCTGGTGGAGCTGTATGAGCACCGCGAGCTGGATCAGGTGGATTTCGATCAGGTGCGCATTCTGGGCGTCAACAACCGCAACCTGCACACCTTTGAGGTCGACATCGAGCACTCGCTGCGCGTATTTGCTGATGCGCCCGATGGTGCCGTGCGCGTCTCTGAGAGCGGCCTCCGCACCGCCGAAGAGCTCGCGCATGTGCAGGCGCACGGCGTCGACGCCGTCTTGATGGGTGAGACGCTGATGCGTGCCGATGATCCCGGTGCCGCCTTGCAGGCCCTGCGCGACGCTACCGCAGCCGCAGCCCCGAACCCTCAATAATTCCCTGACGTACCCGCCAAGCCATGGATCTCCTCGTCAAAATTTGCGGCATCACCAACCTTGCCGACGCCCGCTACTGTGCTGGCGCCGGGGCCGATATGCTGGGCTTCATTCAGCATGAGGAAAGCCCGCGCTATGTGACCCCCGGGATTGTGCAGGAGATGAACGAGTGGCTGTATGGACCCGAGATGGTAGGGGTGTTCGTGAACGAGTCGGCCGACACCGTGAACCGCATTGCGGACGAGGCTGGCTTCACGATGGTGCAGTTGCACGGGACCGAGTCGGTGGAGACCTGCCAGGCTATTGAGCGGCCCATCATCAAGGCCTTCCCGGTGGTGCACGACGCCGCCTCCGACCAGCTCCGGCCGCTCATCGCGCCCTACCGCGACGTGGTCGACTACGTGCTGCTCGACACCGCCAGCTCCAGCGTGTGGGGCGGCACAGGCGAATCGTTTAACTGGCGCCTCGTGCGCGAGCTGACCGATGAGTTTCCCGTCCTCCTGGCCGGCGGCATTGGTGCCGACAATGTTGCAGAAGCGGTGAACACCATGAAGCCGCGCGGCATTGACCTTGCCAGCAGCGTGGAGCAAGCGCCCGGCCAGAAGGACTTCGACAAGCTGGCTGACCTGTTCGACGCGGTGGACGCGCTCCGCGCCGAACAACCGCAACAAGATGAACCGCAAGATGCGTCCTCGTGACGCCCGCCGTACCCTCCCCCCTCGTACCGCTTTTTTCGTGTACGTATCCTGAGTTGCCATGCCTACCTCCGCTACCCCTGCTGCCTCCGCTACCCGCTACGCAGCGCCCGACGCCACCGGCCATTTCGGTCCGTACGGCGGCGCGTTCGTTCCTGAAATCCTGGTGCCGGCGCTGGACGACCTTAAAGCTGCCTATGCTGAAGCGCAGGCCGACCCCGCCTTTGACGCCCAATACCGCCACCTGCTGCGCGAGTACGTGGGGCGCCCCACCCCGCTTTCCTTTGCCGATCGCCTCACCGACCACCTCGGTGGCGCGCGCATCTACCTGAAACGGGAAGACCTCTGCCACACGGGTGCGCACAAAATCAACAACACCATCGGGCAGATTCTGCTGGCCCGGCGTATGGGCAAGTCGCGCATCATCGCCGAAACCGGCGCCGGGCAGCACGGCGTGGCCACGGCTACGGTGTGTGCCAAATTCGGTATGGACTGCGTGGTGTACATGGGGTCGGAGGATATGGAGCGGCAGGCGCTGAACGTGGAGCGCATGCGGCTGCTCGGCGCGGAAGTGCGTCCGGCCGTAAGCGGCAGCAAGACGCTCAAGGACGCCACCAACGAGGCCATCCGCGACTGGGTCACGAACGTGGGCGACACGTTCTACATCATCGGCTCCGTCGTGGGGCCGCATCCGTACCCCATGATGGTGCGCGACTTTCACCGGGTGATTGGCGAAGAAACCCGCGCGCAACTGGACGACGTGGAAGGCCGCGAAACGCCGGACGCGGTGGTCGCCTGCGTCGGCGGGGGCTCTAACGCCATCGGCATCTTCTACCCGTACCTCGATGACACGGACGTCGACCTCGTCGGCGCCGAAGCCGCCGGGGAAGGCCTGAACGGGCGCCACGCGGCTACGCTCTCAAAGGGCACCCCCGGCATCTTGCACGGCGCCATGAGTTACCTGCTGCAGGACGCCGGCGGACAGGTCGAACTGGCCCACTCCATCTCGGCCGGCCTCGACTACCCCGGCGTTGGCCCCGAGCATGCCCACCTCCGCGACATCGAGCGCGTCGACTACCGCGCCGTGACCGACACCGAGGCCATGGACGGGGTGAAGCTGCTCTCTGAAACCGAAGGCATCATCCCGGCCCTCGAAACCGCCCACGCCGTAGCCCTCCTTCCCGATCTTGCCCAGCAGTATCCCGCCGACGCCGTGATCGTCCTCAACTGCTCCGGCCGCGGCGACAAGGATATGGCGACCATCGCGACGTATGCGTGATAGGGTGTGGGCGAGAGGGCGAACGGGGGAGAGCGCAGAGGTAGGCCTTTAAACGTACAGTCGTGATGTCATGATTAAGCGATTTCGCGAGCTTCGGGTGTACCGGGATGCCTTCCGAGCGGCACAGGCCATTTATGAAGCATCCCAGAGCTGGCCGCGTGAAGAGCGCTATGCGCTTACAGATCAGATCCGTCGATCCTCGCGCTCCGTCAATGCCAACATTGCCGAAGCCTGGCGGAAGCGACGCTATCCTAAGCACTTCGTGAGCAAGTTGACAGATGCAGATGCGGAGGCTGCTGAAACGCGTGCCTGGCTGGATTTCGCACGCGGACATGACTACATCACCCAGAGCGCTTACGCTGATCTTGATGACCAGTACGATAAGATACAGGGCAGCCTCGTAAAGATGATGCGGTCATCCGACAAATGGTGCGGCCCCGCGTCTCTAAGGGAGCCAGCAGCGCCGTATACCCCTGAAGAAAGTCCACAAGAACACCCTGTCAAACCACCCGAGGACCCGTAAGCCGTTAACCCTAAAGCCCCCCTCGCCCACACGCCCTTCCGCCCACACGCCCTTCCGCCCACACGCCCTTCCGCCCACACGCCATGTCCCGCCTTACAGACACCTTCACCACCCTCCAGCAGCGCGGCGAAACCGCCATGGGCCTCTTTCTGACGAACGGATTCCCGAACCCAGAGAGCACGGTTGACCTGCTGCATGCCATTGACGCCGGTGGCGCTGACTTTATTGAGCTGGGTATGCCCTTTAGCGATCCGTTGGCTGAGGGACTGCCCATTCAGCGCTCCAGCGCCCGCGCGCTCCAACACGGGGTCACCCTGGCCGATGCGTTTGCCGTCGTGCGGAAATTTCGCGAGCGGAGCGAGACGCCTGTTCTGCTGATGGGGTACATCAACCCGGTGTACCGCTTTGGCGTCGAGGCCTTTTGCGAAGCCGCCGCCGCCGCAGGAGTGGACGGCCTGATCCTCCCCGATCTGCCCCCAGACGAAGGCGCCCTCATCGACGATGCCGCGCAAGCGCACGGGCTTGACGTGGTGTACCTGATCGCGCCCAACTCTACAGACGAGCGCATCCAGGCCGTGGACGAGCGCGCTACCGGCTTCGTGTATGCCGTATCGATGACCGGCCTCACCGGCTCGGCTATCGATGGCGTTGACCGCGTAAGCGCGTATCTGCAACGGGCCCGCCGCCTCGTCACGGAAAACCCGCTCTTGGTGGGCTTCGGCATCCGCTCGCACGAGGACGCCCAGCACCTCAGCACGCATACCGACGGCTTTATCGTGGGCTCGGCCCTCATCAACGAAGTGGAGCGGCTGTGGGACGAGACCGACCTGCCCCTGCAGGAACGGCTCCAGGCGGTCGAGGTCTTTGCCCGCACGCTAAAGCACGGCGCACCAGCAGCAGAAGCCACCGGGTAGCACCTGGGCAACACGGGTTTCGCGTCTGAGTTAAACTCTGTTGTTATTACCCCTTGGCTCACCCGTCTCCTGCTTTTTTCTACAATGACGCTACCGACTGTCTCCTGGGCACGCTTTGCCGCCCCCCTCTTTTTCACCGGCCTGCTCCTTCTGGTGCTCGTCGGGTGCGACGCCATCGACACGCGTCCCACGGCTGCGGGGTCCGATAGCGAGGTGACCATCGTAATTGATACCACGCACTGGGACGCGGCCCTGGGCGAGGCGGCGAAAAACGCCATCGGCCAGTGGGTCTACACCCATCCGGTACCGGAGCGGATGTTCGACTTGAACCACCTCCCCATACAGCGCGAGCGTGATCTCAACCGAGCGCAGTCGCTGAAAAATGTGGTCTTCGTCGCTCCACTAAACGAGGATACCAACGAGAGCCGGTTCATGCGGAGCGTCCTCTCCGAGTCGGCCCGCCAGGCGGTATCTGACGGCGGCACGGCGGTCGTGTCGCGCCGGGATCAATGGCGGCGCGGGCAGCAGGTGTTCTTCGTCACGGCCAGCGACACCAGCAGCCTGATCCAAACGCTACAGAACAACGGCCCAGCCATCCGTGATAGCTTCCAGACGGTTATTCATGAGCGGGTAAGCTACGACATGTTTCGGCGCGGCCGGCAGCATGACATCGAGGAAACCCTGATGGAAACCCACGGCTTTGCGGTCAACGCCCAGCACGACTACCAGATTGCCGTCGACACTACCGACTTTGTCTGGCTGCGGCGGATCCTTACCGACACCTGGCGCAGCCTCTTTGTGTATTACGAGGACGATGCTAACCCGGCTGACCTTTCCCCCGAGTGGGTCCTCACGAAGCGGGACTCCCTCAGCCAAATCTATCTGGAGGGCACCTGGGGCGACTGGGTAGAGGTCGACCAACGCCGCCCGCTGGAGATTGAAGAAACGGAGTTTAAGGGCCGCTATGGCTTTGAGATGCGGGGGCTCTGGCACATGATTGGAGAAGATGAAGAAGGCAACCGGCAACCCGCCGGAATGGGCGGCTCGTTTGTGTCGTACGCCTTCTATGACGAGGCCAGCGGCCGCAACTACCTGATGGATGGGATGGTGTTTGCCCCAGAGCATAGCAAGCGCGACTTTATCCGGCAGATGGAGATCATCGCCCAAACGTTCCGCACCGCGGAAGAGCAGGAGCGGGCCGTCGCGCAGGCAGACTGACTGACGATATCCCTGTCCTCCCTCGCTGCCCAATCGGCTGCCCCCTGCATCAATGCGCCTGCTTTCCGTAATCCTGGCTGTTGTGCTGCTTGGCACCACAGCTGCCTGCTCGCTACTGGAGGAGGACCAGCCGCCGCTGGATGAGGATACGCTGGTGGTCGTGATCGCGGACCTGCACTTGCTGGAAGCCCGGGCCGACCTGGAGGATGAGACGCTCCCGCCCAGCGCCCGTGATTCCCTCTTCGCCTATCACGGCATCTCGGCACAGGAGTACGAGGCGGCGGTCAGCTACTACGCGGAACGGCCCCGGGCGTACAACGAACTGTACCGGCGCGTCGTGGACCGATTGCGGGAGGATGAGATGGGCCTGTTCAATGGCCAGGAGTGACGCTCACGCATGGGAGCCTGCCCGGTGAACCCTATGGACCTTGTGCGTCAGAGGTAGGCGCTGGCAGGTGGGCCGCCGCCGTGTCGGTCAGGGCGAAGTCCTCCGCTACGGGATCTACCACCCGGACGTGCCCTTCCTGCACGAGGTACCGCAGCAGGGCGTCGGTGCGATGCGCAGGCTGCGCCGGCAGCCATTCAGTGCGCGGTACGTCGTCGGCAATAGCCTGGAGCAGGGCACGCAGCGCAGGGGCATCGTCTGGCGTGATGGGCGCAGGCGTGTGGCGGCCGAGGCAGCTATCGCACGCACCGCAGCGGTCGGGGTGGCCTTCGCCGAAGTAGCCCAGCAGGAACTGCCGCCGGCACCCGATCGAGCGCGCGTAGCGCCGCATGTCGCGCAGCCGCTGAACGGCCCGCGTCTGATCGCGCGCGACGGCGGACGCATCAACGGGCAGCTTCTGCGCCCGCGGAAAGCATAGCTCCAGCCGCAGTGCCCCGTCCGGCGGATGCCAGTCCAGCAGCCCCCGGTCCTCCAAAAATGCGAGTCCACGCTGCACCCGCTGCTTCGAGACGTCTGTGCGACGCGCCAGCCAGCCCACGTCCAGCGGCCACCACGTCTGGTAGGCTTCCGCATGCACCGCGCGGAGCACCTCCTGCACAAAGGCACCCAGTGCGTGGTTGTCGAGCGAGCGGCTGTACGCCCGTAGCTGGGCCACCGTTTTGCGGAAACGGACGAACCCGTGATGGGGGCGCGTCGGCACTTGGGTCCAGGCTTCTTGCTGCTCCAGCAACGCCATCGCTGCACGAATCTTGCCGCGCGCAAACCCCGTCAGGTGCGCCACCCGCTCCAGGTTAACCACCACTGGGTCGTCGGGCAGAGACGCCACCGGCACCTGCCCGAGGTTGCACACGGCGTCGTACACCTGCCGCACCTCGGTGGCGGACGGATGGCTGTTTTCGATGAGCGCCTCCTGCGTCGCCTCATCCGACGGATGGTAGAGCAGCACGGCGTAGGCCCGCGCCCCATCCCGACCGGCGCGGCCCGCCTCCTGATAGTACGCCTCCAGGGAAGCCGGCATTGCCACATGCACCACAAATCGGACGTCGGGCTTGTCGATGCCCATCCCAAAGGCGTTCGTGGCCACCACCACGCGATGGTCGCCCTTGATCCACGCCTCCTGCGCCTCCTGCCGGTCCTCTTTGCGGAGGCCGGCATGGTACCCCACCGCCGACACGTCGTGCGCATTTAGCCAGCGCGCCCACTCGTCCACGCCCCGGCGCGTAGCCGCGTACAGGATTCCACTGCCCGGCACGCCCTCCACAATGTCCTGAACTTTTTGCTGTTTGTTGGCTTCCTGAAAAACGGACCACACAATGTTCGGCCGGTCGAAGCCCCGCACGATCACGCGGGGATCGCGGAGCTCCAGCTGCTCCACAATATCGCGTCGCACCTCGGGCGTGGCCGTGGCGGTAACAGCCAGCGTGGGCGGGTCGCCCATGTGCGTGCGCGCCTCCGCAATGCGCCGATACGCCGGCCGAAACTGATGCCCCCACTCACTGATGCAGTGCGCCTCGTCAATAGCCAACAGCCGGATGCGGAGCCGCTCGGCGCGTGCCAAGAACAGGTCCGACTCCAGCCGCTCCGGTGCCACATAGAGCAACTGATACTGGCCATGCTCTGCGTTCGTCCAGCGCTGCTCCACCTCCCGCCGCGAGAGGCTGCTGTTGATAAACGCCGCGGGTACCCGGTGCGCCTTCAGATGCGCCACCTGGTCGTGCATCAGCGCAATCAGCGGTGAAATCACCAGCGTGAGGCCATCGTGGAGCACCGAGGGGACCTGGTAGCAGATCGACTTCCCGCCACCGGTGGGCAGAATGGCAAGGGTATCGCCTTCGGCAAGCACGGCCTCCACCACCTCCCGCTGCCCTGGGCGGAAATCGTCGTAGCCCCAGTGCTGCTGCAACACCGCACGGGCTTCTGAAAGGGTAGACGGCATGCCGGTGAAGAGGGAAAACAGGTCAACGCACGAATAGCTGCGGTGTCGTACCCGGGGCGGAAGCCCATGTGCCGAGATGCCGCGCCGCCGCCGGCCCTGGCTGAACGGAGCCGGGCGATACTGTTCACAATAACCCCTTGACCACGTCATTAAACCTTCACGATTTGGACGTTATATCGCTCGGTATCGTGTGTCTATAGAAGCGCACATCAACAAGAACCGGCGTATTGATTCGCGTCTGGTTCTTCCATTGATGGTGGGGTGCCGGTGAAGCCTTCAGGCTTCACCGGCTTTTTTATGTGATAGATATACGTTGGAGCTGATTTTAAGGGCTGGATAACGGAGCAGTGCCTACGCGGAGCTGTTCGCCCAAACCGGCCCGTCGTCCACCCGTAGGATACGGCCGTTTGTTGCTCACTGCTGCCTGCCCTATGCCCGACGCGCCCCGCGTTTCCATCATCATCGTGACCTGGAACGGCCTGCACCTGCTTAAGCGCTGCCTGCCCAGCGTGCTGGCCACGGCCTACCCCAGCCTTGAGGTGATCGTAGCAGATAATGCCTCTACCGACGGCACTGCCGACTGGCTGCAGCACACCTACCCCGATGTAAAGGTTGTGCGCCATCCTGAGAACTGGTCCTTTTGCAGGGGCAACAACGCCGCCGTCCCCCATGCCACCGGCGAGCTTGTGCTGCTGCTCAACAACGACATCGAGGTGCCACCCGACTGGCTCTGGCCGCTCGTCCATGAGATGACAGCGGACCCCACCATCGGCGCGGTGCAGCCTAAGCTCTTGCAGATCGACGACCGGCAGCGGTTCGAATACGCCGGAGCGGCAGGTGGGCATCTGGACCGCCTCGGCTACCCCTTCACCCGCGGCCGCCTCTTCTTCACGATGGAGTGCGATACCGGCCAGTACGATGCCCCCGCCGATATCTTCTGGGCTACGGGCGCTGCCCTGCTGCTGCGGCGCTCCGCCCTTGACAGCGTCGGGCTGCTGGATGAACGATTTCGGCTGCACATGGAAGAGATTGACCTGTGCTGGCGCTTGCACCGGGCCGGCTACCGCGTGCGGATAGCGCCAGCGAGTGAGGTCTACCACATCGGCGGGGCCTCGCTGCCGCAGGGGTCACCGGAGAAGGTGTATTACAACTTCCGCAACAGCCTGCTGCTGCTGTACAAGCATCTCCCGCCCAGCCAGTGGCGACGCGTATTCCCCGAGCGTGTGCTGCACGACACCGCCGCGGTGGCGCGGGCACTGGCGCTGGGCAAACCGGCCGAGGCTCAGGCCATCATCCGGGCCTATGCTGATGCGCACCGGATGAAGAGCGCCTTTGCTGCGGATCGCCCAGCAGGGGCAGACGCGGTGGTCGCACCTTCGTATGGGCGCAGCGTCGTCTGGGACTATTACGCGCGCGGCCGGCGGCGTTTCCAGGAGCTTCCGCGCACGGCGTTCACGCCACGCTTTCGCCCTCCAGCGTGAGCAACTCCTGAGCGATCAGGGCTACGGGGTTAGCGAGGCCTCCGCCGCGCCGGCCAGAGCGCTACAGCGACGCTTCCAAGGACCAGCGCCATTCCAAGGAGGGCCAGGAGGCCGGGTTGCTCTGCGAAGAACGCATAGGCGAGGATGGAGGCCCCCACCGGCTCTACCAGCGCGAGTAGCCCCACGACGGCCGCCGGCAGATAGCGCAGCGCGTAGTTGAAGGAGCCATGCCCCAGCAGCGACGGCCCCAACGCCATCAGCGCACACAAGCCGTAGAAGGTCGGACTGAAGCCAAAGAGCGGAGCGCCCCGCAGCGCCGCTACCGTGAGCGTCGTGAGCGCCACCACGGTGTACAGCGGCAACAGATAGGCCAGCCATGACCGCTCCCGCCGCACCACGCGCCCAATCAGCAGGTAGATGCTAACCAGTACCGCCGCGCCTAAAGCCAGCGCATTTCCGATGAGCGGACGCGTGGCCTCGCCACCCAGGTCGCCCCAGCCCAGTAGCAGCGCGCCCACCACGCCGACGCCCACGGCCAGCTGCCGGCGGCGGGCCAGCCGCTCGCCCAGGAGCACGTAGCCCAGCACTGCCAGAATGATCGGGCTGGTGGTTACCAGTACCGTAGCACTGGCTACGGTGGTGTAAAACAGCGACTCGATGAAGGCAACGAAGTGAAGACCCAGCACCACTCCCGCGGCCCCAATCAAGCCCCACTCCCGCTGGGTCAGTTGGCGTATCTCAGCGCCTGCGACGGGCAGCGCTACCGGCAGCAGAAACAACGCCGCCAGCCCAGTACGCCACACCGCGATGGTAAGGGCGGGCGCTTCCCCGGCCCACCGCACCAGGATGGCGCTGAAGGCGAAGCTCGCCACCCCGATCACCAGCGCCGGCACCAGCAGCACCGGACGCTCAGGTGTCGACGAGGCAGGAGCATCAGCCATGCGTTACCGAAGCCGGTCCATAGAACGCACCAGCTCAATGTCTTTTTCGATGCCGCGCCGGGCCAGAAAGAAGAAGATGTAAGCCAGCACCGGTAAGACCATCGCCGTGAGCCGGCCCCATTCCATCTCGCCCGCCGGCCGCACGTCCAGCGCTCCTACCATGAAGAAGCCACCGTAGACGATGAGCAGGGTGATAACCGCGAGGAGCTGCGCGCCCAGCACCATGCGGCGCTGCCGTGGGCGGTCTTCGTATAGAAAAATGCTCCAGATGGCGACGGCCGCTGCTGCAGCTGCCGCACCGGCCGTTCCGGGAGCAAACCAGGCATAGGCATCAGCAGCCATGCTTTGCCAGATCGCGGGCAGGACGGCCAGCGCAATAAGCGCGAGTGCGCCCAGCGCCAGGTACACGGTTTGAATACGCTGAATCATGAGACGTAGGCAGGCTAAACGGAAAACAGCGAAGGACCGGGCAGACACACTGCTTCTGCCGAAGGTCCTGCTGCGGTCGGTCGGATCAGGCGCTGAGATGGTCACTAACGCGGGTCGCCAAGGCCTCGGCATACTCCATCGTGTTGGCGGTCCCCCCAACGTCGGGCGTGAGGGTGTCTCGCTCGGCGTAGGCTTCTACCACGGCCGTCTCAACGGCCGCAGCGGCCTCCCCTTCCCCAAGGTGGTCCAGCATCATGGAAGCAGTGCGAATCAGCGCTGTGGGGTTGGCCAGTTGCTGCCCGGCGATGTCCGGAGCGCTCCCGTGCACGGCTTCGAACACGGCGTTTTCGTGACCAATGTTGGCTCCCGCCACGACACCAAGACCGCCAACAAGGCCGGCGCACAGATCGCTCAGGATGTCCCCGAACAGGTTGGTGGTTACAATGCAGTCGTAGTCCTGTGGCCGCATCACGAGCTGCATGCACATGTTATCGATGATGCGGTCGTTGAACTCCAGGTCTTCAAACTCGGGGGCGATCTCCCGTCCCACTTGCAGGAACAGCCCGGAACTGCGTTTCAGAATATTCGCCTTGTGTGCCAGCGTCACCTGCTTATGGCCGTGCTTTTGCGCGTATTCAAAGCAGAAACGAATGATACGCTCTGATCCCGTTCGCGTAATGCGGGCGATGGAGTCTGCAATCTGTAGCCGCTCATCAAAGTTTTCGATGCCGGAATACATCCCCTCTGTGTTCTCACGGAAGATGATGAGGTTCACGTCCTTGAAGGGCGTATCAATGCCGGGCAGCGTACGGCAGGGGCGGACGTTAGCAAACAGGTCGAGGCGCTGCCGGAGCTCGACGTTCACGCTCCGGAAGCCCTTGCCTACGGGCGTCGTAATGGGTCCCTTTAGCGCAACGCCGGTGTCTCGGATGGAGTCGAGGACAACGTCGGGCAACGGGTCGCCATAAGCCTCCAACCCCGCTGTGCCTACCCTGTCGTGCCGCTGCCAGTCAAACGAAATACCTGTGGCTTCCAGCACCAGAAGCGTAGCCTCTATCACTTCAGGTCCAATGCCGTCTCCGGGAAGTAGCGTTACGCGATGCGTCATGATGCGGCCGTAGTCAAAAGCAAAAAGAAGTCGAAGCGATCTAAGCGGAGCCGCCGATGGCCCCGTGATCCAGGAGAAAATACATGCCACCGAACAAAAAAAAGTCCTGCCGGGGCAGGACTTCTTGAAATCAAGCAAGATTCACTTGTGGAGGCTCTCGCCTCGCGGGTCGTGAACGCCTCCGTGCCACCACAGATCTTACTCAGGCCTTACTGAAGTGTTATTGTTGCTGCCGAGAAGAGTAGTTAATCCGCAGCGTGTTGGCCTCCCGCAGTTCTTCTTGCACGTCTACCAGGATGCCCATCTCGGCTGTGACGTCGACCCGGAGCGACACAATCAGCCGCGGCTCTTCCTGAAGCTTGCGGTACATGATGTTGCGGATCGTCGGAAACTCCTCCTCTTCCATCAGCGCATCGTCAATCTGCACGCGCGTCTCGCCCAGCTGGTTGCCGGGCAGGCGCAGCGGCCCGATCCAGACGTTGCTGACGAAGCGGCGCTGTTCAATCTTGGTGAGCGCCTCAGCCTGTGGCAACTGCGTGCGCACCTGCACTTCGGTTTCGCGCAGCACCGTCGTTACCATGAAGAAGATCAACAGCATGAAAATGATATCCGGCATGGAGGCGACCGGAATTCCCTTGTCTTCTCCGGAGGTCCGCTTCTTCTGAAATTTCTGATTCATGAATACGTGCTCAGGTAAACGTCATGATAGAGGTGCGAAGCCAGCAGCTGTTAGCCGCGGTCCGGCTCGGCTACAGAGATCTGCGCCGGGAAGGCCTCGCGGATTTCATTATCCTCGTCTTCGCCCAGCTGATTTCGGTAGTGGTCGTAGTCCCGAAACGTTCGTCCGCCCGTGTACTCGCCACTGCGCGCCGCATCGTCCCATATGGCAAAGTAGGCCATCCATACCTCATCCAGCACATCGATATAGCGTTCATATCGCGTGTTACGGTCGGTTTTGATGGATACCACCGCGACGCCGGGCCGCTCGGAGAGGTTCGGGTCTTCGCCAAAGTTGGTCACATGGCGCACCACCTGCTCGCGGACCTGGTTGACGTTGGCCAGTTCGTCGTTCATGAGGAGTTGGCCCTGCGCATTCAGCAGCAGATTAAGCACGTTTCGCTCGCGGACGGGCGGCGGCTCCTGGTCCTCATCGAGCTTGGGCGGCAGGGTCATCCCAATGCCCGTGTCCATGTCGATGGTGGTAACGACAAGGAAGAAGATGAGCAAGAGAAACGCGATGTCCGCCATACCTGCCAGCGGCACCTGTATCTCTTCACGGTCACGTTTTTTATCCAGCAATCCAGCCATGGGTACGGGGCAACAAAAAAGGAACGGAAGGAGGAAGAGTGACAGCCGGCGTTACCGCATGCCAAAGAAGCCACGCATGCCAGTCACGAACATGGCCAACAGGGCCAGCCCGAGCATCACGAGCATCGTAACGATGCCCGCCTGGGTCCAGGTCTCCATCGTAACCCCCAGGATGCCGAGGATAACAACGGGCGAGATGACGATGAGGCCCGCTACGGGATTGATTTTACCGTAGGTGGCATTGCGGGCGCCAAAGATCAAGACGGTGACGATGGTCAGGCCCAGGATAATCAGCAGGGCCCAGATTCCAATTTCAGCGAAGGTCATAGGAGCGGGGCAGAGCAAGAGGGTTAAAACGGCGCGGGGCAGTAGGCGTATGGCGCGGGGCCGCACGTCCTGGGGGCACCCGCGTAGCCAGAGGGCCACGCGGGAGCGCGTTTACTCGGTGTCGTCTGACGTGCCAGCCGGAGCCGACTCTTCCACTACAGGCTGACCAGACTCCATCAGGACGAGGGAGTCGATAAGCTCGATGGTGGCCTCCTCCATCTCCGTCACAATCCGGTCGATTTTCGACACGGCGTAGTTGTAGAAGACCTGAAGCACCACACCGGTAATCAGACCGAAGAGGGTGGTCAGCAGGGCGACCTTAATACCACCGGCCACAAGGCTGGGTGAGATGTCGCCAGCGGCCTCAATGGCGTCGAAGGCGAGCACCATTCCAACCACCGTCCCAAGGAAGCCGAGCATCGGGGCAATCGTGATGAACAGGGAGAGCCACACCATGCCGCGCTCCAGAAAGCTCATTTCAACCGACCCATACGAGACGACGGCTTTCTCTACCGCATCAATGCCTTCATCGGCGCGGAGCAGCCCGGCTTGAAAGACGGACGCCACAGGGCCACGGGTGCGAGCGCAGACATCTTCTGCCGCCTGCACGCCGCCTTCGTCCAGCGCCTTCTTCACCTCAAGGATGAACTTACGCGTGTTGATGTCGGCACGGTTCAGGGTGATGATGCGCTCGAAGGCAATCGCCAGGCCCACGAGAAAGCAGACCATCACGGGCCACATAAATTCGCCGCCCTGATTGTAGTAGTTCACGAGCATGTTGATGGTGCCTTCGTCTGCTGCCTGGGGCAGCAACAAAAAGAAACTCGAAGAGGTCATAGATCAGTGCCTGTTGGGCAAACAGAGGATTGGTGGACGATCGGAAATGCGTAACTGCTGCGTCGCGCCAAGGCGGCGCCTCCTGCAGCGGGAGATCTTGTGGCGGGGTGCATGTGCTTTCCGCACGAACCGATTTTACCTATTCTGATTTCGAATGTCAAACATTCTGTCAATTTGATGCGGCTACTCGGTTCCTTGGTGCGCAAGCGGCGGATCTTGCCTGAGGTGCACGGAGCCGAGGGCCGCGTACACCAGCGTCACATGAGAGAAGACAACGGCTGTGGTTCAAAGTTGCTGTGCATGAATGCATGCGGCCCATTAAGGTTTTGTGAACCAGAAGGCCCACCAGGCTTGGGGGGGACGTCAGGTTCAGGAGGCCGCTCAGTAGGACGCCGCCATCCGCTCAGAGTCAGGCCACACGTTCATCGCCTGCCGGACCACAGGATCGGCTTGTGCCTGTACCGTCGCGAACGTCCGCTGCCCGTACAGCCGACGCGCCAGCTCAGCCTTCAGCTGCTCCGTCAGCAGGTACCGATGCACCTGTAGCTGAGCCTGCGGCGCGGCTACGGATGGAGGCGCTGACGACTCCTTAACCGGACCGCTGGCTTCCACTCGGGCGCTGTCGAGCGCAGGGTCCTCCGCAATGCCACCATCCAAGAGGCCTCGGGCGGCGAGGGTATCCGTAAAGGCCGCAAATGTGGCGTCGCTGACACGGAAATCCTGCAGAAAGCCGTCTTCATCGCCAGCCCAGCGGTCGAGCAGCACGGCCCCGTCCGCATCAAACCACGCACGGGCGAAGGTGCGAACGAGGTCCTGCGTAACGATGGCGCGCACCAGTGGCGCCTCGGGCGTGGTGCCCACCAGGTGATCGGGCAGGATTCCCCCACCACCGTAAACGGTCCGCCCGGCCCGCGTGGTGAACGTAACCGAGTCGGGCACTTCATCCTCTATGGCGTCTTCTGCCGGCAGTGGCCCTTCGGCGGTTGTGTTAACCTCGCGGTGATAGTAGTCGTAGCGGTCCACGCCATCGTAGGGCATCTGGATCAGCCGGCCCGACGGGGTGTGGTAGCGCGCAATCGTAACGCGGAGGGCGCTTCCATCCTGCAGCCCAAACTGCTGCTGCACCAGGCCCTTCCCGAACGTCCGCTCGCCCACGATGAGGCCGCGGTCGTGATCCTGTAATGCCCCGGCCAGGATCTCGGAGGCCGACGCTGAGCGGTCGTTCACCAGCACAATAATGGGATCCTGTTCGAACATGCCACCGCCGTTTGCCCGGTGGGACCGGTTATACTCTGAGTGGCGACTTTCCTCCCGCACAATTAGGCGATTGGAGGGCAAGAACTCATCCGCGATGCGCACGGCCATATGCATGAAGCCACCGGCGTTATCGCGAAGGTCCAACACCAGCCGCTGCATGCCCTGCTCTCGCAACGCCTTAAGGGCTTCCGAGAACTCGTGGTAGGTGGTGCGCGCAAACCGGTTGAGCTTAATAAAGCCTGTCTGGTGATCCAGCATGAAGGCCGTATCTAACGAACGAAGCGGGATCCGGTCGCGCGTGATGACGGTGGCCTGGCGCTCGCCGGTGTGCGGGCGATAGAAGTCTACGGCCACCGTCGATCCCTGCGGGCCCTTCAGCAACCGCTGTACCTGCCGATGCCGTAACCCGATGGCCGTGGAGTCATCGATTTGCAAGATCCGATCGCCCGCCCGGAGCCCGGCTTCTGCGCTCGGCCCCCCGGGCATCACGCTTTGCACGGCGAGGGTATCCTGCCCATCCGGTCCCTCGATCAGCTCATACGACACCCCGATCCCATCAAAACGCCCTTCGAAGCTCTCCTCCACCCGCTCCATACGCTGGGCCGAGATGTACACCGAGTGGGGATCCAGCGGCCCCAGGAGGCCCTCCACGCCGCTGTCAATCAGCCGCGTACTGTCAACCGGGTCCACATAGTACGCCGCAATCGTCTCGAATGACGTCTTCAGGAGGTGCAGGCGCTCCGATTGCTCTTCCGACGGCCCTTCGCCTTGCAGGTATTGCCCCGCGGTGATACCAAGTAGCAGCACCAGAACGGCGCTAAGAAAAAGCGTTAGGAGGCGCTGCATAGACCGCAGACGGGCGTTGGATATGAAGAGCGGCGTGCTAAGAATTGGTTAACGTACGGTAGAACAGACCGTCCGTGGGCGTGATCCCCGGTGTGCGACACCGGCAGCAACGAAACCGCGACGAACGGCCGGTTTAATGGCGCGTACATGGCCTGCCGTTGTATCGTGCGCCCGTGCGCACTTCCCGACCATTCCGCTTGGATGACGATCTGCCGCGCTTATGACCAACAAAGCCATCGCCTCTGTTTTCAAGGAAACCGCCGACCTCATTGAGCTCACCGGGGGCAACGCGTTCCGCGCGCGCGCTTTCAGCCGGGCCGCCCGCACCATTGAGCGGATGGAGGACGCCATCGCGGACCTGCACGCCAGCGACGAACTGACGGCGGTCGATGGCATTGGGGACGGACTCGCCGCGCAGATTGATGAGTTGCTGACGACCGGCTCCTTTACCGATCACGAAGAGCTGCAGGCCGCACTGCCTCCCGGGCTGCCGGATGTGATGCAGGTGAAAGGCCTCGGCGCCAAGAAGGTGCGGCGGCTTTGGCAGGAGCTCGACATCACCTCGTTGGATGAGCTTGAACAGGCCGCCCGCGCCGGGGCCATCGCCTCGCTCAGCGGGTTTGGGAAGAAGACCCAGCAGAACATCATTGAAAACGTACAGCAACTACGGGCCTACCAGCAGCGCCGGCGCTACGCCGACGCCCACACGCAGGCTGCCCCTGTGCTGGCTGCCCTGCGCGAGGCTGACGCTGTTGCCCGCGCGGAGCTTAGCGGCCCCGTCCGCCGACAGATGAGCACCGTCGACCGCGTCGATCTGCTGCTGCAGCTCACCCCCGGCGCCAACCTCGCGGACCTCCTCAGCACGGCCGGCCTGGAAGACGTGGCACCCACTGACGCCGGCGCCACCGGCACCCTGCCCGATGGCTTGCCGGTTCATGTGACCACCACTTCGCCGGAGCGGTTTGGCACCGCTTGGTGGGCGCAGACCGGCCCGGATGCGCACATAGCGGCCTTTACGGAAGCGCACGGTGCACCCGGCGATCAGAGTGATGAAGAGGCCGTCTACAGCATGGCCGGTCTGGCTCCGGTCCCCCCCGAACTACGCGATGACGCCTACTGGCTGGAGGCCGCCGCCGACGGTGCATTGCCTACCCTCATCACGCTGGAGGACCTCCGGGGCACACTACACAACCATTCCACCTACAGCGATGGCGCCCACACGCTGCAAGAGATGGCCGAGGCTGCTCGCAGCCGTGGCTATCAGTACTTCGGCATCTGCGACCACAGCCGGTCCCTGAACGTGGCCAATGGGCTGTCCATCGATGAGGTGAAGCGGCAGCAGGAAGAAATTCGCCAGCTCAATGCCACATTTGCACAGGCAGGCGATCCGCCGTTTCGGATTTTCAGTGGGATGGAGAGCGACATCCTGAAGGATGGCAGCCTCGACTACCCGGAGGAGGTGCTGGCCTCGTTTGACTTCGTTGTGGCCAGCGTGCATTCCGGTTTCAACATGACCGAAGCGGAGGCTACCGAACGCGTGGTGACGGCGGTGGCCAACCCCTACACTACAATTCTGGGCCACCCCACGGGCCGCTTGCTGCTGCGGCGCGAAGGGTATCCGCTGAACCACGAGCGCGTCATTGAAGCCTGTGCCACGCACGGGGTCGCCCTGGAGCTGAACGCCAACCCGTACCGGCTGGATGTCGACTGGCGCTGGATCCGGCAGGCTACCGAAGCCGGTGTGCTCATTTCCATCAACCCGGATGCACATTCCACCCAACAGCTGGACGTGATGCGCTGGGGCGTGGCCGCGGCTCGCAAAGGCGGGCTGACGGCCGCCCAGTGCCTGAACGCCAAGAGCCTGGAAAATTTTGCTGCCTGGCTTGACGCCCGCTCGTCCGTTGCCTCCGCCTGAGGCACCGCTCCTCCCGCCACCAACCGTCCCCTGCTGTGCCCCCTTCCATGCGTCGTACGCTGCTGGGTCTTGCCGCGACGCTGGGCCTCCTGCTGGTAGTCGGGGGCCTGCTCTGGTACCTGGCGTATGGCACGAACGACCCTCCGCCCCCCACAGCGCCAATTGCGGGCCTGTCGGCGGAGGCCACGATCGCATGGCACGCGAATGGGGCGGTGACCATTGAGGCCGCAGCCGAACCCGACGCCTACGCGGCCCTCGGCTTTGTGCACGGCCGGCGGCATGCGTGGACGGTGACGCTGTGGCGGCAAGCGGCGCTTGGCGCGCTCGGCACCTGGTTTGGGGAGGGCCTCTTGCCGGCCGACCGACAGGCCCACCGCCTTCAGTTGGCCGCCGGCGCCCGGGAAGCCTACGACTCGCTGCCGCCCGACGCGCAGGCCCTACTCCAGGCCTACGCCGATGGCATGAACGCGGCCTTTAACGCCCGCGGGGTGCGCATGGACGATGCCCTGACGCTGCTGCGCCTCGAACCCGAGCCATGGGAGGCCTGGCATCCGCTGGCACTGGAACGCCTCTTTGCCTGGCTGAGCACCCGGCCGCTCACCGCCGCCGATATTCCCCAGCCCACACCAGCCGCGCGTCCCGCGGTGCTCGCGGATATCGCGCAGTCGCTTCCGCTCCCCCCGGTCGTGCCCACTGCATTCGATACGCTGCGGACCGATGATGCTCTCCTGCGGCGCTTTCTGGAGCTGCACGGCTTCGACCGCGGCGTGGCCTGGGCCGGGCAGGATGCCAACGGCCGGCAGTTGGTGGTGCAACAGCCGTTTGGCACCTCGGCGCTACCGCTGATCCAGCCGGTCGCGCTTACCGGGGCAGCGGTGACTGAGCCGCAGCAGCGAGCCACCATCCCGGGCACGCTGCTGGCGCCTGCCGGCGAGGACGCCACGCAGGCCTGGGCGCTGCTGCTCCACAGCCCGGCTACCCTCACCTGGCGCCGCGCGGATACCACGCAGGCGACGCCCTTTCCGGCCACCACGCACCATGCCCGGGCGACCCTCCACGACGCGCCCGATGTGCTGCTGACCACCCAGCAGACACCAGACGGGGCGTCGTTTATCGGCACGCCCTCGGCGGCCGCCGATTCCATGCTGACACTGCAATGGACGGGGCTGACCACCGGCACCGACCTGCTGGCGCATCGGAGCCTGGCCCGAGGCACCCCAGAGCCTTTCACCCTTTTCTCCGGCGATGGCCTTCGCCTCCCTGCTGATGGCACCTCAGAGGTCCTTGGCACACCGGCGGTGTCGGTTTCAGCCGCCGGAGGCCGGCTCGTCAGCAACCATCCGTGGGCGGCTACGCGAGGCCTCCGCCTGGATGAGGTATGGGCCGGAGAGCCGGACATCTCTTCGGTGGTTGAGGGGTGGCACGAAGACCACTACAGCCCCTGGGCCGCCCGCTGGCTGCAACCGATGCTCTTTGCCGTGGACCAGGCCTTCCCCACCGATCCGCTGGTGCTGCGCGCGCTCGTGTACCTGCGCAACTGGGACTACCGGTTCGACCGCAGCAGCATTGGCGCGAGCATCGTTGACCGATGGGCTGCGGCCTACCACGAGACGCCGCCCCTGGCCGATGATCGCCCCGCTCCCCCCTGGATTGCTACGGCGCCCCCGGAGGCCGCGCTGGCGGCTTTGCGCGAGAGCCTGACCGCGCTGGAAGAAACCTTCGGCGCTGACCTCAGCCGGTGGCGCTGGGAGCGCGTGCAGCAAAGCGCGCTGCGCTACCCGGTCTGGTCAGCCCAGGAACTGCTCTCCACTACCCGCCTGCGGGCAGCCGAGCGGTTTGCATCGCACGAGCGCCCCGGCCGCGGCCACATCTCTACCCGCTCTGGCGGCGAGAGCCGGCTCTTGCGAGCGCCAGCGGCCCCTGCCGTGTGGGAAGCCTGGGCCGGGCCACGCCTGGGTCAGTCGCTACAGATCCGACAGCTTGACCCGCGCGCCGATCGCTTCCTGGAACGCTATATGCAGCCGGACGCGTCCCCGCCTCTCCAGCCCGTGCATTCCGGGGACGCCCCCACACACACCACGCGCCTCGTTCCCACCGGTGAGTAGACTTGGGCTACGCTTTCTTGAGGGGCGATGTCCCATGCGACGTTATGTTTGCGCGCTCTAAGTGTCTATGGAACGAGACTCTTTTGCTACAACCCCCTTGAGTACCGCAATGACGCTACGGTTTGCCTGCATCAACACCTACCTGACCGACAATCTGGATACCATCCAGACCCCCGAGGACCTGGCCGCGGCGCTGCATCTGCCGCTTCACGCGCTGGAAGAGATCGTATGGCAGGGCGCGGAGCGGTCGGTGGCGGATTACATTGCGGCGGTCCGCGTACGGCAGCTGCAGCACTACCTGCAAACCACGGAGGTCTCCATCGATGCAGCGGGCTTTCTGGTGGGCTTCCATACCGAAGCGGAGGCGGTAGCCGCCTACCGAAAAGCCACCGGCCTTCAACCCGCCCGCCGCCAGCGCATCCGCCAAGCATCTCGGGCGCCGGTCACCGCGTAGGGCATACGTAGACGGCACTCGTCGTGGGGTAGCCCGTGGACTGTTAAACGGTTACGCGCCTCACCCATCGCTGCGCAATGAAGCGTCCCAGCGCAATGCCTGCCTCGCGCTTAAACTGCCGGCGGAGGGTGTGGTAGCTCATCTCCATGAGCGACGCCACGCAGGCGGGCCCCTCGATGGACGTTAGATGGGCATCGATGAGGGCCTGGACTGTTTTCTTCATGGCCTGCACTACTGCTACTTCGAGGGTCTTGTAGACCGATAGACACAGCAGTCACCCCAAACGTAACCTCCACAGCGGTGACAGCGCCAGAGTAATGGAAATATGTTGGTTACGGGGATGGCAGACCATCCAAAAACGATCACCCTACCGTTCCGCAATCTCCAAGTCAAAGACCCGTACACTTGCCGTCCGGGTATCGGTGAAGTAGAGTCGGCCTTCATGATCGACATCGTGTAGTCTGAAGGCGAGCCCCGGCAGAGAGGCGTCGTCTTCTCGTTTCAGTTCGGTGAACCCGAGGTAGGCGCCCTCCGAATTGTATACAGCGGCGCCAAGGACATACCCGTCGCCCTCGCTAAGCGCAAGCACATGGATCACATAGCCCTGCGGGAGGGCTTCAAGCCCAAGGCTCACGTTCTCCGGTATCACCGTGATGAGCCCTTCGTCGGTAGAGGTAAACATCCGAAGGCCTTCTCCGCGCTGCATACCCTCTTGCACGTCATAGGCCCGCGCTACAGGCACCCCGCTAATCACGCGCGGATGGATCCATCCCCCGTCTTCGTGGTCCATGGAAAACACGGTCCCATCGTAATACCTTGGAACGACGAAGAGCCGGTCATCCAGAATCGCGGGTGGTAACGGCTGGAAACTGACCCGTGTTACCGGGTCGTCCCAATCGATCCATTCGTGAAGGGGGCCGAACGGCTCGCCGACCCTGCGCATCTCTTCGTCGGCGTAGAAGAACAAGAGACTGTCGTGGCGTGGAAACGTCGTCGCCAAATAGCCCAGCTCCTGGGGCTCCATATGGAGCGGCATCTGTGGCGGAGTCAACGCGTGAACCACCTGACCATCGATATCAAACCACTGAAACCGGTCGGACCTCTGGTCTTTGATGGCGATGAGGCCGTCTGCCGTAACAAATAGTTCCGAGATATGCTGATACTCACCCGGGCCCTGGCCTTCGCTCCCGATGGTAGCGTAGAAGGTACCATCGGACCGGTACACCAGGACGCGTGCCGGTTGCGCATCGGCCACCACGACGTAGCCTTCCGGGTGCAGGCTTAGCGATCGCGGCTGATTCAGCAGGCTTTCGGGCGCCTCTTCGGTTCCGGTGATGGTCTGCACCTCGGTCCAGCTGACCTGAACTTCGGGCGCCTCGTTCGATTCGGCTGCGCTACACCCAATCAGGGTGACGAGTACCGTCAGCCACACCCACCCACCACGCGTGTATCTACCATCGTCCATGTCCTGTAGTCCTGTTCAGTTGTTCAGCGTTTCCACCACGCCAGTCCGCTTCATCCACGTGTCGCCCACCTGTATCCACGTCATGATCTGCGGACCGGAGCCGAGGATTTGGTCGGGCGAAAGCTCTGGCACGGAGCCATCCGGCGTGTAGCGGTTGATCAGCTCCAGGTTGGTGTCGCGCAGAAACCGGTGGGCCTTGACCTGCACCACCAGGCGGTTGGGTGCGGGTTCGTAGGTCTGCTCTATCGCTACGATCGCGGATGGCACGAGCGCCTCCACCAGCGCCCCAAACGCCCCTCCCGGCGGGGATCCCCACTGCACGACCATGCCGGGGTCCAGCTCCAGCGTGCGCTCCGAAAGCAGCAACAGCCGCGCAAAGACATTGGCCAGCCGGTCGGAGTTGGTGTGCTCCAGTACTTCGTCCCTGGAGTTAAACGCCGCCAGCTCCGCCCGCTCGGCAGGGGTGCTAAACGCCGCGGCATAATTGCGCGCCTCGATGAACTCCTGAATCGACGCCGGCACCTCGTCGGCCTGTGCCTGTGCCAGCAGGGGAAGGGAAAGAAGCAGTGCTACGACCAGTGCCTTCATGGTGTGCTCCCCGTAGATAGGTAATAGCTTGTGATACTAACGAACCAGGCGCGGTATCTATTGCATGCGCATCCATGAAGACCGTTCACGCTGGGGCGGGCCATAACGGTTGGACTGATGTGAGAAGATGGTCGCGTCTTGCTATCTTGGCGCGTGGCCCCTTCGGTGAACTGGTATATCCCATCGCTGCTGGTCCTTATTCGATGCCGTGTGCCTGCAGGCCATTCCTCTTTCCCTCAACAACAAAGCCCACCTATGTCCTACGTTTCGCGCACCCTCCAGGGGCTTAAGCAAAGCTTTCCTGCCCAGACAGAGTTTTACCAAGCCGTAGAGGAAGTCCTTGAGACTTTGCCTCCGGTGCTTGAGGCCAACCCGCGATACGAAGAACAGAACATTCTGCGGCGGATCATCGAGCCGGAGCGGCAGATCACCTTTCGGGTCACCTGGATGGATGACGACAACAGGATACAGGTGAATCGGGGGCATCGGGTTCAATTCAATTCAGCGCTCGGGCCGTACAAGGGCGGCTTACGCTTCCATCCCACGGTCAACCCGAGCATCATCAAATTCCTGGGCTTCGAGCAGATCTTCAAAAATGCTCTTACGGGCCTGGCCATTGGGGGAGGCAAAGGCGGTTCCAACTTCGATCCGCGGGGCCGGAGCGACATGGAAATTATGCGCTTCTGCCAGTCGTTCATGACGGAGCTGTACCGGCACGTAGGCCCCACCACGGATGTACCAGCCGGCGATATAGGCGTGGGCACCCGCGAGATTGCCTACCTGTTCGGGCAGTACAAGCGGCTGACGAAGCGGTTTGAAGGCGTACTGACCGGTAAAGGACTGCTGTGGGGCGGGTCGGCCGGTCGCGAGGCGGCCACCGGGCACGGCTGTGTCTACTTTGCGCAGCATATGCTGGAGGATCGCGGCGAGCAGTTAGAGGGCCAGCGATGCCTCGTCTCCGGTGCGGGGAATGTGGCGTTGCACACCGTGGAGAAGCTGTACGAAATGAAAGCCACGCCCGTCACCGTTTCGGATTCCAAGGGCACCCTGTATCATCCCGACGGCATCGATCTACCGCTCGTTCGATCGCTCAAGCGCCAGCCGAACGGGTCGCTTGCGGCGTATATGGAAGAGCATACGGAGGCAGAGTACACACCGGTGAGCGATTATCCGGCCGATGGACATGCCGTCTGGCGGTACCCCGCGTTTGCCGCCTTCCCATCCGCGACGCAGAATGAACTGACCCGGGCCGACGCCGAGGCGCTTGTTGAGCATGGATGCCAGTGCCTGGCCGAAGGCGCCAACATGCCCTGCGAGGCGGAGGCTGTTCATTTCCTGGAGGACGTGGGGATTGCCTACGGTCCGGGCAAGGCGGCCAATGCCGGAGGCGTAGCGGTAAGCCAGTTAGAAATGGCGCAGAATGCCCGCATGCAGGCGTGGTCAGAGGAGCGGGTGGATGAGCACCTGCAGCGCATCATGCGCGAGATTTACCTGCGCGCCAGCACGACGGCTGAGGAGTTTGGCGTTCCGGGCAACCTGGTGGTTGGCGGGAATATTGCCGGCTTCCGCAGGGTCGCCGAGGCGATGATCGACCAGGGCGCGGTCTGATACCTGGCGATGGCCAGCGGGACGACGGCCTATGCGGCGTCGCCGGTCGCTGCCCGTGCACAGACCGCGTAAAAGGGGTCGGGGGCCCCTCCCAGAAAGCGCTGCGTCGGCGGCACATGCGGATTCTCGTGGATCGTCTCCGGGCGTGCAAACGCCCCGGTGGCTTTGAGGTACTGCGCGACCAGCCGGAGGCGCCCCTGGCCGGTGCCTTTTTCCCGCCAGGCGCGTATCGCCTTTTCCGCAAACATCCGGTTGGAGAAGCTCACGATGACCTGCCCGCCCGGCCGCAGGACGCGGGCCACCTCAGCAAAGACGGATTCCGGATACTGCAGATACTGAACCGACACGGCGCAGAGGACGGCGTCGAACGCATCCGCATTGAGCGGGAGGCGCTGCGTCTGGTTCAGGTCTTGGACAAAGTGGTTGCTGAGCCGGTCGTTGGCCACCAGTTCGTCTTCGTTCATGCCGTGGCCTACGACGCGGCCCAGACGCAAGTCGTCAGGCAGGTGCGACACCCAGCTGCTCATCAGGTCGAGCACGTCGTCGCCCGGACGGAGTCGCTCGCGATAGAGCGCGGTAAGCCGCGTGCGGAAGCGCTCATCGACGTGTTGGACGAGCCGAGGCTGGCGATAGAAGTCCCGGTCGGGGCGGGCGTTTTGTTTCTGCCGCTGGGCATCAGACAAAACGGACGTGGGAGGTACACTGCGCATCACAAAAGAGCCGTTATGGAGCAATCGCGTAAGAAGACGATGGCGTGTGATGTTGCCCACCTGACCACCACCGCCTTTTCCACAACCGCTCTGATAGGGCTACAGTTGCGCCGGATCTGAAACATCTCGGGATGGGCCATGCCCGCGCCCCGGGCCCTCAAACCCAATGACCTCCACCAGGCGCCCGATGCCCCTCCCAAGGTTAAATTAGCGTAGCGACATGGCGCGCCATGTCGCTACAGGCATGGGTTCATCTTCAGACTGCAAAAACCTTAGGTGCCCAAGCCTACATGACTCTGTACGAAACTACCAAAGGCCCCCTGTAGTTAACGATTGTGGACATTAACAATTGTACAACTTATGGAAACGCGTCAGAAGGTTGTTGCTGATACCTCCGCCCTGCTCGCTGTATGCCTTCAAGAAGAGACCCGGCAGGCCGTTATTAAGGAGACAAAAGGGGTCGATCTCATCGCTCCTGAATCTCTTTCGGTAGAAATTCCCAATGCACTGTCCAGTCATTTTAAGCGAGGCACGCTCACCCTTGAAGAGGCCATGGCAGTGATTCAACGCTTTGAGAACATACCTATTCAGCAGGTACCCATCGACCCGCGTGAGGCGACCAGACTCGCCCACGCGTTAGATATTTATGCTTACGACGCCTACGTGATCGACACGGCACAGCGACATAGTTGCCCAATTCTTACGTTGGATCGGGGACTGAGCCAAGCAGCCCGACATGTCGGAGTGAACGTTATCGACATCTAATTCCATTGCCCGCGATAAAGGCCATGAACGTATACACCTATTCCGAGGCGCGCCGCCGCCTCTCCGACGTGCTCAACGAAGCGGAGCGGTACGGCGAAGTGCGCATCAAGCGGCGCGACGGGGGCGAGTTCGTGCTCCGCCCGGTCCGCCGTGAAGCGTCTCCCTTTGAGGCGGCCGGACCTGCCGTAGATACACGTCAGTCCCTGTCGAAAAAAGACATCGTCGATGCCGTACGGGCAGGTCGAGAACGTGGCTACTGACGCAGCACCGCGGCCCGGACGATCGACCTGTACAATCCCTCATCGCCTCGGGCCGCTACAGGCATGGGTCAATGGTCATAGCGCATCGGGAGAAACGAGCCGTATGCGATAAGCCGTATCTCTGCTGGACTTTAGAAGCGGTGCGGTAGGCTATTCCGCGACCTCCAATGCCAGTACCTTCACGACCGGCGCCCCTGTGTCTTCATCGTGTGCACGGAGGTACACCTGCCCGGCCTCATCTATCGCATCCACGTACGGCAGGTTGGTCGGATCCTCTGGGTACGGGCGGCGCCAGAGGGCGGCGTAACCTACGCGCTCTCCCGAGGGCTCGTACACTTCAACGCCGAACTGCTCTTTCTCGTCGACCTTGATGCGGGTAAAATGCGCGATCCGCCCATCAGGTAAGGTGGCCAATCCGGCGCTCTGGTTTAAGGTGCGACCGACAAAGCGGCCGACCGGTGATCCCACGACCGTCACGTTAGGACCGGGATATGCGTCGTCATCTAACAGCTCATACGGTGTGGTCGTCTCTACTACCCCATTCCATGGTGTCGTCCTGGTCCACGCCTCTTCGGTGGGGTCGAAGGCGAGATGCTGTAGCTGCCCATCATACAACTGGGGCGTATAAAGCAGTTCTTCAGCATTCAAGGCCAGAATTGATCCGTTAGCCCCCCAGGCCAGCCCGAACCCTTCCCGCCCCAGGTCCTCGGCAAGGTCTACAAATTGCTGTTCGATACGAAACCCCTCGGCCTCGCGGTGAACGTGATGCAGCGCCGTGTGGGGATGATCGTCGCGCGGGTCGGTGCTGACATAGTGATTTCCCACCACAATGAACTGATCGTCCTGTCGCCCCGGAATGAGGGCCCACAGCATCAGGCTTCCGTCCTCCACCGTCTGCAACGGCCAGATATCGATGACCTCGCCCCTTGTGTCGACGAGGGTCCCCCGCATGGCCATCCCATCGACAGCCAGCAGCGTATCTGACCCCATCATCGTAAGCTGATGGAGGGTGGTAAACTCCACCGGTCCTTCGCCCCGACCGCCAATGTCATGCTGCCACTGACCGTCAGCGTCGAACACGCGAATCGCCGGGATGCTGCGGTCTGCAATTAGCAGGCGCCCCTCCGCGTCAGTAACTACAGCTTCCGGTTGGCCCAGAAGGTCGTTCTCATGCGTCTCCAGACCGATGGTCAGCACTTCGGTTAGCTCCACCTCCAGCGTGGAGGTATGTGGTGGGGCAGGCTCTGGTGAGGAGGCGCAGGCGGCTGTCGTGACACACATCAAAAGGCTCGACAGTAGTACCAACAGACATTCATTTGCAGACATGAGTTTGGATACTCACTCGAATGGGTTCGTGAAACATGTTCCACCCCAGCACCTTCCACCTCTGCAATGCATTGAACCTACGGATGTGACAGCGCACGATGGACAGTGAAAGCAGTAAACCATTTCGATCCCCTGATCGCCTTCGTATCTAGGCTCAGCAGAAGCTTGTGAACCCGCAAGCCCATAGGATCCAAGACCCATGCAAAATACAAAAAGGGCAACCAGGAGGACAGTATTCGTAATTGTTGTTCTCTTCATCTCAAACCTTTAAGTTTGGTTTTATACGTGGATCAGGCGGTATACTTTAGGCGTATTCGATACATGTGACAGTAACCCAATCACCAGATGTGTCGAATTAGGGTTTAGCAGTTTCAAATGAAAGTTTTACTATATGGATGGCTGGTGGGGTAGCATACCGGTCGTTCAGGTAAAAGCGACCTTGCTTATCCGTAGATTGAACAAGATAAGGGTATATGACCGGTTCGCTTCTTCCAATCTGTGGCAAGGTGCTATATCCCCGGAGCTCACCATCAGGGGAGAAGACTTCTACACCAAAGTCATAGTCGATGCCGTTGGCTGACCGAATATGAGTGAAGTGATACAGAAATCCATCACTGTCTTCATGGAGCCCAACTGACATATTGTTTATTCTTGCGGCAATGCGACCCTCTTGCGTAGAAATAATCCGCATCATTAAATGCTGCGGATGGTGTGGGTCAAAGTCATCTGGGGAAATTTCCTCTAAGGCCAAATCGCTATTCACGACGCCCGTCATTCGGCGCTTGGTTATCCAGCTATTCGTACTCTCGTCATGCGCGAGGTGCCACAATGTCCCCTGGTAGTATTTCGGAGCGTACACGATATCATGATTTTCCGATACGAGCAGTGATCCACTGCCACTACGCTCAAAACGCTGTGTTACCTCGTTCGCGTACGTGAGCGTATCAACAGCAAGCACTGTTTCCATTACTTCTAAGTGCTCCCGCATCTTAACGATATGCAACCCTGCTACCTCTTTATCCCCTAATCTATTGCCGATAGCAATAAATCTATTATCGTTTATTAGGCTTATTGTACCTGGCAGTACGTAGTCCTCTTTTCCAACACGTAGGGGTACCGAATCAACATATTCACCGGTTGACTTAAAATTATCAAAACGGCGGTTTAAAATATCTGTAACATATAATTTCCCATATTCGTCTATATCCATAGAAGATATGGACTGGAAATCTCCGGGTCCCTCACCACGTTGCCCAATATCTCGAATCCATTTCCCGTTTTTATCAAATATACGTATAGTCAATAAGTCACGATCCGCAACATACACATCTCCATCGTTACTTACCCTGACCATAACAGGCGCTCCAAGCAAGTCATTTTTACTGCTTCCGAGACCAATAGAATTTGCCTCGGATATACTCACATCAATATAATTATAGTCATTTGTCCCGTCATTTTCACACCCCGAAATAAGCAGGATAATTAATATAACGTATAGATTATGTTTCACAGAGTTTTATTATTAATGTTAGTGTTACACACTGTATAATATTTACTGAACGTATACGTTTAATGGTTTGGAGCCTGTGTTTACATATTCCGTACTCAGCACATTGTGCGAGTATTTTCAATCGGTAATCAATGCGGCGAAGCGCAAGGGGGTAAGACCGTGCTCGCGACAGAGCAAGTAGCCCTCGTGTAACTGGTGATTTTACGGGTCGAGCGCGCGTAGATCGGCCACCGTTCACGTGCACAGACCTTTTCCGCCTGAAACTGCCTAATGACTTACTCCAATTACAGTCTCGATGCGACGCCTCTTCTGTATTAGAATGAACGACGAAGATACTTTCTCGTGCATTTTCTTTTTAAACGGAGTCAACACCGACAGGACGCGCTTGCGCAAGCGACTTCCACCGAGGTAAGAGGTCAGGAAATTGCCCGTTACGCAGAGCACCCGAGTAATAAAGTCATTCAGGGTCGCCGAGCAGAGTGTGAAGCATAGCTCTTGTGATGGCAATACTCCCACAGAGTTACTTGATGCCTTGCCTTTTTCATATCAGTAAAACCCGCACATGATTTTATTTGTAGGTTATTGCACATCTACCGTACAAAAATCTCCACCTTCATTTTCACACCAGCTTCCGAATTTTTCTTGGCATTCTGTAAACCCGAAAGCACCAAATAAACATCCAGTGTCCTGACACCTGACACACCATCCATTCTCGTCAATGGGATCAACTGATTGAGCTTCAGTTATATTGTAAGATGCTACTCCCATGCTAAACACAAATACTGCAAACAGTAAGACTATGTCTATTGATGATAGATTCGTCATGATTTGATTACCAGTTCGTAAGTGATTACAACGAGAATCCTTCCACCGCATAAGTCAACAACTTCTGACGCTGGTCCGACGCGATGCCCGGGATCAGAGGTACGTAGCGCAGGGGCTCACCTGGCGGCTGCAAGTACAGGCCGATAGGTACTTCCTCCCGAGAGCTCCCTACTAACTCCTCCATCTTGCGTGCGGTAACAACAGGCAGCGGCAACTCCAGAATACGGGCGTACCGCTCGGCGACGCGTTCATCCTCATTCACCAGCGCAATCACAAGCCCCTCGGCCTCTTCCGCTGGCAGTAGCTCCTGCAGCAGGTGCGTGTAGGCATCCACAGCAATCAGCGGGGGCGGGCAATTGCCCACCGGGAGCACAAAAACGCCGACCGGCTCAGCACGAGCACCTACGTCCTCGAACGGCTCCGCATGCAACGATGCCTCCAGAGGCTGCACCAGGGACGTAAGCTGCACTGGCTCCGGCGCAACAGTGACAGCATCGCTCTCCCCGGTGACCGACGCCATCCACAACACGGCACCAGCGAGAAACAGCAGAGTCGCAGCTCCCAGCTTTGCGCGCTCAAGCGTCATGGCAACCTCGGCACGAAGTGATAGACGGTGCGATTAAGAGGAGGGAAGCGCATGCGATCTCACATCAGTAACCTGCTGTGGAACACCAACAACTTATTATACCCCCCCCGATTACATACGCAAGTCATAATTGTAACCGATGTGTTATGCGATGTATCATACTCTATACAGTAAATTAGTCGTTGGAACAGAGATTTCTGGGGTACGCATATTAGCTTAGCGTCATTGCGGCGCTGTGACGCTATACTTGCGGATCATAGTGCCAACACCCTCACACCAACGACCGCCTTCGCGGCGCGAGGAACGTGTACAGCACGGGCACCACGATGAGCGTCAACACGGTGGCGCTCAGCAGGCCGCCGACGATGGCGATGGCCAGCGGGGCGCGGAGCTCGGCGCCGACGCCCAGGCCGATGGCCAGCGGAAGGAGGCCCAGCACGGTGGTGACGGTGGTCATGAGGATGGGCCGGAGGCGGTCGCGCCCGGCGGCCATGACGGCCTCGCGCATGGGCATGCCGAGCTCGCGGCGCTGATTGATGAAGTCCACCTTAATGATGGCGTCGTTCACCACGATGCCCACCAGCACCACACACCCCGTGAGGCTCATCAGGTTGACGGTCTGCTGCGTGAGGTAGAGCACGAGGGCCACGCCGGCAGCAGCGAGCGGTACGGCCATCAGGATGACGAACGGCTGCAGCAGGTGCTCGAACTGCGCGGCCAGGATGAGGTAGACAAGCAGCAGGCTGATCAGCAGACTCAGGAGCACCGCCCGGAGGCTATCCTGAAACGCATCCGTAGCGCCCCCCACACGGCCCCGCACCTGGGAGGGCAGAACCTCGGCAAACGCGGCCTGGGTGACCCGCTCGGCCGCGGCCAGGTCGCCGCCCGTCGGCAGGTCGGCGAGCAGGCGCACCACAGGCGTCTGCCCTTCCCGTATGAGCGCGGAGGGGAGCTCCACGGACTCCGCCTGCACAAACACATTCAGCGGCAGCGGGCCGGCGTCGGTCGGGATGCGCTGGCGGAGCAGGCGCTCAATGGAGCCCAACTCGGCCGAGCGCATGACAATGGGAATCTCTTCGTTGATGGTCCGCAGCTCCGTGGCCTGCCGGCCGCGGGCGCCGGCTTCGAGGTACGACGCCACGGTCTGCACATCCACCCGATGCCGGGCCAGGCGGTCGCGGTCGAAGGTGAGCCGGTAGGCGGGCAGCGAACGCGCGTCGGCGCGGCGCACGTTGGCCAGGGCCCCTTCGGTGCGGAGGCGCTCCACCATCTGATCGGCAAACCGCTCAGCATCGCGCCGCTCGTCGGCGACGAGGTCGATGATGAGGGCTGCCTCTTCGGTCGTCAGGAGCTGCTCCAGCTGGGTGGGAATGGAGCGCGCTTCGACCTGCACGTCGCCGGGCACGGGGAGGGTGCGGAGGCGGTCGAGCATGGCATCGGCGCGCTGCCCGGCGTCCAGTAGCAGGGTGAGGTTACCCTCGTAGGGCGGACGCGGGTCGAGCTCCAACCGCGCTTCGTCGCGCTCGCCAAGGTCGGCCAGCACGTGGCGCACGCCGCCCAGCTGCCGAATGCGGCGGTCGACGGCCGCGGCGCGGGCGTCCACCAGCGGGAGGTCGGCATCCGACGGTAGGCTCAGCGCCACCTCCACCCGGCCCTGGTCCGTGGGCGGCACCACCTCGCGGGGCAGCACGTAGCCGAGCGCCCCAGCGCCGATCAATACGGTAAGGGCGCCGCCCACCACCGCGCCCCGGTGGTCCAGGCTCCAGGTCAGCATCCGCTCGTACAGCGCCATGACCCGGCCGAGGCGCTCCTTCGGCGCGGGCTCCTGGGTATCCGTTGCGGGCGCTTTTTCCCGCGAGGCGATAAGGGGCACCACGGTGAGGGCCACCAGGAGCGATGCCAGCAGCGAGCAGACGACCGCGAGCGACTGATCGCGGAAGAGGCGCCCCGCGAGGCCTTCGACCAGGGTCAGGGGCAGGAAGACGGAGATCGTGGTCAGCGTGCTGGCGGTGATGGCGCCGGCCACTTCGGCTGTGCCGTCGCGGGCGGCATCAAGGGGGGAGCGGCCCTCTTCCCGCAACCGCGCGATGTTTTCGACGACGACGATGGCGTTATCGACGAGCAACCCCACGCCCAGGGCCAGGCCGCTGAGCGAGATCAGGTTGAAGGTGACGTCCAGCAGATCGAACAGCGCGAGGGTGAGCGCAAGGGAGAGCGGGACCGCCACGGCCACGGCGATGAGGGCCCGCGGCCGCCGCAAGAACGCAAAGAGCACCACAATGGCCAGTAGTCCACCCAGCCACACGGCCTGCGTGACGCCGCCGATGGCTTCTTCGATGAAGGTACTTTCGTCCACAACGACGTCCAACTGCACCCCGGGCAGCTCTGCCTGTAGCTCGTCCAGCGTCGTGCGTACGCGCTCTGCTGCCCGGACGGTGTTGGCGTCCGGGCGGCGCTCAATAAGCAGTAGCAGCGTCTCGGCGCCATCCAGCCGCACGAGCCCCCCCCGCTCGGCCACGCCCTCCCGTACGGTCGCGACATCGCGCAGGCGGAGTGGCGTCTGGCCGGTTCGGGCCACCACGGTAGAGGCGATGTCGTCAATCGACTCAAACTCGCCGCTGACCTCCACCGCGTACCGAAACGGCCCACGCCGGATAACGCCGCCGGGGAGGGCCACGTTGGCCGCCTGCAGGCTTTGCCGCACCTGGTTAATGCTGACGCCATGCGCGTTCATCCGCTCCATGTTGATGCGGACGTCTACCTCGGGCTCATGCCCGCCGGTAACGCGCACCCGGGCCACGTCGCTTAGCTGCTCCAGGCGGCGGCTGACGACTTCCTGCCCGAGCCGCTTGAGCGCGACGAGATCCTGCGGGGCTTCAAGGGTAGGCCTTGGCGCGAGCGCATCCTGCGGTGGGCCACGTTCGGAGACCGGCGTCAGCTCCTGCGGCCCGGTCTGCCGGAGCGCCACCATCATGATGGGCCGGTCGCTGGGGTCGAGGCGGAGCACCACAGGCCGTTCCACGTCGTCGGGCAGGGCATCGCCGAGGCGGTCGATCTGCTCGCGCACGTCCAGCAGCGCCAGGTCGAGGTTCACGTTCCACCCGAAGTCGAGCTGTACGAGGCTGCCGCCCAGCTGGCTGCGCGAGGTAGCCCGGCGGAGCCCCTGCGTGCCGGATACCGCTTCCTCCACCCGCTGCGTGACGGTCCGCTCCACGCGCTCCGGCGGCACATCGGCGTAGGCCGTCCACACGGCCAACGACGGAAACCGGAGGTCGGGCAGCAGCGCCACCGGCAGGCGCACATACGCTACCGAGGCCAGCACCACGACAAAGATGCAGCCGGCCACCACCGTCACCGGACGGCGCAGGCACCAGGCGATTAGGTTCTTCATTTAGCGGCTTTTTTGTTTGGGGGACTTGTTGCTGGAGTTGTGGGGTGGGTCTTTTGGGGACGGTGGGGGGTTTGGGGGTTTGGGGGTGGTGTGTTTTTTACTTGAGGGGTGTCTTTTCGTCTGTGAAGTAGGTGGGCATTTCTTCGCGGACGGTTTTGGCGGGGCCGCACCAGCGGGGGGCGTCTCGCATCATAGCAACGAGACCAGATTGCACCTGATCGTAGGCGGCATCCAGGTCGACGTACATTTCATCGGAGATGTAGGCATAGTCAACCGCAAAGTCGAGCCAGGCACGGGTTTCGGCCGCTTCGGCATCCGCGTCGGATAGCTTGCTGATGAAGTGCTTTCGATACCGGCGCTTGCGCCAGGCTTCCGCGATGTTGGCATTCACCGAGCGCGACGATCGCCTGATCTGGCCGGTAAGGGCGTACCGTTCCTCCTTCGGCCACTGCTTCGACACATGGAAAATCCGCCGCGCCGCAAGAAACGCCTCCCGGTACACCCGCAATTCCCTAAATGTAGTTACCATCACCCACCTATCAGAATCTTGCTAACTCATCTTTACCCCCACACCCCCATACTCCCATACCCAACAAACTCCCACACTCAAACCATCCTCCCTACCGAACCTACGGCGCCACCTCCCGCACCTCCGCCACCTCCACCGGCGCATCGTGCGCGAGGGCGAAGTGGCCGGCAACGGCGACCCGGTCGCCCGGCTGCAGGCCGTCGGTGATTTCCACGTGGTCGCCGGAGCGGGCGCCGACCTCCACGTAGACCCACTCGGCGCGACCGTCGTCTACGCGGAAGACGAGGTCGCGGCCCTGCCGCACCAGCACGGCATCGGCAGGCACCACGAGACGGTCGGGCAGGCGCTCCGTCTCCAGCTCCACATAGGCGAACAGCCCCCCCACCAGGCGCCCATCCGTGTTGGGAATAGCGACCGTGACGCGGCCGGTCCCGGTAGCCGGATCAACACGCGGGTTGATGGCATGGATGGTGCCTTCCACGATGCGGTTGTCGAGCGCCGGCAGCCGAGCACGCACCGTGCCCCCCTCCGTCATCCGCACGAGGTCGCTCTCCAGCACATCGACGCGCACCTTCATGCGGCCGTCATCTAACAGCTTGGCGACCTCCTCCCCGGCGCCCACCCGCTGCCCCACTTCCGCTTCGAGGTCGGCAATGCGGCCGCCATAGGGCGCGGTGACGCGCGTGCGCTCCAGGGCCAGCTCGGCCCGCTCCAGGCGCTGCTCGGCGGCGGCCAGGCCCGATACCGCCGCCTGCACGGCGGAGCGGTCGCGCCCGGTGAGTACCTGCGCGGCTTCATATTGGCGCCGCGCCGTCCGTAGGGCCGCGTCCGAGATCTCGCCGCGGGCATGGGCGGCCTGGGCATCTTCAAAGGCTGCCCGGCGCTCCGCTACAAACGACGTGTCTGGGGGCGCAAGCACCACGTCGCCCTGGCGCAGCGCCACCCCGTACTCGGCGCGCGCCTGCAGCAGGTCCGAGCGGGCCTCCTCCAGCTCAATGCGCACGTCGCGGTCATCCAGTTGGTAGAGCACCGCACCGGCAGCCACACGCTGCCCTTCCTCCACTGGCCGTTCTACAATGCGTCCGCCAGCTTCCGCACTCACAGCGCTCTGCCGCCACGGGGCGAGCGCGCCGGTGGCCTCTGCCCGCAACGGGAAATCAACAGGGGTGACCTCCACCACCTCAATTTGCGCCCCGCTCACCGCGGCCTCTTCCACGTCCGGACGCTCGTCCTCCTCCACCGTGCCCATCAGCATAGGCCAGAAGCCGTACAGTAACAATCCTCCAACAGCGAATAGCAACACAAGGCCGGCGCCATGCCACGCCCTGAATCGGCTTCGCGGCCGGTCGGTGTTCGATGAATCATTGCTCGACGAGTCGGTGCCCCCGTTACTTGAAAGCACCTCAATCTGAGATGAGGGGCGCTGCGCCATGTCATGGCCTACGATGAAACAACGGAACGGCAAGAACCGGAAACTACGGTACTACCTTTGTAACACTACAAAGAACCTTCAAAAATTACAACAGCATACTTCTTACGGCGAGAACACAGTTGTTGAGGGATGCCACGCAGGTGTTGAGCCTAACAACCGTAGGATCGGGTGAGGATGTACTTTGGCAGCCGATAGTAAATTATCCGCGATACCCACTATAGGCATCTGTTCCTGACATTATCAAGCCCAGGCTGCGATAACTTCCTGGCGACTTCGCCGGCGAACGTGTACACATGGCTACCTCAGGGCCGAAGCGACTCATGCGCCTCGGAAATGATACGGTACGGCGATACCTCGTCTAAAATGGCGTCATCTACTGCACGTCCACGCAGGTACATGGCGTAAAGATCCACATAGCAGAGACGGTCGTACTGCCACCGTCGGGGCGCACACCTGCGTAAATTCTAAAGCGTGTGGTGCCCTTGGGTTCGACATCCATCAAAACGCGGGCGGGAGTAGGACAGAACAGCCAAGGGCTGCATGGATCATTCAGCGAAGCACATTTACCTTGCGTATTCTATTTTCAAGATGTTATTCCTCTACACGATATCGAACAAGTGTAGGCTCGCCCCTATCTCCTTCTGTATGACCGTAAGCGAAACCATTTTGGACAGTTGTAAAGGTTACCTCACTTTGATTAGATACAACGGAAATAGTCGACTCTGCAGGGTCTGCAATCCACCAGTCGCTACGGTCAGGATCATCCGTTGGACGCCGAAACCAGTATCGCCCCTCGTCATCAACAAGAAATTGGTCGAATGCGGGCTTCGTGTCAGGAATTTGATCTTCCGCCGCGTCGAAATGGCTGCTGCTTATTTCCTCACGAACATGATCCACATCAGTGCTCGCGACAGGGATATGTTCGAAGGGTAGGGGAATGGTGGTATCACGGTCGCCTGACGATCTGTAATGCGTGACAGAGAGGCTATCCGACCAAGCCGTGTGAACGAGTCCCCCGGGTCCTACCTCAAAGTGAGGAGTCCGTCCGAATGGAAGGGGGCCTCCAGCCTGTCCCCTTGCCGTCCTCCACATGACGATCTCTGCCGCAGGCATTTCGAAGAGCGTATCACCGAGGGTGCCGTCGTCGTTTATATTTCGGATCACCATTGTTCGCTCGTCAATATTATCTACGGTACTCGGCCACTCGACAACACGAGCAACAAGCCCATGCCCCTCAAGCATCCTGGGATCTCCCGCATCACCTTCCTCATCGGGTATTGGAATGGATCGCACATGCCGATAGTCGCTCTCAGGTGCGAAAACCGACACGCGCTTGGGCTGTGCGCTAAAGACATAGAGCGAATCATCGTACGCCAGGTGAAGCTGGCCAAGCGCACCAAACTCACCTGGGGCTTCTCCCTGCCGGCCCAAGGTGTGAAGTAATTCACCCTGTGGTGAGAGCACCTTAACGTGTAACTCCCGAGCATCGGCGACATAGATGCGTCCTTCCTTATCAGCCACTACATCTGCAATGGCCCCAAAGAAGTAATCCTCCGTCTCTGTGATGTAGAGGTCTTCCTCAAGTTGAAGCTGACTTTCCTGAATCGCCCAGTCATCCGACTCGAAGGAAGCCACTTCGTCAGGACTCGTGTCTGAGCAACCGATGAGGAAGAAAAACAAGAAGCAAGAAACAACTCTTCTCATAATACAAAACCCCAAATTACAGAAGTAGGAAACTCGCGTCTTTGGCCGATCACTTTCAACTATGAGTAGCGATACCTAAAACTCAATTGCTGAATCATCATCACGTGGTATGTAGTTTCCGCAACCAGAGTCTGGGCAGCAATAATAAGCTGCGTGATAGGCGCCGCAGTTCTCGGAAGCACATACAGCTTCTGAAGACTGTATTATTGAACTCCCAGTCCCAGACAAAGCCCCAACGAAAGGAAATGTGAAAAGTGCAAATAACGCAACTACTGCGGCGGTCTTAAGCTTTGTAACGTTCATTGCTTCTGAATTTTAGTCAAAAATAATACGAATGACACGCGTAAACATGCGGGCGCAGATTGAAACAATCAAGTAGTAGGGGGGGTAACATTTTCGTTACACTATACTATTTATCATTCGCTTTTCCATGAGGAAAAGTACGGTTAAGGTGACGCGAGCCTTTTGAGGCTGTTTGGGAACTACCGCACACACCGCCCTTCCTCCACCGGGCGCGCCACGATCCGTCCGCCACTCTCCGCCAGCTTCCGCACTCACGGCGCTCTGCCGCCACGGGGCCAGCGCGCCGGTGGCCTCTGCCCGCAACGGGAAATCAACAGGGGTGACCTCCACCACCTCAATTTGCGCCCCGCTCACCGCGGCCTCCTCCACGTCCGGACGCTCGTCCTCTTCCACCGTGCCCATCAGCATAGGCCAGAAGCCGTACAGTAACAGACCGCCCACAGCCAGCAAAAGCACGATACCGGCGCCATGCCATGCCTGAAACCGGCGAGGCGTTGGGGGCGAAGCATCGGCGGATGCTGCATCGGAACCGCCGTTGGTGGAAAGGGCATCAACCTGCGGAGACGAGGGCGACTCGGGCATATCGTGCCGGGCTACAGCGAACGGACAGGACAGATGTGCACATGAAGAAACAGTTGACTACTGGCACCCTGCAACAGTAAGGGATCCGCCAAGCAATTGCAACTATTGTGGTAACAGCTTTTACCCTTAGGGAAAGCGCTGTGTAGACTACGGCCGTGTGGTCTCCCGATGGCATGCCTTCGGCCCGGTGGTCAACCCCGTAGTTAGGTGCAACATTTAGGTTACGCGTGGCCTGCCGATACTCCCCACTGTGCGGGGCACTCCCTGTGTGCTCAACGCCATTGTACCCGACCGTTCATTAGCGCCTATCCCGTGGTGAGACAGCATCTTTTATTCGGCAGCGCGTTTGGCCTGTGGGCCATCGCCGTGGTTGTGGGCTTTACGCTGCTGACATCCTATGAGTTTGGGGCAGGTGCATCGGCTGCGGCCCCGAACACCTGGCCGGCGGAGGCATCCATCACACCGGCGGCCGCGCATGGGAGCTTGCTCGTCTTCGCCCACCCGCGCTGCCCCTGCACGCGGGCGACGATACGAGAGTTGGAGCGGTTGCTGCACCGGGCGACGGGCACCGCCTCAGCTACTGTATTCTTTGTGCAGCCCGAAGGCTATGATACAGCCTGGGTGCACGAGGCCCCGCTGTGGCGCCTTGCCGAACGCATTCCAGGCGTCACGCCCCGCGTCGATGTCCATGCGACGGAGGCACAGCGGTTTGGCGCGATCACCTCTGGGCAGGTGCTCTTCTATGACGACAGCCATGTGCTGCAGTTTTCGGGCGGTATCACGGCATCACGCGGGCATGAAGGCGACAACATCGGGCGTCGCGCCGTGATCGACCTGATTGATGGCCGCACCCCTGCACACCCCAACCCTCCGGTTTTCGGCTGCGCACTATATCAACAGCACGGAGCCCGTTCTTAACCGCACTCTTCTCACGCATTAATTCCCAGACACACCGCTATGTCTACGATAACAGCCTCCACCACAGCGTTTGACGAGCGGCGAACAGCCATCTTTAACGAGCTGCGCAATGACACTTTTCGCAGCACCGACCGGCTGTTTGCCATCCTAATGCTCCTGCAATGGGTGGGCGCGATTGTGGTCGCGTTCGTCGTGACGCCCCAGACGTGGGTTGGCGGTGCAGCGGAAACGCACATGCATGTGTACGCAGCCGTGGGCTTAGGCGGACTCATCACGGGGGTGCCGGCGGCCCTGGCCTATCTGCGGCCCACGAAATGGTACACGCGCCACACCATTGCCGCAGGGCAGCTGCTGATGTCGGCGTTGCTGATTCATCTGACCGGCGGGCGTGTGGAGACGCACTTCCACATTTTTGCCTCGCTGGCCATCTTGTCCATCTACCGCGACTGGCCCGTGCTGATGACCGGCCTGGCCATAACCGGCATCGATCATCTCGTTCGCGGTATAGTCTGGCCGGAGTCCATCTTTGGCGTCGTGACGGGCGCCCAGTTCCGGATCTTTGAGCATGCCGGATGGGCAACCGTAGAAGTGGCGTTCCTTACCGTCGGGTGCCTGCAGGCCACCAAGCAACAGATGGAGATGGCCACTAACCAGGCCAAGACCGAACAGCAGCAGGATAAGTTGGAGGATATGGTAGCTGCGGTGGATGCAGAAAAGGAACGCGCCCAGCACCAGGCCGCGGAGGCTGAGGCCATGGCGGCGCGGATCGAAGAACAGCAGGAGGACTTGGAGCAGAGCGTAGACTACATGCTGGAACGCATGCAGCAGTTCGCTGATGGGGACCTGACCGTTACCCTCCCAGAAGAGCGCTCCGACGCGATCGGTCAGCTCTATCGGGGCTTCAACCGGGCGGTGGACAACATGCACGAGCTGCTGGTTCGCGTGGTGGAGGCGGTGCAGCAGACCCGGGCTACCGCTGGCCAGCTACGGCTGGCGTCTGAACAACTGGCTACGGGCACAGAGGAGCAGGCCGCCCAAGCCGACGAGGTAGCGGCCGCGATGGCCGAGATGGCGCGCACCATTGAGGACAACGCCGAGTCCGCCACACGCACAGCGGAAATCACACAGGCCAACGGCCAAACCGCCGAGAAAAGCGGGGCGATGGTGCAGCAAACGGTAGACAAAATGAAGGATATCGGACATGTCGTGGCCTCCTCTGCCGACACGATCAACCGATTGGGAGCCTCCAGCGACAAAATTGGGCAGATTGTGCAGACCATCGACGAAATTGCGGACCAGACCAACCTGCTGGCTTTCAACGCTGCGATTGAAGCAGCCCGGGCGGGTGAGCACGGAAAGGGGTTTGCCGTGGTAGCCGACGAAGTGCGCCTCCTCGCCGAACGTACCGCCGAAGCGACGCGGGAGATTACGTCGATGATCGACGCCATCCAGCAAGAGACGCAAGACGCCGTGGATGCGATTGGCGCGGGTCGGCAGGAAGTAGATAGCGGTATCGAACTGGCGGAGCACGTCGGGACCGCTGTACAGGAACTCGTGCAAGGCGTAGCAACCGTCACCGTTCAGGTCGATGCCATGGCCTCGGCCACGGAAGAACAATCAACCACCGGCGAGCAGATCTCGCGCAGCGTGGTGGGAATCTCCCAGGTGGCTGGTGAGGCGGCAGCGGACGTATCGGAGGTGGCACAGGCCGCCACCGAGCTCAACGAGCTCACGGCTGCGCTTCATCAACAGGTCAGCGGATTTGCGCTGCGGACCACCCGCGACGCACAGCCGACCAGCCCGCGGGCCGATGCCCCCGTGACGACCTGAGCCCGCTTACAGTCCTCCACGGGGCGAACAGCGGTAGGTCTGCCGCCGCGATTCAAAACGGACCTCCGCGTCGTCCACTCGATCGAAGGCTACCGCGCGGAAGGGCGTCGTCGTCCCCTGCGTGGTGATGCAGTCATCCTCCGGCACGCCCAACACGTACTCTACCACCACCTCTTCGCCCAGGCGGTACACCCGGCGGACGTCCACACTGTAGCCGCCCGTGCGGGCCTGCCGCGCCAGGACGACCACCATGTCTTCCGCAAAATCAACCGACCGGAACGGCTGCGGCGGACGCATCTCATCGCGGATCTCTGCCCACTCCTCCTCCGTGCGCACGACCGCTTCTGTGGTATCAGCATCAAACGTAGCTGACTGCCCCGTGCCCAGCGACTCAAAGAAGATGGGCTCGGGCGTGGGCCCTTCTTCCCCACACCCGGCCATCAGCCCGACAAGGCTACAGCACAACAGAAACGTGGCGATAGGACGGAGCAGCACCATGGGGATAGACGCAATAGCGAAGGACAATAGGGAGCGTAGCTACTTTTCCGGGCGAGTTGGGGTTTCGGCCCACAGCCGCAGGCCATGCCCGACGTTGCAACTGAAAAAATAGTTTACTATATAGGCCGTATCAAATGCATGAACGTTTCCCGCTGCTTCATGGCCCGCTCCCTGCTTTGCCTCCTGGTGGTCGTACTGCCGCTCCTTGCCTGCGGCACCGACGCTGGCGATACCGACGCCTTTACCCTTGACGAGCGCGATGGCGTAGCCTCCGCCATCAACTCCGCTACGACGGTATGGACCCCCGACGACGCCCCACTCCAGTTTGAGCTGGAGCAGACGTTTGGCGTGGCGGACGCGCCCGAAGAAGCCATGCTGGCGGGCACCTCCAGCGTGGTGGTTGATGATGAGGGCGTGGTGTACCTGCTCGACCGCGGCAACCACCGCCTCGTAGCCTTTAACCCGGATGGTACCGTTCGCTGGTCGCGGGGCCGTGAAGGCGAAGGGCCGGGCGAGTTTCAGAACGCCTTTGGATTTGTGCCTGGCCCGGCAGACGACCTGCTCGTGGTCAACCAGTCGGGGCAGCGGTGGGAGCGCTGGAGCTACGACGGTGAGCTGCTGGAAAGCTACGACGCTGGACGCATCGAAGGCGGCGGCTTCTTCTTGAGCCCGGTGGGATTCCATAACGGTACGCTCATCGCTTCCAGCAGCGCGATGGGCGAAGAGCCCGTGCGCGTCCTGCAGGTTGACCTCGATGCCCTCGCTGTCGTGGACACGCTGATTGAACGCCCGCTTGACTTCGAGCTACCGGAGTTCTTTGGCTATGGGCTTAGCAATCGACTGGAAGGCGATCATCTGTGGATGGCCGATGTCACCGCGTACGTCTTGCAAGCATACACCCGCGACGGGCAGCTGGTGCGCCAGGTCGAGCGCACCGACGAAAACAGGCTCCTTCCCCCCGGCATTTACACGGGTGACCAAGGCGCACGCATGTCCACCTTCAGTGGCATTTCAGCCCCGCTCTTCCTGCACGACCACCTGCTGGTGCACAGCTACTGGCCCACGAACCTCACCGACCCTAACGCGCACGTCCGCCGCCAGGCGCGCGACCAGGATGTGCCTGAGATAGCTTACGACGCCGCCCTCGACCTCTTCACCGCCGAGGGCCAGCTTCGGGGACGCATCCACTACGAAGGGATGCAGACGGCCGCGATTGGTCGGCCGATGACCGTTGGCCCTGACGGCAAGCTCTACACCACCACCGCCGACCCCTTCCCCCAGGTGCGGCGGTATGCGGTGCGGATGGACTGAGCTTCGGAGGCGACTGCTCGCACGCCGTACGCTGGGCCTCATCGATACGCCGTGGCGTTGCCGTTCTGCCTCTCTCCAGCCGCGGTGGAACATGTACGCCGCTGCGCCTTTTCTCTGGCTTGCACGCAGGCGAGAAAGACCCGTGCGTGTGCCCATTCTATGTATCCAGACTCCCGTGGCACCTTATGGCTATTAAGACCATCGACATTGACAAGCTCGCCGACCAAACGGGCAACCTGTACGAGGCCCTGGCTATTCTGGCCAAGCGCTCGCGCCAGATTGCCTCGCAAGAAAAGGCTGAGTTGGATGATAAGCTGGCCTACTTTGAAGGCTTCGAGCCGGAACTGGAAGACCCCCGGTTTGCCGAAGAGCAGCGCCGCATCACGGTGAAGTACGAGCTGGCGCCCGAGCCTACGGAAAAAGCCATCAATGAGATGCTGGACGACCAGGTCTACTTCCGCGACCCGTCGGAGAACGGCGACCAGTAAGCGCCTGATCGGCACGCCAGTGCCCTCTTGACACACCAGCGCCTCCCCCGCACTGTGCGGAGGAGGCGTTTTTTGTGGCCACGTCAGAGGCGGCCCAACCGGGTGAAGCAAGACGGGAGGTTATGCGGCCGCGGCTTCTTTCTGCTGATTCTGGTAATCGGCCCAGTCGTCGAGGAAGCGCTCCAGGCCGCTATCCGTGAGCGGGTGGTGCAGCAGCTTCTTGATCACATCCAGCGGCATCGTCGCCACATCCACGCCCATGCGCGCGCACTCGACCACGTGCATCGGGTGCCGAATGGAAGCAGCCAGCACTTCGGTCTCATACCCGTAGTTGTCATAAATCTCTACCACCTGCTGCACGAGGTTGAGGCCGTCAGAAGAAATATCATCGACCCGGCCCATGAACGGGCTGATGTATGTGGCACCCGCCTTCGCCGCGATGAGGGCCTGCGTCGGCGAGAAGCACAGCGTACAGTTCGTGGGAATACCCTCATCGCGCAGCGCGTTCAGCGCCTTGATGCCATCCAGGATGAGCGGCACCTTTACCACTACGTTGTCGTGAATCTTGGCGAGCGTGTGCGCCTCTTCCATAATGCCGTCGAAGTCCGTCGCGGTGACCTCGGCCGACACGTCACCGTCCACCAGCTCACAGATCTCAAAGATGCGCTCGTGGAAGTCGACGTCCCCCTCCTTCTTCATAAGCGACGGGTTGGTGGTGACGCCGTCGAGGACGCCCATGTCGTTGGCCTCGCGGATTTCGTCGAGGCTGGCGGTGTCAACAAAGAATTTCATAGCGATCGGAAGCGGTAAATGAAAAAGAGCCTGCGGTATCCGTAACCAGCGCGCGCCGGCGTAATGGCAGTCGGCAGTGCTGTGTAGTATACTACGTCTGTTACGCCCGGACAACCCGTACGTTTGAAACTCCGGCGGTTCGTTTCATCCTCTGTTAGATTTCGCCGTTATGCCCATGCACCTGTGCCTCTTTGAAGATGCTGACGTTTCCGACCTGCGCCCGCTCGTGTACACCCGCGCCGCCTACGACCTGCGGGTGGGCATGCGCACCCTGCTGCAGCGGACCTGCGACCTGTTGGACCACCCGCCTCTGATGCTTCACGCCCGACCCTCAGTGGCGTCCGTCACGGGCGAAGCCCACGATGCCCTGGTAAACCGCGTACCTGAGGGGCTGGACGTACTCTTTGTAAACGGGCGCCTCCTCTTGCAAGAAGGCGATGTGCTGAGCGCCATCCAAGAGGCCACGGCCCACACAGATGCTGGCCGGTGCTTCCTGCAAGGCGACACCGTGGTGGCCGCCTGGGTGCCGGGCGCGGGCGCTGACCGCGTGGAAGGCGACGCCCTGACGGCCGACACGTTTGCCGACCTCCCTACGGAGCCCGTGGAGGGCGCCACCCTCATTAACCGTGTGTGGGACCTCGTCGCCCAGCTACGGCCTTGCCTCGCAGCAGACATCCGCGCTTCAGCAAAGGGCTACAACGTGTTTGAGCGGCCCAACACCACCATTCACGAGAGCGCAACGCTGGCCAACAGCGAGCAGGTGATTGTCGCCCCGGGTGCCACCATCCACCCAGGCGCGGTCCTGAACGCGGCAGACGGGCCTATCTTCATCGGGCCTCACGCGCAGGTGTGGGAAGGGGCCGTGGTGAAGGGGCCGGCGTATATCGGGGAGCACGCGCACGTGAAGGCGCAGGCCTACGTGGAAGGCTCGGCCATTGGCCCATGGAGCAAGGTGGGGGGCGAGGTGCACACCAGTACGCTGCATTCATTTAGCAACAAAGGCCACGCGGGCTTTCTCGGCCACTCCTACCTCGGGCGGTGGTGCAACCTGGGCGCCGACACCAACACCTCCAACCTGAAAAACGACTACGGCGAGGTATCGCTGTATCAATACGATGCGGCGGAGTTCATGCCCACCGGGCGGCAGTTCCTGGGCCTCATCATGGGCGACCACAGCAAGTGCGGCATCAATACGATGTTTAACACGGGTACGGTGGTGGGTGTAGCCTGCAACCTGTACGGGGCAGGCTTCCTGCCGCGGTTCACCCCGTCGTTCTCATGGGGCGGCCCGCAGGACGGCTTTACCGACTACCGCCTGGAGAAAATGCTGCGGGTGGCCGAGACCGTGATGGCGCGTCGCGATGCCGCGCTGAGTGAGGCGGGGCGGGCACTGTTATCGGACCTCTTCGAGAAAACGGCACCGCTACGGACCCGACACCACGCGAGCACATGACCCCCAGCGGTTGTCCAAAGAGCAAGCATACACCCAGCCCGTGAGCGGCCGTCGGGCCTCTCCGTGCTACATCGGCACCTGCGTACGGCATTTCCTGTGTCATACGCAATCGATCTCATGATGCCGGTATCTTGCTGATGTTTTCGGTCCATCAGCCATATCTGGCCAGACGTGCCAGCCGTTCCGGCGCGTACCAGAATGG
>Ga0207421_10000355_pt1 | contig 58567 bp, 54 predicted proteins | sample SodLakKL_010_SED_4_FD_187542 | JGI IMG/M metagenome (GOLD analysis project Ga0207421, IMG submission 187542) | Alkaline sediment microbial communities from Lake Tanatar, Kulunda Steppe, Russia - 8KL_010_SED (SPAdes) (version 2) | ecosystem: Environmental > Aquatic > Non-marine Saline and...
TGTGATGCGGGAAGAAAGCCACTACCGAGCCGATGTAACCTCTGTGGCCGGCGCCCGGGGGCTAATGCAGATCATGCCTTCGACGGGACAGGATATTGCCGACCGCAAAAACGAAGATTTTGAGCTGGAGATGCTGTTCGACCCGGAAACCAGCATTCGCTTTGGGGCTTTTTACCTGCGCTCGGTGCTGGATATGTTTGACGGCGACCTGGACCAGGCCCTGGCTGCCTACAATGCCGGCCCCGGACATGCCCGGCGCTGGGGTAACTCTGACCTGGGCCAGGAACCGCTCGGCTTCCCCACAGCCATCACTTTCATTGAAACCCGGGAGTATATTACCAAAGTAAAGGATTCCTACCTGAACTACCTCTGGCTGTACGAATCAGAGAACCAGTAATGGTTTTCCCATTACTGGTTCTCCTGATCCTTTATGAGCTCTATTCCTGTTTTTTTCGGTATCCTGTCGGCTTAACTTCACTGCGCCAAGCGCTTGATGCCGCTTGACAAAGCCACCGAACCAAAACGAAGAAGGCGGCGCTCCCCTGATTTTTTCGATCTACAACTCCAGCCCCTGCTGTGCCTTAACAGGGACCGCGGCAGTTAGTGTTTAAACTGGTTTATGGCCTCCTGCAGGTCTTCTACCAGCCCCTGAAGATCATTGGCGGCGCTGGATATTTCTCCCATAGTCGCTGTCTGCTCTTCCACGGCCGCCGAAACCTCCTGGCTGCCCCCTCCGATCTCCTGGGAAACCTCAGCAACCTTCTCAATCTGGCGGGTAATCCCGTCAATACCTTCGATCACCGCTTTTAAGACTTCACCGGTGGACGTGATTACACCGGTGCCGTTTTCCACTTCCTGGACACCCCGGTCCATGTTGCTGACCGCTTTCTGGGTTTCCTGCTGGGTAGCTACTACCAGTTCCGTAATTTCCGCTGCCGATGTGGAAGACTGTTCAGCCAGCTTGCGCACCTCATCAGCTACAACAGCAAAACCCTGCCCCTGCTCACCGGCCCGGGCTGCTTCAATGGCTGCATTTAGCGCCAACATATTGGTTTGTTCGGAAATATCCTTGATACTGTCCACGATTTTTCCAATTTCCTGGGCCCGGCCGTCCAGGTTAATCACTACGTCCTTGAGCTCCCCAACGATATCGCTGATCACCTGCATCTGGTTGACCGCGTTTTCAATGGCTGCATTGCCTTCTGTAACCTTTTCCGCGATGGCACTGCCTGCCTGGTCCATCTCCTGGGAATTGGTGTTGAGTTTCTGGGCATTGTCAGCAAACTCGTTTGTGGAAGCAGCCACTTCTTCCAGGGAAGCATTCATTTCTTCCGAAGAAGCAGCCAGGGATTCACTGGAGCTGCTGACTTTCCTGGCGCCCTGGTTAACGGTCTGCAGCATGCTGCCAATGGACTCCTGCATCTGCTCGAAGCTTTTGGCCAGCACACCCAGTTCATCCTGCATCCGTAAGGCGTTTTCGGGAACCTGTCCGGTAAAATCGCCGGTCGCCATGTTATCTGCAAACTGGCTGCACTCCTTTATCGGGGCGGCAATGGAACGTCCCAGCTGATAGGAACAGACAAACCCAACCGCCAAGACACCCACGGAAACCAGGATAAAGATGTTCCTTAGCTGATAGGCACCGGCAAGAATTTCGTCTTCATAGGAACCTACGGCAAAGCTCCACTCCGTCCCTTCCACGGGCGTAAAGCCGACATGCATGACATGGCCATCGTAATAATAATCGCCGATTCCTGATTCCCCCCGAACCATGTTTTCCAGGATACCGGCAAAGTCACTGTACCGGTCGCTGCCTTCTGCTTCTTCAAGGAAGTTATGTTGGTCCATGACAAGCTCTTCGTTTTCGTGGGCAATGACAGACCCTTCCTGGTCAACCATATAGGCAAAACCCCTTTCTCCGAAACCCCTTTCTGCAACAACTTCGCTCAGATATGTACCATCAGCCCGGGCAATTAGAACTCCCTCGTTATGACCGATTGGGACGGCAAACATCATCACCGGCTGGTTAATCACCCGGCTGATAATGATGTTGGAAACATTGGACTCTCCATCAAAGGCCTGCTGGACATAGCCCCTGTCTCCCAACTCGGCCCTGTCCCCATCAGGGTACTTGGCCGTACCATCGGGATAGACAACACCCAAGCCCAGAAAGTCCAGCCTGTTTTCCTCTTCCTGTAAAACTTCTTTTTGCTGCTCCCAGTCCATGGACTTCATCTCTTTCCTGCTGGCCAGGGTTTCCAGGACGGACAGCTCAGACTCCACGTACGTCCGAACCAGCATCGAGCCTTCAACAGCCAGGGAATGAAGGGCCCGGTCGACTTCCTCTCCCAGGGCCGTCGCCGATCGCCTGTAAGACAAAACCCCCATCACCAGGCAGACTGCAACAATCAGGATAAAAGCAAAAAACATCACCTTTTGACCGAGACTTTTAAACTTCACCTGTGATACCTCCTCATCTTTTCTTTGACCGTACCTGCCTCAATACCCGGGATGACAAGTTGATAGATCGTTTGCACATATCCTGGAAATTAAAAAAGCTCGCCCTTTACGTAAGACAAAAAGAGTAAGCTTTGACGCTTAACCCTATTCGGCGGCCCGGCTGGCTTTTTTACAAAAGCCCCGCAGCTTTGCGTCCCGCCCTCACGAGCGGTTTGCCTTTTTCCAGGGAATTAATAATAGAAAATATGGACATGTTTTGCCTGGCAATGAACCAAAATGATTTGATAAGAATTTGATAACAAGATTTTTTGTTGACAATATTGAAGCAGAATAACAAATTAAGATTCCCATTGAAAAATTATATACCTATCATACAGAAAGGAATAAAGGGTGTCAATACTATGGCAGAAAAAATCCTTCTAAAAAATATAATAACTACACTTTTTAGAAGGACCCGTCGGGGCTACTCGATGACCTTTTCAATAACCAGGTCCAGGACTTCTGTCAGGTCCACTTCGTACGGTTCGGGGTGGGGAGCCAGGCTTTCACCCTCGTATAATATCCGCACCACCGGGCGGTTGGGAAACCCCGGGGTATTTTTAACCACCAACCCGCTTTCCTTGTTATTTAGCAGCACATGGGTGCCCACCGGGTAAGCGGCAATGAAAGAGAGAAAAGTCGAAAGGACATCCAGGTCGAAGTGCGTATCTCCCATTCCCTGGAGCATTTCAATGGCCTGGTGAGGGAGATGAGCTCTGCGGTAAGGGCGGTCGGAAGTGAGCGCATCATAGACATTGGCCAGCCCGGCTATCCGGGCCAGCGGGTTAATATTATCACCCGTTCTGCCTTCAGGATAACCCTGCCCTGCTTTACGTTCATGGTGCTGGTAGATCACCGCTCCGGCGGAGGCAGTAAACAAGTTGCTGCGTTTAAATAACTCAAAACCGTAAACGGGATGTTTTTTTACTGTTTCAAATTCATCAAGGGTCAGGCTCCCCGGCTTTTTCAAGATCTGACTGGGAATGGCTGTATTGCCCAGGTCATGGAGCAGGCTGCCCAGGGCGATATTTTTAACCTGTTTGGTCGTATACTGCATTTTGATGGCTGCTAACGTGGAAAGCAGGCAGGTATTGACAGAATGAGCGAAGGTATACTCTTCCAGCGCCCGGACATCCAGCAGGTTCACAACTACATCACGGTTGCTTAACAGTTCATCGACAATCTGCTCAACGGTATTGATCATACTCTTGTCTTCCAGTAAGATGGATTTATTATCTGGCCTGCCACTTTCCGCTTTATTCATGACCTGCCTGACCAGGTTGCGAGCCTCCATACGGGTTTTTTCTGTGACAACATCGTCTACTTCAACCCCCTCCAGGCGGCTATCGTAAACATAGAGATGGTAAATGCCCAGAGCTCGTAAATACCGGGCATAATGGGGCTTAACGTCAGCTCCCGAATTCAGGAGCACCTGCCCCCTGGAGCCGTAAACTGTTTTTGCTGCTACCATGCCTGGCTGAATTTGTTCCAGGGAAATCCTGCGCATCACGACGAAAATTCGCCTCCCAACTGGTTAACTGGCTAGAGTGTTATTAGCGAAAATCTTGTTCGTTTTTGATCAAGCGTTCTTCTTCCTGGTGTACCTTCTGCATCATCTGAATAAAAACACCGGCTATGCAGGGATCAAACTGGCTGCCGGAACACCGCTCAATTTCTTTTAAGGCCTCCCGGGGAGATATGGGCTGCTTGTAAACCTGGCTATGGGTCATGACATCATAGGCATCAATGATGGAAATCAGGCGGGAAAGCAGGGGGATCTCCTCCCCGGCCAGGCACTGCGGATAACCCGAGCCGTCCCAATGTTCATGGTGTGACAGGATAATCCTGGCCACCCGGGCCAACTCCCCTGAAGCCAGGGTGATATGGTAGCCCTTCTCCGGGTGCTCCTTGATAATCTCCCATTCGTCGGGCGCCAGGGGGCCGGGCTTGAGCAGGATCCTTTCCGAGATAGCCAACTTGCCGATGTCGTGCAGGGAAACAGCCAGGACCAGGTCGTCCATCAGGGTGTCATCCAGGCCCATGGTATCCCCCAGGTTTACGGCCAGGGCCTGCATCCGCCAGGTATGTTCCTCGTTTTCATAGCTCTTTTTGCCCAGGGATTTGAGCAGTGAAGAGATCACCTGGGCACGAAACTCCCGGGCTTCCAAGATTTTCTGGTTGTACATTTCTGTTTCAGCTTTTTTTATTACATCGTGCATATTCATCTCTGGACTTGTTTTTGTAGCGCTGCCCAGAGCAATGCTCAACTCGATGGGATCAGGCTGGCATTTATTGCAGGCAGTTTTAATCCTGGTGATAATTTTTTCCACGTCCCCGGCAAAAGTTCGGGGCAGCAGCACAGCAAATTCATCCCCGCCCCAGCGACAAACAATGTCTTCTTTACGGGATGATTCTTTGATGATCCGGGCCGCCTCAACCAGCAGCCGGTCGCCATCCTGGTGCCCAAAAGCATCGTTGACCAACTTCAAACCATTTACATCGGCGATGATCATGCTCAGGGGCAGCTGCCTGGGCGTATCCAGCCGGTTTAACTCTTCTTCAAAATAAGCCCGGTTGTAAAGCCCGGTCACTTTATCATGAAAACTTAAATAGCGAATTTTTTCTTCCGCCTGCCGGCGCTCCGTTATATCCAGGGCAATGAGCATAATCCCTGTAACATCACCGATTTTATTGCGCAGCGGGGCTGTTGAAAGGCTGATCTCTACCGGGGTGCCGTCCTTTCTCCTGTAGCAAACTTCCAGCTCCGTAAAGGATCTGCCCAGCATGACTTCCTCGTAAAGCTTATAAAAAGTCTCCTGTTCCCCTGCAGGGAGCATGGGAAGCTCTTGACCCAAAACTTCCTGTTCTGTCCAGCCAAACAGGTTCTCCGCCGCACTGCTCCAGCTGGTAACCCGCCCCCTGGAATCCAGGGAAATGACTGCCAGGGGCGAAGCATGGATTAATGTGCTGAGGCGCTCGTTGGCCTCAACCAGCGCTTCTTCAGACTGTTTTTGTTCCGTAATATCCGTGCCGGTCCAAATAAAGTTGCCAATCATCCCTTCATCATCCAGAAGCGCTGTATTGGACCAGAGAATTAACCGGGTGCTTCCATCCTTCATAATCCATTCATTTTCCATTGTAAAAGGCAGGTCCTCAGGTGAAATATTCTCAAAAAAGGCGCGGGCCAGCTCTATTTCCTGCCGTTCAAGGAAAATATCCCAGTAACAGCGCCCTTTTACTTCACTAAGGGTATAGCCGGTTAACGTCTCCATGGCACGGTTAAAGCGCAATATACGCCCCTGGGGATTCAAGACCACCAGCAAACTGCCGATGGTGTTTAAGACCGTTTCAATGAAATCCCGTTCCTGCCGGAGTTCTTCATCCAACTGCTTGCGGTAAGAAACATCTTCCAGCATGCCCAGGAACATTTCACCAGCATCAAGACCCGGCTTCGTTTTTAAAAGCGTCACTGTCAGGCGGCCCCAAACCAGGTACCCCTTTTTGTGGATGTACCGTTTGTCGATCTGGTATGAAGTTCTTTTGCCTTCCAGCAATTCCTGCACCAGGGATAGGTCTTTGATTATATCGTCGGGGTGAGTGTATTCCTGAACCTTCATCTTTCGCAACGCCTCTTCACTGTAACCCAGCATTTTCCGCAGGGCGGGATTGCTATGCACAACATGCCCTTCCAGGTCCAGGAGGGCCATCCCGGTTGCTGCACTTTCAAAAATGGCGTTTAAAATGTCATGGTTTCTTTCCAAAGCAATTTCACCCCTTTTACAAGAAACATGAGCAGGCGATCTTCCCGAGTATTATTTAAATGCGGTCCAGGTTTTCCGGCCTGGAAAAAAATTTCGCCAGCTGATCAACCTCGGCCTGGAGTTGTTCTAATGTTGCTTCCGCTTTTTCCAGGTTGGCTTCCCGGCCCATTTTTTCCAGGGCATAAGCCAGGTTAAAGGCTTTTTTTGCCCCCAGGTTCCCCAGCTCCCCTTTTAACCCGTGGGCTGTCCTGTTAAATGCCTGGTGGTCTTTTTGCTGGATTGCCCTCCGCAGCGTTACCAGGTCTTGATGGTAATCCTGCAAAAAAAGCTCTATTACTTCCAACAGAAGCGCTTTGTCATTCCCTGTCTGTTTGAGCATGAAGCGCAGGTCTTCGGGCTGCTGCCCCTCGGCCGTGGAATGTTCCCGGGAGCAGGTAGCAATTTTTTCCAGGAGCGCATAAAGATTTTCCTTTTGGATCGGCTTGGCGATATAATCATCCATGCCGGCATCCAGGTATTTTCCCCGGTCGCCTTTCAGGGCATGAGCGGTCATGGCAATAATCGGCAAATGTTTGCCAGTCGCCTGTTCCCGCTCGCGGATCAGTTTTGTCGCCTGGACACCGTCCATTTCCGGCATCTGGATATCCATTAAAACGGCATCAAAGTCTTCTTCTTCCAGTTTTTCCAGGGCCTCTTTCCCGCTGGACGCCAAGACAGCACTCCATCCCTTCTTTTTCAATAAAGATTCCACCAATTTCTGGTTCATGGGCTTGTCTTCCACGACCAAAAGATGCAAGGGCCGGCAGGTCCAATCTGTTTGGGTTGGCTGGTTTCTTTCCTCCACAGCAGCGCCAGCAGGGGGCATAGCCGGGCCTTCGTCCTGACCTGTGCCCCGGAAATGGCCCTGTGAGGGAGCAGTTGTTTGATCAACCATGCCTGAAGTATCATCCTGGAGCTCCAGGCGGGCGGTAAAGAAAAACGTGCTGCCTTTGCCCTTTTCACTGGTGACTCCAATATCACCTTCCATTAACTCCACCAGCTTTTTGGAAATGGCCAGCCCCAAGCCGGTGCCTTCATGCTTGCGCGTCGTGGAACCGTCAAGCTGGCTGAACCGTTGAAAGAGGCGGTTCACCTGGTCCTGGTCTATGCCCATTCCTGTATCGCTGACGGAAAACCGGAGCTCTACCCGGGAATGGAACTGCTGCACTTTTTCCACAGAAACTTCCACGTAACCCTGTTCAGTAAATTTAATCGCATTACTCAGCAGGTTGATCAAAACTTGCTTCAGGCGGCCGGGATCGCCGACCAGCAGGCAGGGAAGGTGATCCCTTGGAGGGCAGTAATTTAATTTCAGCCCTTTTTTCTTCGCTTCCAGGGTCATGGAAGAAATAACGGTCTGTACTGTCTCATGTAAATGGAATGTTTCGTGATCCAGTTCCATTTTACCTGCTTCAATCTTGGAAAGATCCAAAATGTCATTGATCATGTGCTGCAGCTGGCTGGCCGATTCTGCTGCCATTTGGAGCTGTTCTTTTTGCTGCTGAACCAGGTCGGTGGACAAAACCAAATCGAGCATACCCATAATTACGTTTAAAGGGGTGCGCACTTCATGGCTGATATTTGCCAGAAACTGGTCCTTGAGCCGGTTGGCTTCTTCGGCCTTTTCTTTGGCCTTTTTCAGCTCTTCCGCTTTTTTCTGCCGTTCGGTCGTATCCCGCAGGGAAAACAGATACGCAGGCTGCTCTTCCCACCGGGTTTCCACGCTGCGCAGTTCCACAGTGCGGCTTTCCAGCCCTGCAGCCGTTCGACGTGTTATGTTCATTTCCATGCTTTCATCACCGTCTTCCTGCTCCCGGGAAAACACGGGGAAACCAAAAGGTGCCCCGAACAGTTCATGGCTACTCACACCGAACAGCTTCTCCGCTGCCGGGTTGGCAAACAATATAGTCCCTTCCCGGTCTACCACCAGAATTCCGTCTGCATTTTTGTTGATTAACATGCGAATGCGTTCTTGCGCATTTTTCCGCTCGGTCACTTCCCGCTGGATACCAAAATGCCCGGCAAAACGTCCCTTTTGGTCGTAGAGGCAGATATAATTGCCTTCGACCCACATGGGCGTGCCGTCAAATTTCTGTTCCGCGCTTTCCAGGTAAATACTGCCCTGGTCCAGCATGCGCCACCACAGATCGCGCCCGTGCTGCAAGTCATGGGCAAAAAGGTCGTTGGGGACCAACCCGAGAAAATCCTCCTCTTTCCCCAGGTACTGGTCCAGCATGGCATCATTGACCCGGGTAATTCGCTGGTGGGCAAAGATGTAGTCCAAAACCGCCTTTTTGTCCACGTCATCATTCCAGGCAACCGGCTCCTCCAACATCATGAAAAAGAAGCCATCCAGGGCCTGCTGAAAAATTAAATCCAGGTTTTCCCGGCTGATATAAGCACCGCGCGCATCCTGTTTGATTTTTTTTCTCCCGGGAGTATCACCCGGATTATGTTCTTTCATGTCGCTCATGAGCACCACCCGGTCCAATCTTCTTAACTATCTTCAAACAAGGCATCCAGGCGTTCAATTTCCGCGCTGGCCAGCTGGGAAACCTGCCCGGAAAGGATCCCCGTAATGTTTCTAAAGGCGTTTCCTATATGCATACCCTTCCCATCGATGGTAAATTCCCGGATTTCCTTGTCGTGAAGGCTGCCGCGTTTTCTTTAAAATTCAAAATATCTCCGCCTGGTCACTAATCGAAATGCGTTAAGTCCAGCCCCAAGAGTACTTTTTCCTTATCCGACAGATCACCGATAATACGGCGAAGGGGCGGAGGCAACTCCTTCACCAGGGTGGGGGTGGCCATGATTTTTTCATCTTCGGCCAGTTGAGGACGCTCCAGGACATCGATCACTTCCATGTCGTAGCGTCCCTCCAGCTCCTCTTCACAAATTTTTCGCAGGTTTTCTATGGCCCGCATGGTTCTCGGCGTCTGACCTGTTACATAGAGTCTCAACAAGTATTTATTCGCGTTTTCACCTTCCATCTACGTTTCCTCCTCTTGTTTAAGCTGGCACTTAACTTGTTTAACCGGGATCTCATGTTACCGTCGATAAAACGATTGAACAGCGTAATTCTTGTTTATTGTGACGATAAGTCTGTTTATGCAAATTGCTTCTGATCAAACCAGTTTTCCAGGTCTTCTGCCGGTTGAGGTTTGCTGAAATAATAGCCCTGGGCCACCATACCGTTTTGCTTTCTTAAAAAGTCCAAATGCTCTTCTGTCTCCACTCCTTCAGCTACAATTTTCAAGCCCAGTTTTTGTCCCATGAGAAAAATGGTTTCCACGATGACTGCATCATCAGGGTCTTCGGTAACATCCCGGACAAAAGAACGGTCTATCTTCAACTCATCAATCGGCAGGCGTTTCAAATAACCCAGGGAGGAATAACCCGTACCAAAATCATCAATGGAAAAAGCGATCCCCTCGTCTTTTAGCTTTTTCAACACATCAATGGTGAATTCAACGTCCTGCATGGCTACACTTTCCGTAATCTCCAGCCGCAGGCTCCCTGGATCCAGGTCTGTCTCTTTTAGGACCCGGCAGATCATTTCCACCAGGTTTTCCTGGCGAAACTGGACAGCAGACAGGTTAACAGCCACTGAGAAATTGCCGACACCCCGTTCATGCTGCCAGGCCTTGCACTGGTGGCAGGCCTGGCGGAGAACCCATTCCCCGATGGGGATAATCAGTCCTGTCTCTTCAGCCAGGGGAATAAAATCCATGGGCGACACCAAGCCGCGTTGAGGGTGTTCCCAGCGCAAAAGGGCCTCAACACCCACGATCGTTTCATTATTTATATCGACCTGGGGCTGGTAATATAAAGCAAATTCTTCCCGTTCCAGGGCATGATGCAGGCTGTTTTCCAGGGTAAGCCTGCCCAGGGACCACTGGTTCATCTGCTGGTTATAAAAACGAAACCGGTTATATTCCTTGGAGGACTGGAACATGGCTGTTTCTGCATTCCGCAATAGCTCCTGGGCATCACTGCCATCATCAGGGAAGAATGAGATACCCAGATTGCAGTTGATGTTCACCTCCTGCCCCCCGATCACCCGGGGCTGCCTGAACACCTGGAGAATATCCTGGGCTATCTTGGCCACCTCATCATCCTGGCGAACTACAGGCAGCAGAATGCCAAAGTCATCACCATCCAGGCGGGAAACCGTTGCTTCCTCGTATGCAGCCTCTTCCATCCGGGATGCAACTTCTTTTAACAGCTCGTCTCCCTTGTCATAGCCGAAAGCATCGTTAAACAATTTAAAATTTCTTATGTTTATGTAAAATACAGCCATTTTGTGGCCGTCCTTCTGGGCATGATTCAAAGCTACAGTTAGCCTGTCCATTAACAACAGGCGATTGGGCAATCCAGTCAAAGAATCATAGTAGGCCTGGTACTGCAGGGCTTCCTCCATGTTTCTTAAATGGAAGAGCCGGCGAATGCGGTGCCGGAGCTCTTCCCAGTTGATGGGTTTGGTAATAAAATCATTGGCTCCCGCTTCAAAAGCATCTTCTACCGATTTGCCTTCGTCCACCCCGGTGAACATAATTACCGGGGTGCTTTCCCCCCCGGGAAGTTTCTTTAGCTGCCGGCAGGCAGTCAGGCCGTCCATAATGGGCATGACAATGTCCATGGCTACAACAGAAGGCTGGTATGACATGAAAATATCCAGCGCTTCTTTGCCATTGTCAGCTTCAATCACTTGATAGCCTTCATCCTGGAGTACATTCCTAATCATGTACCTTGTCGCCCTGCGGTCCTCCACGATTAATACAACCGGGCTGCTAGAAGAATTTACTCTTTCCAATTTACCATCTCCACGTGAAAAATTGTGTGTTGCGTTGCAATCCTTTGACATACTCCCACGGCTAAAGCAATGGGCTTTCTGCTGAGTTGATCGTAAAGTGTTCCGGTCCATACTATTCCGCCGGAAAAATTACCAGGCACCCTCCAGCACAAATCCAGCACGATTGATTTGCCTGTTTACACCGTTGCAACCTCTTGCTATTCCCATTATTAAGATCTAGTCGCATATTGTGAAAGAAAGTTTCTCTATAATTAGATATTTTTCCTGCTTTTTTTTTTGATTCGATTAAGTTTTCCTGATTTCGAGCTGAAACAAGGCTCTAGAAGAAGAATATTGGCTGGATAGCTTTACGAAGATGAAGCAAAATGATAGTATGAAAATGGAGTTTTAAGTTTCCCGGTATCGACTCCGGTTAGCTTCGCGGCAGCGGTTACTATGAAAATGGAATATGATATGGAGGTGCAGAGTGAATTATTACAGTACAAGAGAAACAGGCCGGCTGTTCAAAGCATCCCAGGTAATCAAGCAGGGCATTGCACCCGAAGGGGGGCTTTTCGTCCCCGCGGAAAAAAAACCCATCCTGGAAGGACAGGCTTTTGGAAAACTTCGCGAACTCTCCTACCCGGAACTGGCCGCATCCATTACCGGTCCCTTTTTAGATGAATTCTCTGAACAAGAACTATTGCAGTGGACACAAAAGGCATACGGTCCGGACCGGTTTGATTCGCCCGAAGTGGCACCCCTTCATTCTTTGAGCAAAGACCTTCACCTCCTGGAATTATGGCACGGCCCCACCTGTGCTTTCAAAGATATGGCCTTACAATTGATGCCCTACCTGCTAACCGGCTCCATGGAGAAAACGGGGACCAGGGAAGAAATAGTAATCCTGGTGGCTACTTCAGGCGATACCGGCAAAGCAGCTCTGGAAGGGTTTTCCGATGTGCCGGGAACAAAGATCGTTGTTTTCTTTCCCGACGAGGGCGTCAGTGAAGTGCAAAAAAAACAGATGGTTACCCAGGAGGGCAGCAATGTTTCCGTTGTTGCAGTTCGGGGCAACTTTGACGACACACAAACAGGTGTCAAAAAAATCTTTGCCGCGGGGGAAGTAAACAGGCAGCTGGCAGATAAAGGCCGGCGTTTTTCCTCGGCCAACTCCATTAACTGGGGGCGATTGGTCCCGCAAATTGTCTATTATTTCTCCTCCTACCTGAAGCTTATGGCAGAGGAGGTAATCCAGGAAAAAGATCCTGTCAATTTCGTCGTCCCGACCGGCAACTTCGGCAATATCCTGGCCGGCTATTATGCCAAGCAAATGGGTCTGCCTGTAGGAAAGTTGATTTGTGCTTCCAACCGCAACCACATCCTGGCAGATTTCATCCGCAGCGGCAACTATGATGCCAACCGGGAATTTTACCGCACTCTTTCGCCCTCCATGGATATACTGATCTCCAGCAACCTGGAGCGCCTGCTCTTTGAGTTGACGGGGCATGACACGGACCGGATCCGTGCATGGATGAGTGACTTGCAAAACCAGGGTTGCTACAGTGTTGATCATCCAACGATGGAAGCCATGCGAGAGCATTTCTGGGGCGATTATGCCGATGACAGGGAAACTGCAGAGGCGATTCGTCAAACGCACCGTACGTATAACTACGCCGTTGATACCCATACGGCTGTTGCTCTGTCAGTTTACGATAAATACTGCCAGGAAACAGGAGATCCCACGCCCAGTGTCGTTATTTCCACGGCCAGCCCGTTCAAGTTCAACCTGAGCGTTTCCCAGGCCCTGCTGGGGGAGGACGTAACGCGGAAACATTCCGAGTTTGAACTTTTGCAAATGCTTTCCGGGTATACCGGAATGGAAATACCCCGGGGGCTGCAGGACCTGGATAAGCGACCGGTCCTTCACCAGCAGGTAATCAACAAAGATGAAATGAAGCAAACGGTGCTGAATATATTGGGATGAAAACCGGAGAAAGCAAGGAGACGTTTTAACAGCCGGCTTTTATCGAGCCGGCCCGTCCAGGTTGGGGGATTATAAAACAATCAAGCAGATCCTTGCTCCTCGATCCAGTTCTTTACCTGTTCTTCTATTTGATCCCGAACCATGCGAAACTTTTCCAACTTTTCGGCTTCAGCGCCTGCCGCTGCCGCCGGATCTTCAAAAAACCATTTCAAGCGCCTGCCAACTCCGGGAAAAACGCTGGGACACTTCTTTTCTGCATCGGAGCATACAGTTATTACATAGCTGAAATGTTTCTTGCCTAAATACATGTCCAGTTTTTTTGAAGAAAGGCCTTCAATGCCGATGCCCGCTTCTTCCAATACTTTTTCTGTAAGTGGATTGACGCCTTGAGGGTCTATGCCTGCACTGAACACCTCATACTGCTCTCCGCCGTAATGCCGCAAAATAGCCTCCGCCATGAGGCTGCGAGCCGAATTTCCCGTGCACAAAAATAGAACACTTGCCTTTTTCATCATTCACCTCTTGGAGTAAGTAATTTTCATTCCACTGCAAAAAGTCTAACTTGATCGAGTTTGCTTGCCTGGCGCCACCATTTTTGGTTATAGCGCAGCAATAATTCCACCACACAGCACTTTTTGCCCTGGCATCACTTAAGTAAACCGCTTTATCCCGGCCAATTTGAACAAGGGCATTCATATAATCAATAATACATTTCTTTTGTTAAAAGAACATTAAACTATAGTTAAGTAGTGGTTAAATTTACAGCAGAGAAGGCAATTACCGCGGCAGGAAGCAGGCCATTTATCCGTTGGCAGTATCTTCCGCTAACATAATAGACAAGCTCAACCCTCAGACACTGCGGTCAGGGCCCGGGCTGCGCAAGCTGTTAGCAGGGCCGTGCCGTAAGGCAGGGCTTTTTCGTTGAGGTCAAAATGGGGGCTGTGCCAGGGGTAAGGGTTCTTCACACCCTCGGGCCGGGTTCCCAGGAGAAAATAACAGCCCGGGATGCGCTGCAGGAAATAGGCCATATCCTCACCGCCCATGAAGGGGTTGGGCAGTTCGATAACATCCTGCTCATTTAAGAGCTGCCCGGCCATATCACGCACCAGGGCGGTTTTTTCTTCATCGTTGTACAAAACGGGGAATCCACGCTGATAGGAAAACTCGCAGCGGGCCCCGAAGGCTTCCGCTGTCCGGTTAGCCATGGTTTCCAGCATGGAGGGAACCGATTCCCGCAGCGACTCGTTCAAGGTGCGCACCGTCCCTTTCAGCTCCACCTCTTCGGCAATGATGTTAAACTGCTGCCCACCGTGGATGGAACCGATGGAGACCACGATGGGTTCCAGGGGATCGACCTGGCGGCTGGCCAGCTGCTGCCAGGCCTGGATGATGCTGGATGCCGTGGTAATGGGATCCACGCAATGATGGGGAGCCGCCCCGTGGCCCCCTTGGCCGATAACTTTCAGGGTAAAGGAGTCGGCGGCAGCCATCAAAGGACCGGATTTCAGGCCGATGCTGCCCACATCCATCAAAGGGTTGACATGCAGCCCAAAAATAGCCCGGGGGGAAAAGCGCTCCAGGTGGCCCGACCCGATGATGGTCAGGGCACCGCCCGGGGGACACTCTTCCGCCGGCTGGAAGATCAAGAGCAAATTGCCCGGGGGAGGGTCGGGAAGCTGTTTCCAGACAGCGGCGGCGCCCAGGGCCATGGCCATGTGGGCATCGTGACCGCAGGCATGCATATAACCTTCCTGGCAGGCAAAGGGCAGGCCTGTTTTTTCTTCAATGGGCAGGGCGTCCATATCGGCGCGCAGGGCAACGGTTGGTGCGCTGCTGTCCCCTGTTGCGCAGAAGGCCAAAAGGCCGGTATCACTTCCCGCCCGGGTAATTACCTCCAGCCCCAATTCCTGCAATTTGGACTCCAGGTAGGCAGAGGTTTTTTTCTCCTGAAAGGCAGGCTCTGCCAGGGCATGCAGTTCCCGACGCCAGGAAACCAGCTGTTCCTGCATGTTAAAGGCCTGCTCACGGATATTTCCAATGGTCCAGGACACGGCATATCTCCTTCGGTTTTATTTGTCAAGCCATTTGTGCACTTTTTGACTTGCTTGTTTTATTCTACAACCCGGAGGATATTCCTGCCCTTTTCGTCAACCAATTTTATGCTGGCTTGATAGACTGTTCTTGTTTGACATACTCCCACGGCTAAAGCGTGGGCTTTCTGCTAAGTTGATCGTAAGCCTGCCAGAGGATCGGTTCTTGTGGCTGTCCCCACCAACCAATTTCTTGCCCCTGGCAGGTTATTCGTTCAAATCCTTTTTTTCTCCGGTGACCAGGAAGACTACCTCTTCCCCGATGTTGGTGGCGTGATCAGCGATTCGTTCCAGGTAGCGGCTGACAAAAAGCAGGTGGGTGGCCTGGGTGATCACCCGGGGATTTTCCAGCATGATGGTAAACAGTTCCCGGAAAATCTGTTTGTGCAGTTTATCCACCTCGTCGTCTTTGGCCGCCATCTCTACAGCCAGGTCCACGTCCTCCTGGATGTACGCGTCCAGGGACTCTTTGACCATCTGCTGGGTAAGCGAGGCCATGCGCGGGATATCGACCAGCGGTTTAATCAGGGGCTCATCCCCGATACGGCGCACCAGCTTGGCGATATCGGTGGCATAATCGGCCATCCGCTCCAGGTCCACGATCATTTTAAACAGGGTGGCCACCTTGCGCAAATCCTTGGCCATGGGCTGCTGGGTGGCGATCAGGGTCAGGCAGCCTTCCTCAATTTCCATCTCCAGCCGGTCTATTTCATCGTCCTCACCGATCACTTCTTCCGCCAGGGAAACCTGCTGCTCCTTTAAAGCCTGGACTGCCTTGGCAATGGAGTTTTCCACCAGTTCCCCCATCTGCAGCAGCTGCTTTTGCAGCTTTTCCATCCTTTTTTCAAACTGGATGCGTTTATTAAACTGACCTCCTGCTTCCATCTATTTTTCCTCCTTTTTTTAAATGAAACAACGCGCCTGCTTAACCAAAACGCCCGGTTATATAATCCTCCGTCCTTTGGTCTTTCGGGTTTGTAAACATGGTTTCTGTTTCTCCTGCTTCAACCAGTTCCCCGCTGAGGAAAAATAAAGTATGGTCCGAAACCCTTGCCGCCTGCTGCATATTGTGGGTAACGATGATAATATGATACTGCTTTCTCAGAGTCCGGATTAAATCTTCAATCCGCAAGGTGGCCGTAGGGTCCAGTGCCGATGTGGGTTCGTCCATGAGAATAGCCTCGGGCTCATTAGCCAGCGTCCTGGCGATACAAAGCCTTTGCTGCTGACCCCCGGAAAGCCCCAGGCCCGAATCGTGCAGACGGTCCTTGACTTCCTCCCAGAGAGCCACCTGCCTGAGACTTTTTTCCACCAGCTCATCCAGTTCCGCCTTCTTCTTTTTTCCATGAATACGGGGACCGAAGGCAACATTATCGTAAATGGATTTGGGGAAAGGGTTGGGTTTTTGAAAGACCATGCCGACCATGGTCCGTAAATTGACCAGGTTGATCTTTTCACTGAAAATATCCTGCCCATGAAAAATTACATTTCCCGAATATCTAACTATCGGGACCAGGTCCACCATCCTGTTCAGGACTTTGAGAAAAGTGGACTTCCCACAACCGGAAGGCCCGATAATCGAAGTAACTTTCTGTTTTTCAATACTCACTGAAACATCTTTTAAGGCCTGGGTTTTCCCATACCAGAGGTTTAACCCCTCAGAAATAAAGATGAATCCGTTTTCCGACATAAATACGTACCTCCCTCTTTTATTCTATCTTTCCACCAGGTTTTTCTAAATTAATTCTTCTACATTAATCATTTCTTACCAGGTTTGCCGTTTCCGAACCTGGTAACGCCAGATGATAGCGACCAGGTTAAGCAGCATGACCAAAGCGATCAAAACCAGCGCTGTCCCGTAAGCTATGGGGCGAACTATTTCCGGACTCATATGCTGCGTGGCAAGGATATATAAATGGTACGGCATAGCCATAAAACGGTCACTAAGGGACGAGGGCAGCACCGGCAGGAAAAATGCCGCACCGGTAAGGATAATGGGCGCAGTTTCACCGGCAGCCCGGGCCAGGCTGAGAATAGAGCCGGTGGCCATGCCGGAGATGGCGTTGGGGAGAACCAGCTGCCTGATGGTTTGCCATTTGGTCGCTCCAAGGGCCAGCCCACCTTCCCTGAAGGTATTGGGAACAGCTTTTAGCGCTTCTTCCGATGCTGTGATTACCCAGGGCAGGCTCATAATGGAAAGGGTCAATGCTGCAGAGATCAGTGAAGTCCCCAGCTTCAGGGTTGCAGCAAAAAGGCCCAGCCCAAAAAGGCCATAGACGATCGAGGGGACACCGGAAAGGTTACGAATACTCAGGCGGATGATCCGCACCAGCAGCCCCTTGCTGGCATATTCGTTCAGGTAGATGGCAGAGGTTATGCCCAGGGGAACAGAAATGATAATCGTCAGGGAAGCGACATAAAAGGTTCCCACGATGGCCGGCATGATCCCCCCTTCGGTCATCTGCTGCCGGGGCCGCTCGGTAAGAAAGGTCCAGTTGATGGAACTGTAGCCCTTGGAAATGACATCATGTAAAATCCAAAAGAGCACAGCCAGGGTAAGCAGCATAAAAAACCCACAAACAGCAAACCAGAATTTTTCCCTGATTCGCTTCCGGTTGATGGTTGCCTGCCGCTCAGTCATTGCGGTTCACCTCCTGAAAGCGGGAAAGCATGATATCCGAAACCAGGTTTACAACAAAAGTAATCACAAAGAGAATCAAGCCGATGACAAACAAGGCATGGTAATGGGTGCTGCCCCAGGGAACATCGCTGCCTTCAATGGCAATGGTGGCTGTTAGCGTCCGCAGGGACTGCATCAGTGTGGGCAGAGGTATGTTTAAGATTTCCTTAAGGGGCATATCCAGCGCGTTGCCTGCAGCCATCAGCACAGCCATGGTCTCCCCCACAGCCCGCCCGAAGCCCAGCATGATTGCCGCCACAATCCCAGAACTGGCCGCAGGGAGGCTCACATTCCTTACCGTCTCCCACCTGGTGGCACCCAGGGCGATGGATGCTTCTTTAAAGTCTTTAGGCACACTATTCAGCGCATCTTCGCTGATGGAGATTATTGTTGGCAGCGTCATCACGGCGAGCACAATGGCCCCGTTCAGGCCGATCAGCCCGCTGGAAAGATTAAAGACGTTGGAAATAATGGGGCTGACCACCACCAGGGCGATAAAACCCAAGACTACAGAGGGAAAGATCTCCAGGATCTCGACGATGGGCTTTAATATTTCCCTGATTTTGCCAGGCGCCACCTCCCCCAGGTAAATTGCTGCCGCTATGGACCAGGGCACAGACATGAGCAAGGCACCCACAGTGACAAAAACGGAGCCCAGGATCAGGGGCAGGGCCCCAAAACCCGGCTCGGGAGATGAGGGCATCCAGCGCCGGCCGGTGAGAAATTCCAGCAGACTGATTTCCCGCAAAGCAGGCCAGCTGTTTTGCAGCAGAAAACCCAGGATCAGGAGCAGGATCAAAATGGTCAGCATTCCTGACAGCATAAAAGCCTTTTCCAACAGAAAATTGCCCAGGTTGCTTTTACTGGACTGCTGCAGCAATTCTTCCTGAACCTCCCGGGAATAGCCACCTTGTTCTGATTGCCTGGCCATTCCAGCCCTTTGTTTTGCTTTTTGCAAGCTCGTTTCATCTGTGTTTGCCATTTTTTACCTCCTCGTTTTACAGTTTCACGCACATGCTTTTATAATGGAGATACCTGGCAGCAAAAACACTGCCAGGCGGCCTCCACTTTATACGAATGAATCAGTTTTTTCCAGTCCTGCCAGGGGGACGGCTCTTGTGGCAGGTATCGTTCCTCAAAAGAATTTAGGGAATTTAGGGAATTTAGCAGCTTGCAGGGCTAGTTTTCGAAAGTGGCCTCATTTATTTCCCTGTATTCATCATGTATGCCGTAAAAGCCGCTGTCCACCACCACATCCTGCCCCTCTTGGGAGAGAACCCAATCCAGGTAGTGGCGCATGACACTTCCCAGCTCGGGGAACCCGTTGGTATAGAAAAACAGCGGACGGGCAATGGGATAGGAGCCGTCGGAAACATTGGCTGCCTCCAGGGGAGATACTGCCTCTTCACCTACATGGGCAATATTAAGTGCTTTTACGCCATCGGTCAGGTAGCCAACTCCGCTGTAACCAATACCACCGCTGTCTGCCCTTACTCCTTCAACCACCTGGGAAGACCCTGGCTGGAAGCGGGTGCCGGGAGCCCAGTCTGCCCCGTCCATAATGTTTTCATTGATAAAAACGTATGTCCCAGAGTTGGATTGGCGGGAAAAAACATCAATTTTGCCGCCGTCATCCCAGCCAACTTCGCTCCACTCTGTCACTTCGCCAGTTAAAATGTCCTTGAGCTGCGCCACATCCAGTTCATCAAGGGGGTTCTCCTCGTTGACATAAATGGCCAATCCATCCTGGCCGACAATAAATTCATAAATTTCAACACCGTTGGCCGCCGCTTCTTCCATTTCTTCACCGGTTATTGTCCGGGAAACCTGGGCGATATCGGTGTTGTCATTGATTAGTGCAGCGATACCTGTACCGGAACCCCCACCTGTAACTGAGACACCGGCATTGGGGTTGGCATTGTCCATATAAACTTCTGCCAGGTTCTGCCCCATGTTGACCATGGTATCCGATCCCTGGGCAGCCAGGCTGCCGGAAGGCAGTTCATCACCTGTATCCGCTGCTTCCCCGTTTCCACCTGCATCTTCCTGTCCACCTGCTGCCTGATCTTGCTGTTCCGCTGCCGGCTCACCACAACCGGCTGCAAACATAGACGCCAAAACCAGCAAAACAACCCCCGCCAAAATTAACCACTTTTTCTGAATCATCGGGTTCCTCCTTGAATGTTTTTTTAACTGTGAATAGCATAATTGATTGAAGTTAATTCTGAATTAAAGTCAAGTAAAATCCATGTTAAGTTTCGGTTAAATTCTGCAGGGGGGAACAAGGGAAACGGGCAAAAAAAAACAGGGGTAGCGATCCCCTGTTGAAAATATTTGTAGGAGGTTAGGTTTTTCAGTTTGAGGTGAAATGACAGGACTTCCTCATTTCACGGTTGGCCTTACCCTGGTCAGCACAAACATTTTACAAAGTGCAAAAAATTATAACCCGAATTATAACCTGAACAGGAAAGGTTTTAAGTTGAAACAGGTACAAAAATGGTTCTTTCGCCACTTTCTCCCTTTTCTTACTATATACATATTCTACACAGCAAAAAAAACTCCTGCTAATTTTTTTAAATTAAATAAATTTTTTTAATATTTTAGCATAAAAAATGGAGTTTTTCTTTCCCGGTACCGGCCGGCTGCCTTCACGGTAAAGTGCTAGGGTTCCCTGGGAGGCTCCAGGGGCAGGTGGATATGGAATGTAGTGCCCTCTCCAACGGTGCTCTGGACTTCTACCCGCCCGTTATGGGCTTCGACAATATGCTTGACGATGGCCAGCCCCAGTCCGGTCCCTCCCACACTGCGGGAACGGGCCTTATCCACGCGGTAAAACCGTTCAAAAATATAGGGCAGATTTGCGGCAGGAATCCCAATACCTGTGTCGGTGATAGAAACCACCACTTCTCCGGGCTGGTGCGTGATTTGCAGGGTAATCCGACCCCCTGCAGGAGTGTACTTGATGGCATTGTCCAGGAGATCGATGAAGAGCTGTAAAAGCCAGTCCGGGTCGCCTGTAACTGTCGGAAGATCCCGGCTTGGAGCCTCTACTTCCAGGTGGAGCGTTTTTTCCGTCGCCTGCTCCCGGAGCAAAGAGACCGCATCTTCCAACACAGGATAAAGATCAACCTTTTGCTTTTTCATCACCGCCTTGCTGCTTTCAATCTGGGATAGGTTGAGCAGGTCTTTTAACAGGCGGGCTAACCGGCCGGCCTCTTTATCTATAATAGTCAGGATTCGCTCTACAGTTTCCGGGTCGGTGCGGTTGCTCTCCTCAAGGAGAGTTTCAGCATAGCCCTTGATGGTGGTAAGAGGGGTGCGAAGCTCGTGGGAAACGTTGGCGACGAACTCACTGCGCATACGCTCCAGGGAACGTATGCCGGTAATATCGTGCAGCACCGCCAGGACACTGATAATTTCCTCGCCCGTATCTCCGGCAATACCCCCGGTAATGGGCACCATATGCACCTGGACGACCCGGGTTTCCGGAAAAAACAGGTTCAGTTCAAAAGATTTCATCTCGCCGGTCTTCAGCACTTCCTGCAGCTTTTCATAGAGCAGGAAGTTACGGATGGCGCTCTGGAGAGGCAGGCCGACCACTTTTTTACCTTCCACCCCAAAGGTTTCTATGGCCGCTTCGTTGATATAATTGATTCGACCGCCCGAATCACACAGGATTACCCCGCTGGTCATGGAGGACATAACCGATTCCAGTTTACTTTTTTCCTGGGAAATCTGCTGGACTTTTTCTTTCAAAGTCTGCCCCATACGATTAATGGTCCGCCCCAGCACACCCAGTTCATCTTCTGTTTGCACCTGGACTCTCTGGTCGAAATCCCCCGAGGTAATGGCCCGGGCCACCATGCCGATCTCATCCAGGGGTTTGATCAGGCGCCTGGAGAAGCGCAGGCTCAAAAGAGCCGCCAGGATCAGGGCCAGCAGTACCCAGGAGACCAGGATCAGGCGCATCTGGGCAATGTTTTCGTTGATATGGGCCAGGGGAACGGAGATGCGCACAAAACCGGAAGCCGGGTCTGTTTCATCCATGAGCAGGGCCAGATAGTACATGTCCTTATCCATCGTGGCGCTGAAGCGGCGGCCCGTGCCCCGGCCACGGTCCAGGGCATCCTGGATTTCCGGGCGGTGCAGGTGATTTTCCATGAGATCAATGTCTTCATGGGAGTCTCCCAAAACCTCTCCGCCCGCAGCCACGAAAGTGACCCGGTTTCCTGTTTCCCGACCCACCCGTTCGCAAACAGCGTTTACATTTTCAGCAAAAGTGTCCTCTTCCTGCAGGGCCGAGAAAAGCTCCACCATGATCTTGACCTCGTTTTGCAAATGCCTTTTCAGGTTGTCCATGTAAAAGACTTCCAGGCGCCAGATGAAATAGCCACCAATGGTGGAAAGGCTTACAGCAATTATGATAAGGTACAAGGAGGTCATCCGCCAGCGGATGCTTTTCATCAGTTTACACCTCAATCCATGTTTACAACCTAAGCCACAGGGTAAGTTTGTTTACCTGAAACTGCTCAGATCTGATGTGATATGCGAAACTCCACGCTGGACACCCCGGCCTTAGCCGGGCATGCGAGCAGTTATGTTTATCTAAATAAACTGCTGCCTTGCGCGAAAGGCCTAAGGGCTGCGGAAAGAGTAGCCCACACCACGCACAGTTTCAATATACCTGGGCTCTGCAGGGTTTTCCTCTATTTTTTGCCGCAGGTAACGGATATGCACATCCACCGTCCGGGTGTCGATTTCCGTATCATAGCCCCAGATTCTTTCCAGCAGGAAGTCCCGTTTTAAAACAATTCCTTTGTTGAGCATTAAAAGCTTGAGCAGCTCGAATTCTTTGTTCGTCAGGCTGATTAGCTTATCGCCGATGTAAACCTTATATTCACCGGGCTTGAGGGTTAACTGGCCTGCTGTTAAGGCTTCTTCCTCCCGCCCGGCGGAAGAAGCTTCTTTTTCCACCTGCTCCTGTTTTTTCCCGTTGCGGCGCAGGTGGGCTTTAACGCGCGACATCAGCTCCCTGACGCTGAAAGGCTTGGTCACATAATCGTCGGCACCCATCTCCAACCCCAGGACAACATCCAGCTCTTCACCCCGGGCCGTGAGCATAATAACCGGGATATGCTGAAGCTCATCGCTGGCCCGCAGGTTGCGGCAGATTTCATAGCCGTCCATGCCCGGAAGCATAATATCCAGGAGAATCAGGTCCGGTTTTGTTTCCCTGGCCAGCTTCAGGGCTTTATGCCCCTCTTCTGCTGTGACAACCCTGTAGCCCTGGTTTTCCAGGTTCAGTTTAAGCAGGCCCACGATTTCCTCGTCATCCTCTACGACCAGTATGGTCTTCAGCTTGTCCACCCCCTCTCGCAAAAATGTAACAAATTGGGATAAATAATCTCTTTAGAACGGGTTAGAATAGGTAATGAAAGAGGTCCACAATGACCGTGCCCAGATTGCGGTAAGGTCCACAGGCTTTACCGCAGTCGGCCCCAGGTTGCTGCCGGGTCACAGGTGGCTCTGCAGCAGCCGGCGGGAAGATCATACGGTGTTCCCACCGGCTCCGGAATGGTCAGCGCAGATCATTCCGGGGTCACGAAGGGATACCGTATGGTCGAGCAAAGATCGGTATGAGTTCCCCAATTTAATAATATTCCAACCTGTGTCTTACACACAAATTGAGGATAGAGAGGTCGGTGCCGGCCGGAAGGTCGGCGCCGGCTTCCGGGGGGATTTATACCGGTCGAGCCAAGGTTGCTGCAGGTTCCAGGGCGGTCCGGTCCCGTCAAAGGGATGGGCCCGGGCTGTAACCGGGGATCTGCATCAGCCGGAAGCATAGGCCATTGTGGGCTTTTTTTATTACCTGTCAAAGTAAATGCTTTTGCCTGTGGCCGATATGGGAACGCCGATGATGATATCCCCGTTAATCAGGTTCAACTGCCTGGCAACCACGCCGATACGGTACATGATCCGGTTGTCGGCATTAAAAATGGAGGCGGTTTTTACCGCCGAACCCAGGGCTATGCCCAGGTCCAGTTGGCGCCAGGAACAAAGGGGACCATAAAACTCTGTCCCTTCCGTGCCGGCATTTTTCATCTCTGTGCAGCGGGGAAAACCGCAGGCCCCGCAGTCCAGCCCCAGGGGCTTGGGTGCTACCAGGGAAAGCAGCAAGACGGCATCGGAACGCCTGACATTTTCCCCATCCCGGTCAAAATTGTCTTTGCCGCTTTTTTCCCCAAACTCAATCATGTTCTGGGCCAGCTTTTGGATATCTTTACCGCGCAGTATTTTCGTCTCCAGGTAGTCATCTCCCTTGGCTTTGGGAGCCGTGCGTGCTGACAATGCCATAAATCCAGCCACAATTTCCATAATATCCTTCATCAACCACCATCCCTTTCAACAATGAATTGTCATCCATTACAGGCACAACGCAAGAGGTTTTTTGCTTGGGCGACAAAGTTCTATTTATATAGTTATACTTTTTTGCAGAATCTCCTTTTTGACATATTTCTTTTTTATTCATGTTTTACATTTTTTATGATATAATAAACTGGCTTAGGAGGAGGGAAAAATGACCCAGCAGAATGAAAGTGTCGTTGTCGCCAGGGCAGCCCTGCAGCTGGCTTTGAGCCCAGGCCGGGAAGCCGAGGCTCGGTTAAAGAAAAAATATATGGCTGAAGGGATTAAATCTACTGCCGTTGATTACGGGGGGGAATTTCTTACTTCGGTACAAAAAGTGGTGGAAAGAACCGTTGTAGCCGCCAAGCGGGAAGGGATTATTGATCAGACTCACCTGGCCGAAGGAGGGGTCGCCGGAGCGACCCGGGAAGCCCTTTCCCAGATCATGCAAAAAGCCATTGGTCTTAACGTGGGCGGCAAGGTTGGTATTGCCCGCAAGGATGAACATATCGTCGTGGCTGCATTTTTTGCCATCGGTTTACTCCATTTAAACGAAGTAGGGGTGGGCCTGGGGCACCGGGTCATCTAGCGACCCGGGGATGGGACGCTGTACTAGCCTCTGCGTCCTCGCACTTCCTGCAAGCTCCGGCCAATAAAAAAATCGGGCTGAGCAACCCGATATCTTCTTTGTCCCTGATTAGCCCTATAGGGCTAGTTTTTGTTTTTCTGCTTTAACTTACCGGCAATGATGCCACCGATTCTCCCGGTATCCCGGGAGGAAAGGTTGCCCCAGCCTTTTTCTGCAATTTCATCTTCCAGGCCCAGTTCACGGGCGATTTCCTCTTTCATTTTTGTTGCCCCGGGCGGTTTTCCCTCATCTTTTTTCTTTTTTTTCTTTTCCCTTTTCTTTTCCCTGGCACCCACGCAATTATCCCCCCAGCTGGCAAATTTCAAGACAAAATAGTGACTGCAGCAAGAACAGGTTGGAGAATCAACCTTAGGTAAAGGTATATCTTCTTAATGATTACCCTGAGTCCGCCGCTGCGATGATCCAGTGACAATTGCTCGTCACGGTCATAGTATAACCAGGGGCAGTAATTATATCCCTATCAGGCCAGGGGGGAAATGGCTTTTCTGGCGATAAAGTAGGTGGAACATCCGATAATAATCGTGATGGCGCCCATGCTGATGATTGTTTCCAGGAAAATGTCCCATTTTTTCTGGGAGATCATTTCCATGGAAAAACCGATGCGGAAAGCACCCCAGTGCTCACCATGCACAAAAACGGGGCAAGAAATATCCCACATTTTTTCCCCCGTATCCCGGTAGTAAACCTGCTTGAGGTAATCTTCTTTGTTTTCTGCTGCAGTCAGGCCAACCTCGTCGTCAAAAATACGCTTGGCCCGGTGGGCAAAGTTGGTGTTATGAGCGGGTAGATAGCCTTTCCTGTCAGCTAACACGGCAAAAACAACTTCATCATCCCGCTGGAAAGCATCCAGGATATCCTGTATCTCCCGTTCCAAAAATTCATCATAACTGGTGTGAAAGCGCGGAGGGTCGCTGCCTGGTATGCGGACATAATCAGTGTCAAAGATTTCATCGCGGGTTTTTTGTCCACTTTCAATGGTATTTTCCATCAGGCGTGACAGTGTAGATGCCCCGGCAAAAGCCAGCATTTCCCCTTTACGCAACAGCTCTGCTTCAGCCCTTTGCTGTTCCCTGTAAACATTAAAGAGGGTAAAAAAGCTTAAAAGAAGCAATGTAATCACAAATACAACACTGGCAACACGAAAGTGAACCTGTTCAAACACCTTGAGAGTCTCCTTCATTATATATTCCAGGAGAAACTCATACCCAGGCTCAGGATTGTAATTGAATAAGTCCTGTTGTGTCAGCTGTTACTTCACCGACAATAGCAGCCCGGGTTATACCCCTGGACTGCAGTTGCTTGATCATCTCTGCTGCTTTGTCTTGTTTAACGGCCATCAGCAGGCCACCTGAAGTCTGCGGGTCGCACATGATTTCCAGCCAGATATCATCCATTCCTGTTTCCAGCGTCACCTTTTCCTGCAGGTATTGTTTGTTTGTCTGTGCGCCTCCCGGTATGAGTCCCTGTTCCGCCAGTTCAATCACGCCTTCCAGCACCGGTAGGCGTTCAACGAAAAACGTTATCCCGACTTCACTTCCCGCGATCATCTCATAAGCATGCCCTAAAAGGCCAAACCCCGTGATATCTGTACAGGTGCTGATCCCAAATTCCCGGCCGATTTCGGCCGCATCTTTGTTCAAAGCAGCCATCCAGGCAGTCACTTCTTCCAGCAGGGCAGCGGAAACCATGTCCGCTTTGTGGGCCGTAGTGATAATTCCTGAACCGAGAGGTTTGGTAAGGATTAATACATCACCAGGCTCTCCGCCCCCTTTGGTCCAGATTTCCCCGGGATGAACCACTCCGGTCACGGCAAGGCCGTACTTGGGTTCCTGGTCATTGATGGTGTGCCCGCCAACCAGCAGAGCCCCGGACTCTTTTACTTTATCGCCGCCGCCTTTAAGAATTTCCACCAAAACCTCGTTGCCCAGGGCCTTGCAGGGAAAACAGACAATATTCATCGCTGTCAAAGGCCGGCCGCCCATGGCATAGACATCGCTTAATGCATTGGCCGCGGCAATCTGCCCGTAGCGGTATGGATCATCAACTACCGGCGGGAAAAAATCCACGGTCTGGATCAGGGCCAAATCTGTTGACATACGGTAAACAGCAGCGTCATCGGGATATTCGGTGCCCACCAGCAGATTGTCATCTGTTTGAAAAGGCAGCTGCGGCATAATTCCGGCCAGGTCCCCTGGCCCCAGTTTGGCAGCTCAACCCGCGCTGGCAGAAAAGGATGTCAGCTTGATCTTTTTCGTCGTCAATTTGGATTCACCCCCGGCTCAATTAATATATATTACCCCAGCTGAAAAATATCACAAGTAGCCTGTTCTCCGTCGATAAAAAGCAGGCGGTTTTGGAGAGGTTCTCCCCGGCCCAACAACACCTTGATCGCTTCTTGCACCTGCCAGGCCGCCACCAGGGCCGGGGTAGCGGCAGGGTTACCCAGCTCCACTTCGATCCCCTTGTCCCGCCCGGATTCCAGGGGGCCGTAAATAGCCTCCAATCCCGGGTCCCCGGGGAAAATGGTCGAAACCTGTCCGACAAACTGGGCAATAGCCCCATGTACCATGGGGATACCCAGGTCACGACAAACAGTTTCCAAAAGGAAACGGCTGGTTAAATTGTCCAGGCAGTCCAGCACTACCTGGCAGCCTTGAAGCAGGTCCGGGGCATTATTTTCGTCAACGATCCCTTCAAAGGGAAGCATCCGTACCGCAGAGTTGACCTGGCCGATGCGCTTTTGGGCTGCGCTGACTTTGCTTTCCTCCAGGTTTTGTTCTGTAGCCAAAAGCTGACGGTTTAAGTTGCTCTCAGAGAACCGGTCACCGTCAGCCAGCACCAGGGTGCCCACTCCCATCCGGGCCAGCAGCTCCGCTACCAACCCGCCGAGTCCACCCAGCCCAACTACTGCGGCCTGTGACTGGAGCAAAAGGGCCTGTCCCCGGGTTCCTCCCGTGGTCCCCATGCTTCTTTGGTATCGCTCCGGGAGAATATCGCTTTGCAGGGCGGCCAACTCCACATCTTGGGGCAAACAGGAAAATTGAGCGGCAACATCCCGCACTGCAGAAATTGAAATACTTTCATATTTTTGGCCGTCAGGAGCTGTCTTTTCCCGGGAAACAGTTTTTACCGCTTTCACCAGTTCATCCATGGATAACTTACCCCCCTGCGATGGGTGGAAAAATGGCCACTCTTTCGCCATCTTTTAAAACATAATCCCGATCCTGGCGGATGCTGTTGATAAAAACCTGCTTGCTTTCGCGAGGAGGTATTTTTAACTCTTTAAGAATATAATCCACAGTACTGCCCACGGGAACCTGCATATTGAAAGGTTCGGAACTTGGCCCATGGGGATTGTATTTCCTTAATGTGGCAAACAACACCACTTCAACCGTGATCATGCCACTTCACCTCCAAGACATGGCGCAAATAAATTAAGCCGAGCTTATGAAAGATAAGTATATATTATCACAAGCCCGGCCCGGAAACAATGGCTTTTTGGAGTCTAACCCTACTCCGCCTGGCTGCTCCGCATTTGCTGAGAAGAGGCCTTTCCCCGCAGTGTTATTTCCACTTCATCGGCGAGGAGCGGCAGCAGCTGCTCTGAGCGTCCTTCCAGAAACACATCGGTAACCATGGAAGTCATATGAGACCTGGTGGGGTTGACCTCCACAATCAGGGCTCCCTTTTTCCGGGCAATTTCCGGCAAACTTGCTGCTGGATCAACCATGCCCGATGTCCCCACCACCAGGACAACCTGGCACTGGCTAATTTCCACCTGGGACTGCAGCAGTGCCGCTTTGGGGATGGATTCGCCAAAAAAGACCACATCCGGTTTTAATACCCCGCCACATAATGGGCAGTATGGTGGCAGCGGTTTCAGTTTGATCGCCGTAGTCGGATACTGGGAACGACAGCCCATACAAACCACCTTGCGTGAATTACCGTGAAACTCGATCACATTTTTGCTGCCTGCTTCCTGGTGGAGCCCATCAATGTTTTGTGTGATGACACTGTTCACGACACCCATGGCTTCCAGCTTGGCCAGGGAAAAGTGGCCCGGATTGGGCTTGGCTTTGGCCACCACCTGGAGAATTTCTTTCAGCATTCCCCAGGAGTTGCGGGGATCCCGGTTAAAGCTATCAATACTGGCCGCTTCTTCCGGGTCATACTTCTCCCAGAGCCCTCCCTTGCCGCGAAAAGGCATGATTCCACTGCCAACAGACATGCCGGCTCCCGTTAAAACCGTCACTTTATCGGCATGGGCAATCTTATTGACAGCCCTTTTGACTTCCTCAGTGGCAAACATGAATTCTTCCTTTGGAAACACGGCTTATTCCCCTTTCCAGTTAATTTGCACAAGGCTTGGAATAAAAAAGATTCAGATTTATTTCAGTATTCATATTGTATCACATGATCACCCGGGACACAAGTCAAGAGCCGGGGGTAACCTGCTTTGAGTGCCTTAACTGGAGTTCGGTGATGATTCAAGATTGACAGGGATCGTCTCCGCTTTGCCCCACAAGCGTTCCAGGTTATAAAACTCCCGCTCTTCCGGGAGAAAAATATGCACAATGAGGTCTCCATAATCCAGCAAAATCCAGCGCGCTTCCTGGTAGCCCTCCAACCGCAGTAAAACATGTTCGTCATCGGGAAGATTTTCCAGCAGGTGATCGCAAATTGCCCTGGACTGAATTTTTGATGTCCCCTCGCAGATAATAAAATAATCAGCAATAATTGACACCTTGCTGAGTTCTAAAAGGCTGATTTCGGACGCTTTCTTTTCATTGAGCAAACGAACTGCCTTTAAGGCAAACTCCCTCGAACGTAAAACCAACCACATCGCCTCCTTGAGGTTTAAAAGGTTAAATACCGGCTTCTTTAAAATAGAAGAAGCTACAGGTCAAAGTTTCTCCCGACAATCACGGTCACCATAGCCGGGTGGTCCTGGATGGGTTCTTTGAAAAATTCAGCCCCCGGGATTAGCAAGGCCACTTCCCGGGCTGCCTCAATATCATCAATCCTGGATATGACATTGCTGCGCTGGTAATCCTGGTGGTCCGCATTGTCCACATCAACCACTTGAAAGCCTTCTTCTCGCAGATATTCTGCCGTCTGGCCAGCAATGCCGGAAACTCCGCTTCCATTAAGCACTTCCACCGTAATCATTTCCCTGGGGATGATAAATTCGGACCCCAGGTTATCGATAATCCGGGTTAACAGGGAGTGCTCAAGCTGAAAGTAGGATTCACCGTTAAAATCATTCCACTGTCCAGGCAGGCTCAATGCCAGGGTCTCCGGATCAAAAATTAAACTATATTGATCATAAAACTGCTCCATTTCCTTCCATTCCAGGTCTGTCTCGACATAAGGGGCCGCCTCTCTAAGCATAGAGGGTGTGGCAAATACTCCCCCTTTTTCACCGAGCATACCCACCAGGTTTTTAATGGTCTCCGCCCTCTGCATGGCTCGCTGGCGGGGCTCTTCTTCCTCTTCCTCCCGCAAGAATGATTCCAGGAATTCAGAACCAGCTAAAACATGGTCATGGTAGGGAATCCCCCCCGCCTCGTCCACCAGGCCGGCGATTCCCTGATAATCCAGTTTAATATAATGGTGAATATCTGCTCCCAGCAGCAGGCGGAGTTGATCAATCAGAAGTTCTGTCCCGCCTTCGTTGTAAAAGTGAGTCGGGGTGTAATAAGACTGGACAGAGGATCCCGGGGTTGAATCACTATCACCCGGCATGTCCACTTCTTCACCGTCTTCAGGCAGCTTTGCATCCTCCCCGTTTTTATTCACGGGCGGAGTGCCGGCACCCGTTTCTCCAACCGCATCCTCTTCCTGCCGGTGCAGTAACATCCGGCCGGGAATATAAAGAACATGGGGCTTGCTTCCCGGCTCAGGATAATTCAAAAACAGTATTTCCTCTACCTGGTAGATATGATCATCAGTCATTCCGCCGATAAGCAGGTAGTTGGTGCCTTGTTCCTTAGGGGCTTCCCGCAGGGACAAAGCCCAGGACTCCTCATTCTGCAACGCTTGAAAGGAGCTGATATAGCGAGAGCCGGATACCAGCACAATTAAAAAAACCACAAGAGCGGCCAGGAAAATAATCCGGTTTTTGCGGATGGCGATCATTTTCCCGGCTTTTTCCCTGGTTTTGCCTGGTTTCTGACTTCTCAACCTATTTTGTTTCATAGCCCGATAGCTCCTGACCATAGTTTCTCATCGACAGCACCAGGGAATTGCGAAAAGCGATGGAACTGGGATGAAGCAATCTTTTTCGCTCCATAATATAATGGATGGTAAAATCCACCGCTGCCAGCAGGGCACCCTGCAGGTCAAGATAAGCAAGCTGGCGGATGGTTTCCACCCCGGGACAATCCCTTCCCGGCTCAATATAATCAGCCAGGTAAATAATGCGCGCCAACAGGGACATTTCCGGGGAGCCTGTGGTATGGACCCGTACCGCTTCCAGTATCTCCGGGTCTTCCACTCCCAGATCATCTTTTAACAGGACTGCTCCCACCGGGGCATGCAACAGGGCCGGTTCCCGGTAAATCAAGGGATCATCCATCCCCTGGGACCTGGCAACCTGGATCAACTCATTATGACTGAACAGCTTGCCATAGTCATGAATGATTCCGGTCAATTCTGCCTTTACAGGGTCCAGGCCATAGACCTGTGCCAACCGCACAGCCGTATCCTTTACCCCCAAGCAGTGTTGAAACAACTTTGTCCCGGCATTTCGTTCAATTGTATTAACCGCTCTTTGAATCGTAATGTTCATAATAAAACACCATATAAAACCCTGGGCTCTTTTATTAATTTGACATAAGAAATGACATTCCTTCTAAAAAGTTGGAAGCTAATAAAAAAGGCAACTTGACGTTGCCTTTAATCCCTCGGTTTTGCTTCGTTGACAACCAAACGGCGGCCGTCCAGTTCAACCCCGTTCATTTTTTCAATCATCTGTTCCTGGTCTGTATCATTTATTTCTACAAAACCATATCCCCTGGATCTTCCTGTGGCTCGTTCGGTGATAATACGGCAACCAATAACTTCACCGTGCTCTGCAAAGGCTTTTTGCAGATCTTCCTCCGAAGTGCCCCAGGCAATATTCCCAACATAGAGGGTTTTTACCATAATGTCACCTCGCTTCCCGGTATTACAGTTCTTTTCGTATATTATGCAGTAGAGAAACTTAGTTTATACCCCCACCCCCTGACCGTAATACCGGAGCATATCATGAAAGGCGAGTTTATTTATTTTCGGTTCGCTCATGTTTTGCCTTGGATTACAGTTAATTTTTAAAAAGGAAGAATTTTTCTACATCATAGCATTTAACGGGGGATAAGTCAAGACAGAGCATTGCCCTGGCAAATGAATTGTTTGCCACCCTTCATCGGCTAAGAGGTTAAAACAAAACACAGGGTACAGGCTGAAAAAAACCTTTCCAGGTGGCCGGGGCGTCCTCTGACAACATAAAGCCACAGGCTAGAGTTTCTTGTACAGGTTGTTTTTATAAATATACTGTTCCACAGCTTCTGATGTGAGGTATTTGATCGTCTGCCCCGAGGCAACTCTTTTGCGGATAAATGTTGAGGATATGGCCATAGCCGGAATCTCCAGCAGGTGGACCCGCTTGATCACTTCCGGGAAAGCAGGACCCAGGATAACTTTCAGTTTGCCAAAGGAATAGCCAGGCCTGGAAGCGGCAATAAAAGGACAGGCTTGCAGCAGTTCACGGTAATCCTTCCAGGTGGTAATATCCAGGATGGCATCGGCACCGGTGATGAAATAGAGGTTTATATTATGGTCATAAATATCCAGGAAACGCCGGACCGTATCGATCGTATAAGACGGTTCGGGACAGTCGATTTCCAGGCGGGAAACGGTAAAGTAAGGGTTGTCCACCACCGCCAGCATGGTCATCAAGTAGCGGTGTTCCGCCAATGACACTTTCTCTTTTCCCTTGTGGGGGGGAATACCCGAGGGCAGAAAAATAACATGGTCCAGGTGGAACTGCTGCCTGGCCTCTTCAGCCGTAAACAGGTGGCCCATGTGAACGGGATCAAACGTGCCGCCCATGATACCAATCGTTGGAGTGGAGTCGCGCCCTTTTTTAGGCAGTAAAAAACTCATTGTTTCCCGCTTCCTTGAAAAAATGATCCTTGAAAAAAAAAGACAAACCTGCAACTCTCAACCATAAGACGCTAAACCATGAAATCACAAATCCAGATTGTTGCAAAGGGGGGCGCCGCATTTTCTGCCTGGTTAACCTCCCGTTTTCCAGGCAGACGGTTTACTCATTAAAGCTGGTCAGGATAGTACGTAAATTCCAGGTTCCCGATTCGGACCGTATCCCCTTCCTTGATGCCTTTTTTTACCAGCTCTTCTTCTACTTTCAGCTTACGGATGACCTCCTGGAAACGAGCTGTGCTCCCGGGACTGTCAAAATTGGTCTTTTGGACCAGGCTTTCGACCTCGTCCCCGCTGACAATAAAAACAGGGCCTTCTTTTTCCGTAGTCTTCTCAATGGTTAACTCCCGGGGAAGTTGTAATGGCTCCAGGTAGATAATTTCTTCAAGTTCCTGCAGCTCTTTCCCTGTTTCTTCTTCCAGGACTCGTAATTTTTCCAGGTGAAGGTAGGTCTCGTTAAGCAGCTGATCCACGCCCTCTCCAGTAGCGCCGGAAATGGAGAAGACCGCTTCGCCATTGTCCAAACGGGCTAAAAATAACTCTATGTTTTCCTGGGCCGCAGGCAGGTCCATCTTGTTAGCTGCAATCAAGTTCGGCCTGGAAAGAAGTTCCGGACGGTATGCTTTTAGTTCCCTGCGCAGGGTTATGTAATCGTCGTATGGGTCCCTTCCTTCCGTAGAGGCCATATCCAGAAAAAAAATCAGCACCCGGGTTCGCTCAATATGCCGTAAAAACTGGTGGCCCAACCCGGCCCCCTTGTGAGCGTCTTCAATAATTCCAGGAAGATCGGCCAGGACAAAAGAACGCCCCTCGCCCAGTGAGACCACACCCAGTTGTGGGGCCAGGGTAGTGAAAGGAAAGCTGGCAACTTTGGGGCGGGCTGAAGAGACACGGGACAGCAGGGTGGACTTACCGGCATTGGGGAATCCCACCAGGCCCACGTCGGCCAGCAGTTTTAATTCCAATACCAGGGTTCTCTCCTCTCCGGGCATCCCTTTTTCAGCAAAGTCCGGGATGCGGCGCCGGGAAGTGGCAAAGTGGGCATTTCCCCGGCCGCCCTTGCCACCCCGGGCAACTAGAGCTTTCATCCCCGGACGGTCCAGGTCCGCAAGGGATGTTCCGTTTTCATCCTTGATTTCCGTCCCAACGGGGACCTGGATTTCCAATGGGGACGCATTTTTCCCATGCTTTTTTTTCCCGCTGCCATTGGAACCGCTGGGAGCATGGAGATGCGGCCTGTAGCTGATATCGATGAGGGTACTTTTTTGCTCCGTTGCCACCAGGACCACATCTCCGCCACTGCCGCCGTTCCCGCCGTCAGGGCCGCCGTGGGGGACATATTTTTCCCTGCGAAAAGAGACAACGCCGTCGCCGCCTTTGCCACCTTTCACGAATATTTTAACCTGGTCCACAAACAAGGCAATCATCCTTTTCCACGAAGTAAGCCAAACAGCAGTTCCAACTTGAACCACACCCGAAAAAAAAGCCCGGTTCACCGGGCCTTTCTTTAGCTGACAGGGGTAACGCTTACCCGCTTTTTGGTTTTACCCATCCGTTCGAAGACAACAGTCCCGTCTGCCTTGGCAAAGAGGGTATCATCTTTGCCCATACCTACATTGAGCCCGGGATGAATCCGGGTTCCCCGCTGGCGCACCAGAATGCTGCCTGCAGATACCTGCTGACCTTCATATCGCTTGACGCCTAACCTTTTGGCGTTGCTGTCCCGTCCGTTACGAGAACTGCCTACGCCTTTCTTGTGAGCAAAAAGTTGTAAGTTCAGTTTACGCATTGTACCGGCCCGTTTTAGGATAACAGGCCTTCACCTCCCTTTTTCAGAATTCCCGGGGTTAATCACTTTTCTCCCGGTTTTCTTTCTTCGCTATACTGAATAAAATCAGGATAAGCATTTTTCGTTTCTTTTAAGCCCAAGAGCAGGGTTTCCACCAAAAGCAGCAATTTTTCTTTTCTATTTGGTTCCACGTTGGAAGGCAGTGTTAGCTGCACGTACCCCTCTTCCACCACAGCCCCGGAATCCATTTGCAGCAGGTCTTCGATGGCGAAAATAATCGTCTGGGTCAACATGGATACTGCTGCACAGACAATGTCGCTGCCGTGAGGGGCAAAATTGGAGTGGCCGCTAATTTCTACTGAAACTGGGGCACCACCGGGGTTCCGGATCACATAAACCCGGACCATTTACTTGCTTCCGTGCTCGATTTTTTCTACCACGACCTGGGTATAAGGCTGACGGTGTCCTTTTTTCCTGCGGTAATTTTTCTTGGGTTTGTACTTGAAAACGACAATTTTTTTGTTTTTCCCGTGAGATAAGACACGGGCTTTCACCTGAGCGTTATCCAGGTAAGGCGCCCCCACCTCTGTTTCCTCATTTTCGGAAACAGCCAGGATACGGTCAAAAACCACCTCTGAACCGACTTCACCCTCTAATTTTTCCAGCTTGTAAACTTCCCCTTCAGACATGCGGTACTGCTTTCCGCCTGTTTCAACAATGGCATACATAAAAAATCCCTCTCAATCTGTACTATACTCGCCGGGCCAGGGCCGTTTTACTCTTAAGTGTAAAACCGTTAAAACCCCACCCGTGCGGTGGAGGATGCTTCGCTATTTTAGCACAAAGGGGGGCGAATGTCAATTGAGGATCAGATCGCCACATCGCCTCGCCATAACGCCCGGGCAGATGCGCCGCCTGCTGTTGGCGCTCCCAAAGGAGAAATGGAAACCTTATATTTTTGAGTACAGATAACATGTCCCACCGATCTCTTGCTTAAATTCTTTGCGCCTTTCCACCGGATCCTCGATTTCCCGGCCCCGGTACTGAAACTCCGCCTGGATAAAACCCCGGACACACTCCACAACCAGATCAGCCAGCTGGCGGCACCCCAGTTCCCCGGCAACCCGCTCCATGATGTTTTTGCGCACCGGCGGGTCCAGCACCAGGCCATGGAGCTCTTCCAGCAGAGAGGTGGTTTCCAGGCACAGGGCATGGGGGATCCGGACCATTTCCCCTTCCACGTTTTCGATCACGTACCCCCCGGTCTCGGTTAATCCGTACCCTTCCCGGCGCTGGATGGTCACTGTGACATTGATCTCGTGAAAGGTGTCGTTGATTGCACTTGTAGCCTGCCAGGTCCCGTCCCCCAGGTCATTGACACGACAATAGCGAAAGCTGTTGTACAGGTTGGTCATATTTTATCCTCCTTTTCCGGGTCCAGTTCCCAAATAACGGCCCGGGCAAACGTCCGGGTCGTCTCCTTGATCAAGACCTGCACTTCATCCCCCACCAGTTCCCCGGCTCCTTCAATATCGATTATATAGCCGTGCAGTCGGGCAATTCCGTGGTCGGGGTTGGAAGTGTGGGGATCTTCCACCTTCACCCTGTAGATCGCGCCCTCCTCCACGGGCAGGGCGTGTCTTTCCACTTCCTGCAGGCTCCCGGACATGAGCATCTTGTACTGTTCCACATGCAGGTTATCGGAACCACGGATAAAAATGCTCTTGCCGGTTTCCGACTCCAATTTCTTTAAGTAGAGCCCGCCGCTGCCGATCAGCAGCGCAGCTACTTCGCTGTTGGTCTCCACCAGGACCGCTTCCACCTCTTCGCGCTGGAGGATCCGTTTCAGTTCCCGTTCCACCTTCCCGCTGACTGCCTCCGGGGAGAGGACCCTGCCTTTCCCCTGGCAGTAGGAACAGGGCTGCTGCATGATAGCGGAGATGCCCTGCCTTACTTTCTTGCGGGCAATTTCCACCAGTCCCAGGTGGGTGATCCCCAGCACCTGGCTCTTGGTCCGATCCCGGCTCATATTTTCCCGCAGCTTTTCCAGCACCTGCTGCTTGTGCTCTTCCGAGTTCATATCGATAAAATCGACGATAATGATCCCGCCGATATCCCGCAGGCGGATCTGGCGGGCCACCTCTTCCGTGGCTTCCATGTTGGTTTTAAAAATAGTCTGCTCCAGGTTATTTTTCCCGATAAATTTGCCGGTGTTCACATCGATGACCGTAAGAGCCTCGGTCTGATCAAAAACCAGGTAACCACCGCTTTTCAACCAGACCATGCGGTTTAAAGAGCGTTCAATCTCTTCTTCGATATGAAAACGTTCAAAAACCGGCTCTTTTTCCCGGTAATATTCAACCCGGCCTTTCAAGTGGGGAGAAAGGTAGCCCAGGATTTCCATGACTTTGTTAAATTCCTGCTTGTTATCGATAATAAAGCGGTTGATGTTGTCGTTAAACAAGTCCCGGACAATGCGGTAAATCAGGGCTACGTCCTGGTAAAGCAGCGCCGTGGACTTTTCCCGCTGAAACGATGTTCTGGTCTTCTCCCACAACCCGGTTAAAAACTGGATATCATTTGCCAAGCTTTCTTCATCGGCCCCTTCTGCCGCCGTGCGGACAATGATCCCGGCATCTGGAGGCCTGATCTCTTCCACGGTTTTTTTCAACCTTTCCCGCTCTTCCTGACACTTGATCCGCCGGGAGACGCCCACATAGTTATGACCCGGCATCAATACCAGGTAGCGCCCGGGCAGGGTAATGTGCCCTGTAAGACGGGCTCCCTTACTGCCAAAAGACTCTTTCATCACCTGTACCATGACTTTCTCACCGACGTGAATCAGGCGCTGAATGGGCAGCCGGTTTCCCCCGCCGCCGCCTTCATCCTGCTGGGGGATGTCATCCACATACAGAAAGGCATTGCGTTCTTCCCCGATATCCACAAATGCCGCCTGCATACCGGGAAGAACATTTTCCACAACACCTTTATAAATGTTCCCCACGATCCGCTGGCGCAGGGGCCTTTCCACATAAAGCTCCACCGGCTTGCCGCTTTCCAGCAGCGCCACCCGTGTCTCCTTAGGGTCATAATTGACAATTATTTTTTGCTCCATAAGGTTCCCTCTTTATCTAATTATTGTTCCAGCAGCAGCTCCGTCCGGTAAATGGACGGAGGCGGTTCCAGTTCTGAAACCCCCAGCTGCTGCAGTATTTCTCCAGGACGGGCACCCCCCTGGTTGCCCGTGACCAGCTGCATTGTAATAACATTTTGGCCCTGCTCTCCTTGACCAAGAGAAAGATCCAGGATAAAGGGCTTCAGGTCTATTTTTTTTTCGCCTTTTTTCCCAGGCCGGCTCACAACGATGGAAGACCGGTTTTTCAGCTTTTTGATCCGTTTTTCCAGGTCATGGAGCGGTTTGGCCAGAAAGACCCGGTAAACAGCCCCTGTCACCTGGGAAGCCAGGGAAGGACCTGCTGGATCTATCTCTTCTACAGACTTGATTTCCAATCCTGCCGGAAATTGGTTCTGCAGTTTAGTTCCGAGTTCTCCGGGGGGCAAATGCTCTGTAAGATCCAGTTCCATTAATTCATTTTTTCCCTCAATTCCCACAGCCAGGGGGGCAGCAAAGGTCAATTTTGGCTGAGGGTTGAAGCCCTGGCTGTACGCGACCGGCAGGTCAGCCCGGTTCATGGCCCGGATGACCGTCCGCTGCAGGTCCAGGTGGGAAATATATTTTAGATCACCCTGCTTGGCAAAAAATATCCTATAACGGTGCATCTTGTTTCACCTGCCTGGTGGGGCAGTACGGCAAACCGCAGCCCCAGCATCCCTCCCGGCGGCAATCGGGAGTTTCCTGCCCCTGCAGCGCCCTTTGATGTTCCCGGATTAAAAAATCCCTGGAAACGCCCGGGCTGATGTGATCCCAGGGAAGCGGCTGAGCATACCCGGGACGAAAGGCCGTATAACGGGCCGGATCCAGGCTCTCCGCCTGAAACGCTTCCATCCAGAGGGAAAAATCAAACCGGTCATCCCAGGCATCCATCCGGGCTCCCCCGGCCAGGGCTTTTTCCAGCACAGGTGCCAGGCGACGGTCGCCCCGGGCAAAGACCGCCTCCAGGAAACTCATTTCGGCTCCGTGCCAGTTCAACTCGGCCCCTTTAATTTTCTTGAAGATGCGCCGCAGATACTCCTGCCTGTTTTTGACCTCTGCCAGGGGCAGCTGTGGTTCCCACTGGAAAGGAGAATGGGCCTTGGGGACAAAGGTGGAAACGCTGACGCTGACCTTGAAACTCATGCCCCGCCCTTTTCCCTGGCGCCTTAAGTCCAGGATCTCTCCGGCCAACCGGCCGATTTCTTTGAGATCTTCTTCTCCCTCGGTGGGCAAGCCCAGCATAAAATACAGCTTAATATGATTTCGCCCTGAAGCGATGGCTTCCCCGGCCGCTTCCATAATCTCCTGTTCAGAAATCTGTTTGTTGATTGCTTTCCTCAGGCGCTGGGAACCCGCCTCGGGGGCAAAGGTAACCCCTGCTGCCTTGCCCTTTTGGAGCCGGTCCGACAACTGGACAGAAAAGCGGTTGGCCCGGAGGGACGGCAGGGACAAGCGGATTATTTTTTTGCCCAGGCGCTCTTCCAGCTGCTGAACCAGCGGGGTAATGGCAGAATAATCGCTGCTGCTTAACGAAGCCAAAGAAATTTCTTCAAATCCTGTGTTTTGAATTATCCGCTCAGCCAGGCAGGTTAAGTTCTGCAAGGAGCGTTCCCGGACAGGACGGTAGATCATCCCGGCCTGGCAGAAACGGCAGCCCCGGGAACAGCCCCTGAAAAGCTCCAGAGACGCCCGGTCATGGACCACATCGATAAAAGGCACAATAAAATCATCGGGATAATATGTATGGTCCAGGTCCCGGACGGTGCGCTTGGTGATCCTGTCCGGAGCTGCAGGTTCCATTTTTTCCAAGCCCGTAAAGGTGTCCCCGGAATAAACAGGCTGATAAAAGGAGGGAATATATAGGCCTGGCAGTTGGGACAGATCACGCAAAAATGCCTGCCGATCACCCGTTCCTTCCTGTTTCCAGCGGCGATAAAGGACAATGATTTCCTCCAAAACCTCTTCGCCATCCCCAATAACAAAAGCATCAAAGAAGGGAGCCAGCGGCTCCGGGTTGAAAGCGCAGGGACCGCCACCCAGGATAAAAGGATCCCGGGTAGTCCGGTCCTGGCTGTACAGGGGGACCTGCCCCAGTTGAAGCATATTTAAGATTGACGTATAGCTTAACTCGTACTGCAGGGTGAAACCGACCAAGTCAAACTGATTGAAGGGCCTGCGGCCTTCCAGGCTGAAAAGGGGCAGCCCTTTTTCCCGGAGCACCGCTTCCATATCCTCGGCGGGGGCAAAAACCCTCTGGGCCTGCACACTATCAATACGGTTGGCAGCACCGTACAATATTTTCAAGCCCAGGTGGGACATGGCAACTTCGTAAATATCCGGAAAGGCCAGGGCCAGCTGGACATCGACATCCTGAGACCTTTTGTGAATGGAGTTCACTTCCGTACCCAGGTAGCGGGCCGGCTTTTGCACTTTTAATAGTAGTTCATCCAGGTTTAGCTCCTGATTCATAGAATCATCCTTCTCCTACATAATTAATCATTGTTAGTATATCCAAGAAAATACAATAACTTGTCTTACTATTCGCCGTATTCAAGAAAAAAACCTTTTTATCACGGCAAAATGAAAAACAATCGCCAGGTGGCATACCAGGGGGGTCATAGATCTCCAGGCCTTCTAGTTTGTATCAGGCTTTTCAGGGGGAGATCGGTCCCGTCTTTTAATACGGCCGATAATACCTGGCTTTCCGACAGCAGGGCCCGAACCTGGCAGGTTTGGCTTAAGACAATCACCTGGTGGTAGCGAGAAGGTTTGAACTGCTTTAACACGTCCATTAAGGTCATACTATCCAGCGCCACCAGCTGTTCTCCCTTTAAAACCCGCTTTTTTTGAAGCGCTTTCTGTTTCTTAACCAGGTAGCGGATAAATGTATACACCGAGGCCTGCTGCTCCCTGGTGGCCGCGTAATATAAAAAGACACCCATAAATGATAAGGACAAGTTTAAGTAATCATAGCTGGAGAGTGCAAATCCAACCAGGAAAAAGCCAACACCCAGCCATTTCCCGTTTTCCGAAGCAATTTCCGTAGCCCGGTAAAAACCCCGGTACGGAATCAAAGTGGCCCGGAAAAGGCGCCCGCCATCCAAAGGCAAGGCCGGCAGCAGGTTAAATAACAGTAAAAACAGGTTGGCACGGAGCAAAAAAGAAACACACCCGGGAGCAACCCATTCCCGGCCAGGGAGCACGATTCCCGAGGCAGACATCCAGGTCAGCAGAAAAACAGCGGCATTGAACAAGGGGCCTGCTGCTGAGACGATCATTTCTTTACGCGGTTCCAGCTCGATGGGACTGCCCAGGTAGCCCACGCCCCCAAAAGGGAACAGCTCGACTCGCTGCACCTGAATGCCCAGGTAACGGGCAGCCAACAGGTGGGAAAGCTCATGACCGGCAACCAGGACAAAAAGAAGCAGGGTTTCCAAGGGCAAGCCGGCCAGGAGCCAGAGCCCCATAAACAGCAAAAACAGTGGATGAATGCAGACATCCACGTTAGAAACCCTTGCCAGGCGCCAACTCATAGTAAGCCCCCTAACCCTTTAAAACCAGTTCAAACATGAAGTCAAGGCACAAAAAAGAGAACCAGCTGATTCGGATCACTCGTTGTCCACTGTCTTTTCGTCCCGAAACAGGGGTGCCGGGTCTTTTGGTCTTCCATCTTGACGCAACTCAAAATAAAACCAGGCCTGGGCATTGTTCATCCCTGCTTGATCAATCTTTCCAATCACCTGCCCTGCAGCAATTTCCTGCATTTCTTCGACCTCAAGTTCAGCAAGATACCCATAAATGGTTTCCAACCCTCCCACATGTTCCAGGACCAGGTAATAACCGGCTTCTTCCTGGCACCCTCTTTCCTTGACACGGCCGGAAAGTGAAGCCGAAACCTCGGAGCCGGGCAAAACCTGAAATACCAACCCATAGTTCATACTGCCATCGCTGGTTAAACCAAAGGGAATTTCCAGGATACCTTCTACAGGAAGCTGAAACGGTTCGTCCTTACCCGGAGTTGGATCCACGCCCTCTTCAGGCCCGGGTTTTTCTGCTGGAGCAATCACGGGGCTATTTAACCCCACTTCCGGATCCCCTTCCCAAAACTGCTGCAATACCGGCATGATCTCTCGCCCAGTTTGGGCCAGGTCCATCTGCCAGTTGGTGACAAAATAAATATTGTGCAATAGAGCTGCAAACAGGGGTATATTGATCAAAGACAGCAGGAAGGCTACCAGGATAACAAAGAGGATCAGGGTTGCCTTAAACAGGAGAAACCGATGCATCTCCCGAAAAACAGAAAAAGGGAACCGGTCCAAATAGGCGGGAACGTCCTTCGTTTCTGTTTCCCCGGCTTGAGGCCACCGGGCTTTTTCTTTTAATGTGGAGTACTCTTCCAGCCGTGACCTGAGATCAGAACTGGTTACTTTGGATTTCTTTTTGCTGGTATTCATTTTTTCAACCTCCCGGGAAAAGGCTGCCTGTACCATACAGTATATTCCCGGGAGGGAGCTGATATGCCTTAAAACTGGATCTTATGCCGCCTCATACCCACATTAAGGACAACGCCTATGGAAATAATATTCAGCAGCATGGAATTGCCCCCATAGCTCATGAAAGGTAGGGGCAACCCTGTCACCGGCATGATCCCCAGAGACATGCCAACATTAACAAGAACCTGGAAGGTGATCATGGTGGCCACCCCGGTGCAGAGCAGGGCGCCAAAACTGTCTTTGGAAAAAGCCCCGATTTTTAAAATGCGGTAAATTAAAAGAAAATAAAGGGTCAGTAAAATGGCTCCACCCAAAAGTCCCAGTTCCTCACCCAGGACAGAAAAGATAAAGTCCGTGTGCTGTTCAGGTAGAAACTGCAACCTGGCCTGAGTGCCTTCGAAAAGGCCTTTTCCGCTAACGCCCCCGGAGCCAATGGCAATCATGGATTGCATTAACTGGTAACCGTAGCCCAAGGGGTCCAATTCAGGATTCATAAAAACGATCAGGCGCATCTTTTGATACGAGAGCAGCTGGGCCCAAAGTAAAGGGAACACTGCCAGGCCGGCACCGACAATCAGGCCCAGGTATTTTATCGGCACCCCGCCCATGTAGAGCAAACCAAAAAAGATGACGATTAAAACCAGCCCCGTGCCCAGGTCCGGCTGCAGAAAAATCAACAACATGGGAGCAAAAACATGGGCCAAAAGTGGCAAAAGATTCACCACATTATTCATATTATCCTGGTAATCAACCAGCACCCGGGCCAGGGTAATAATTATGATCAGCTTGGCCAGCTCGGAAGGCTGAAAGTCGAAAACACCCAGGTCAAGCCAGCGGTAAGCTCCTCCCCCTTCCCGGCCGATAAAAAGCACCAGAGAGAGGAAAAGCAAATTGGCAAAATAAAGATACCAGGCCCACCGATAGTAATTGACATAATCCACACCGATGGCCAACAGCATGCCCCCGACACCCATAGCCATCCAGATGGCCTGCCGGCGCACGTAGGCCGAAGGGTCCGCTGCACTTAAACCTTGGGTGGCGCTGCTGATTACCAGCAGACCGTAAAGGCACAGGGCCAGCATAATCAGTAAAAGCTGGTAATCAAAATTTTTTAACAGGCGGCGGTCAAACATATCGCTATTTTACCTCACTTGATTTCTTTACGTGGCTTCTTCATCTTCGGTCTGCTCCAGCAGAGCGTCAATATCCTCAATCTCCTCTTCTTCGGCCCCAAAGTAGTAATCCAGGATTGTTTGGGCTACAGGTGCTGCTGTAACCCCCCCTGTCCCGCCATGCTTGACAAAAACAGCCAGGGCAATCTCCGGCTCATTTACCGGGGCATAGGATACAAACAAGCTGTGAGAGGGGATGTCCCGGTCCAGGGTCGTAACCTGGGCCGTCCCTGTTTTGCCAGCAATTGGAACCGTTATATCTGCCAGCCTGGCCGCGGTGCCCCCTGGCAGAACAGCTTTTGCCATCCCCTCCTGGACCGCATTCCAGTGGGCTTCCTGGACGTCCATTTCATTCAGTATTTCCGGTTCAGCCAGCATAACCGTCTGGCCTTCGCTGTTGATCACTTTTTCAACCAGGTAAGGCCGGTAGTGTATGCCCCCGTTGGCCAGCATGGAAGTGTAGTTGGCCAGCTGAAGCGGGGTAATACTTTGGAAACTCTGCCCGATGGCTGCATCCATGGTTTCTGCAGGGTACCACTGTTCCTGGTAGATACGGTCCTTGTATTCCCTGCTGGCCACAATGCCGCTTCGTTCCCCGTGTACATCCTGTAACCCGGTCGGGCTGCCGAAACCAAACTCGTAGGAATAGTGGGATAGTTTGTCAATACCCACCCGCAGACCCATTTCATAAAAAAATACATTACAGGAACGCTGAATGGCATCAACGATATTCACCGGTCCATGAACGGTGCCGCGGAAACAAGATTTTGTCGCATTAAAGCGGGTTAGCGAACCCCTGCATGTTACCCGCTCGCTCCGTGCAACCTCCCCTTCTTGCAGGGCGGCTATGGCCGTAGCCATCTTAAAGACAGAGCCGACTGGATAATGGTCCTGGATGGTTTTATTGACCAAGGGTTGTCGGTTGTCTTGCTGAAGCTCAGCGATATCATCCCGGAAAGTGTTGGGGTTATACGAGGGGATGCTGGCCATGGCCAGGATCCGGCCGGTGTTGGGATCCAATGCTACCGCAGCGGCCTCCCCGGCCCGAGCGTTTCCTTCTTCCGTGCTCAAATACTCCACGGTTTCCTCCAGGGTTTTTTCCATTTTTTTCTGCAATGGTATATCGAGAGTCAGAAATATGTCATGGCCGGGCACAGGTTCGACCCGTTCGAATTCCCGGATGGATTGCCCGGTAGAGTTCACTTCCACCTGCACGCCCCCATCCTGGCCCCGCAAGTATGGTTCCCACACCCGCTCAAGCCCTGATTGGCCGACCATTTCCCCGGGCCGGTAATCCTCGTATCCCTCTTCAGCCCAGCGCTCCACGACCCAGTCAGGGGCCGTCCCGCTGCCCAGGTAACCCAGGATATGGGGGGCGAAACTATCCAGGACATAATTACGGATCGGCTGCACTTCAATTAATACGCCGGGAAGCTCCAGCCGTTTTTCAGAAATGATCGCTACTGTTTCTTCAGGCACATCGGTCTTTAAACGAATAGGCATATAGCGGCTGTAATACTGGGAACGGATCCGTTCCCGGATTTCTTCTTCACTCATCTCCAGCAGCTCCCCAAGCCTGGCAATGGTTTCATCGCTGTATCCACTTCCCAGGTCTACCAGGGAAACAGTAAAGCCCGGCCTATTGGTGACCAATTGCTCTCCTTCCCTCCCAAATATTTCACCCCGGGGAGCAGTCACAGGCATAATTCGGAAACGGTTCTTTTCCGCCCTGTTCCAATAGTATTCGTATTGGATCACCTGCAAATAGGCAAGGCGCGCTGCCAGCAAAACAAACAGCAAAATGACCAGGGAAAAGAAAACACGGGTCCGGCGTAACATTTTTTTGTCCATAAAGACTCTCACAACTCCTTGTCAATCAATAAATGTTGACAGATAATCCAGCATTCCAACTTGTTAAAAGCCTTTCAAGGTAACGGCGGTTGCTACTTAAAAGAAGGGTAAAACAATTTTGCCTGTTCAGCCCGGAAGAGTAAAGGATAAATTAAAATGGTCAAAACAAGGTTGTACGCTGCAACAGGTAAAAACATGGTTTCCATGTAATAAGACAAGGGAAACTCATTGCCCCAGAATAGCTCCACCAGGAAAAAAGAAACCGCTTCATGCAGGATGGTGCCTAAAAATACAGCCAAAAGAGGACCAATCACCTGGTCCGTATAAATCACCCTGGAGCCCAGTCCGGCCAGGTAGGCTGGCAGCAGCATGGACAGGGTATAAAAACCCAGGGCCGGCCCGTAAAAAATGTCCTGGAAAATGCCGGCGATAAAGCCTACCACTACACCGCGCTCTTCGCCCCACAAAAATGCCAGGCAGATAACCAGGATCAGCAGCAAGTCCGGCCTGATATTCCCTGTCAGGGTAAAGGCCAGGAAGGAACCCTGGAAAACCAGGATCAATACAGTGATAAATACCACAATCAGGTACGAGGAAAGGTAATATTTATTGGCCCAAAATTCCTGTTCCATAAAAGCCCCCGGAATCGCTTTAATAGTAGTCGGAAACATCCCCACCAGGCAGTTCATCCAAATCTTTGGCTGAAGGAGTTTCTTTGACGATAAACACCTCTTCCAGCCTGTTAAAATCTACAGCAGGCTTTACAATGGCTCTCTGCAGCAAACCATAATGGTCCTTGTCGATTTCCAGGACACTCCCCACAACCAGCCCCTTGGGGAATACACCGCCCAGGCCTGAGGAAATAATCGTGTCTCCCGGCTGGATATTGGCCTCTGGCGGCAGATTAATCATCCGCAGGTAGCCTTTCATTTCGGGATACCCTTCCACCACACCGACGGTTCCAGGTTCCCTGCTGCGCTGCACCAGGGCACTAACAGCCCGGCGGGAATCGGTTAAAAGCAACACCTTTGATGAATTGCGGGAAACAAAGTAGATATTCCCCGCCAAACCTTCTGAAGTCACCACGGCCATATCCTGCTCCACCCCGTCTGCATATCCTTTGTTGATTGTAATGGTTTCAAACCAGTAGCCGGGATCGCGGGCAATTACTTCAGCAGGCAAAAGCTCGTATTCCGTTCGCTCTTTAAAATCGAGCATTTCCCTTAACCGGTAATTTTCTTTTTGCAGTTCAAGAAGCTGGTGCTGGAGGTTATCCCGCCTGGCAAGTTCATCCCTGATTTCTTTTTTTTCTTCATGCAAGCGGTGGTAATCAAACATCCCATAAAAAAAATGGTATGTCCGTGTACCCAATTGAGAAAAAAACCCTTGCACAGGAGAAAGACCGGTAAGCACAAGGTCTTCGGCAAAGGTATAGCGGGAAGTGATATCTCCGGTAAAATAAACCAAAGAAAGTAAAAGGATAATCAACCCCAAAACAACCAGTACTTTTTGGGTGGTACGGTTCAAACAAAACACCCCAACCAAATAGTTTAATAACTGCTAAAACAACTGACATCTACAATGCTAGAAGGGTTTCTGGGGAGTAACAGCCACTCTTTTCAGCAAATCAAGGGCCGTAAGAGCTTTGCCGGCGCCCAGAACAACACAATCCAGCGGGTCTTCTGCCATATATACCGGCATGCCGGTTTCTTCAGCAATCAACCGGTCAAACCCTTTGAGCAGGGCGCCGCCACCTGTCATGACGATCCCTTTTTCCATAATATCTGAAGCCAATTCTGGTGGAGTCCGCTCCAATGTTGTCTTGATCGTCTCCATGATGGAGGCAACCGGCTCAGCAAGGGCAGTTTCAATTTCCCACGAAGTGATGGACAGGATTTTGGGTAGTCCGCTTACCAGGTCTCTTCCCCGGATCTCCATGGTTTCCTCTTCTTCCGTCCGGTAGGCCGACCCGATTTGAATTTTAATTTCCTCTGCAGTACGTTCTCCAATCATCAAATTATATGTCTTTTTAATGTAGTTAATGATGGACTCGTCCAACTCATCCCCGCCAACACGGATAGACTTGCTGCTGACAATGCCGCCAAGGGAGATTACAGCCACTTCTGAAGTGCCGCCCCCGATATCCACAATCATGCTCCCTGTTGGATCTTCCACCGGCAGGCCTGCACCAATGGCAGCGGACATGGGCTCTTCAATGAGAAAAGCTTCCTTGGCCCCGGCCTGCTTGGTGGCATCCAGGACCGCTCTTTTTTCCACTTCGGTAACCCCTGAAGGGACACAAACCACAACTTGCGGCAGAAAAACAGCCCTCCTGCGGTAGCATTTACCGATAAAATGCCGCAGCATAGTTTGAGTAATGTCAAAATCAGCAATAACCCCATCTTTCATCGGCCGAATCGCAATAATGTTCCCCGGTGTGCGACCGATCATTTTTTTTGCTTCTTCTCCTACAGCCAGGATAGTATTGGTATCTTTACGAATGGCTACCACGGAAGGTTCCCGTAGAACAATTCCTTTGCCCCTGACATAAACCAGCGTGTTGGCAGTTCCCAAGTCTATCCCTATGTCTCTGGAAAAATATCTGGTAATAAAGGCCATCTAAGGCTTTCTCCTTTCATTTCTCCTCTTTTATCAGGTTTTATCACGTTAAATTATATCAACCTTTTCGTGCTGGTCACAACCTGTTTTCTTTTCCTTAAACATCATATTATACCATAAAAACAAAGGATCATCCAGAACCTGAAATAAAAACCCACCGCGAAAAAGATTGAAAAGTCCAATGTTCCTGCCCCTAGACTAAAAGAGGAGGCCTTCCTCTTTAAAACTTATATAGCGGCCGTCACCGACAATAACATGGTCCAGTACGGAAATGCCCAGGATGTCCCCGGCCTCAATGAGCCTTTTTGTTACATCCAGATCCTCCTGGCTGGGCGTCGGATCACCGCTGGGATGGTTATGTACTAATAAAATCGACGCTGCGCTTTTCTTGACCGGGTGATTAAAAATCTCCCGGGGGTGGACAATAGAGGCGTTTAAGCTGCCCACAGAAACATCTTCAACAGAGATAATCTGATTTTTCGTATTCAACAACACAATACGAAAATATTCTTTTTGATAATAGCGCATTTCCTCCATGAGAAACCGTGCCACTTCCTGCGGTGAAGTAATCGAAATGCTTTCCGGGCGGGTAGAAATGGCCAAACGCTTGCCCAACTCCAGGGCTGCTCTTACCTGAACCGCCTTGGCCAACCCGATCCCTTTAATCTCCTGAAGTTCTTCCAGGGCATAATCCGGTAGAAACCGCAGGCCCCCTGCTTCAAATATTACCCTTTCTGCCAGTCGGATAGCTGTCTCCTCGCGATATCCCGTGCGCAGGATCAGGGCTAAAAGCTCTGCATTGGAAAGTTTTTCCGGTCCCAGATCCTTCATCTTTTCCCGAGGGCGCTCATTCACTGGCAAGTCCTTGATAGTATACCTCTTCTCCGCCTTGTTCTCCCCCCTTCTCTACCAGATAAAAATACCCCATCTTTTCAACATCTGCACCAGCAGCGCCAGCGGCAGCCCCACTACGTTAAAGTAACATCCATCTATCCATTCTACAAAAACAGCAGCCCGGCCCTGGATCCCGTACGAACCAGCTTTATCCAGTGGTTCACCGGAAGCGACGTATGCCTTGATTTCCTCTTCCTGTAATTCCCTCAACCAGACCCGGGTCTCCTGGCGGCCCGTTAACACCTGCCCGGAACGAATCAGGGCGATACCCGTCACAACCTGGTGCTCGCTTCCGCTTAACTCCCATAGCATCGCTTCCGCTTCCCCGGTATCCTTTGGCTTGCCCAGGAAACGACCTGACTTGGCTACAACGGTATCCGCGCCAAGGACTATGGAATTGGCGTTCCGACGAGCTATTTCCCGGGCTTTGGCGGCAGAAATCGTCTCAACCATAGCCAGATCTTTGATCTCAGGTTCCTGGTAGTTGGCCACCTGGACTTCAAAGGGGATACCGACCTGCTGCAAAAGTTCCGCCCGGCGGGGAGAGGCAGAAGCCAGGATAATGGGCTCCAAGAAAGCACCTCCAAATTATTTACAGAATTCAAGGTTTACCAAAAAAACGGCAGAGCTTTGTGTCTGGCAATCGCTTGAAAAAGCCACTGGCAACCATAACTCCTGGTCACTTCACTGCAAAGGCTGCGCTTTCTGCTTGATCCCGGAGCTGCCTTCCCATCTACCCGGCATAATCAATGCAGAAACCGTTTTTCAGCCTTTTACCCTGCTGGTTGCTCCAATTTAATCCCCACACGGCCGGCCACATTTTCCAGGAACATGGCCACAGCACCGGTAAAAATGCCCATAGGGACGGCCAGCAGCAGCATGACTGGCAAATAACCCTGGAACAGGATAGGGTTTTGCACCAGAAATGCCGCCAAAGCCAGCTGGACTACATTAAATGTCACAGCACCGGCAACGCTGACCGAAATCAAGGTTATCTTGCCAGTGCGTCGAAACCGCATGAAAAGGCTCATCACCAGGGTACTGGCAATGGCTCCGCTTATGCTCAAGAAAAAACCAAAACCTAAAAAATTCCCGATCAACAGGCTGCCGATAACCGTCCGCAGGGAAGCCACAATCAAACCGCTGGCCAGCCCGTACAGAACCAGGGCCAACAGGGTAATAATATTGGCCAGACCCAACTTCACACCAGGGACAGGTATGGGCACAGGTATAGCCGCTTCAATCGTATGAACCGCTACGGCAAAGGCGATCAGCAGACCCAGGTACACCAGGAGAAAGGTCTTTCCTTTTTTCATGACAAAGGGCACCTACCTAGTCTAAAGTCAGTATGAACCGTGCATTGAGAAGTTGTCCGGTCGACCGGACAAACCTTAAGAAAACGTAAGATTAAACTTACAGGATTTCAACATCGTCATCCAGCCCGGAAGTTACAGAGATTTCTCCCTGGGCATCAATGATCAACCCTTCATAGTCAGGCAGGGAATCCAGGATCTCCATGCTTTCCTCTACCCCCAGCACAAACAGGCCGGTCGTAAGGCCGTCAACTATGGATGTGGACGGTCCTGTGACAGTCACGCTGGTAATTTCCCTGGCCGGAAACCCCGTCCAGGGGTCCAGGATATGATGATAGACCTCTCCTTCTTCTTCAAAAAACCTCTGGTAGTCACCGGAAGTAGCGATACTTCCTTCGTCAATCTCAACAATGGCCACCCATTCCTGGGGGTTGTCCGGGTCCTGGACAGCAACCCTCCATTTTCCACCCTGGGGCCGGTCTCCCCGGATATTAATGTCTCCCCCGGCGTTGATAAAAACTGCCCCTACTCCTGCCTCCGTGGCAACTTCCTGGCCGCGCTCGACAATATATCCCTTGGCTACACCGCCGACATCAAGCTTCACTCCCGGGCGGGAAAGAAAGACTTTGCCGTTTTCTTTATCAACCTGGATCTGATCATAGCCCACAAGGTCCAGGCCATGTTCCAGCTCTTCCTGGGAAGGAACTCCGGCATCATCGGTGCCGAACCCCCACAGGCGTAGCAGGACACCCACCGTTGGGTCAAATGCTCCCCGGGTAAGCTCCGCTGACTCCAGGGCTTTCTCGATTACCTCTATGGTTTCCGGCTCCACGCTAACCCATTCTTCTCCAGCCGCATCGTTAATTCTAGTGATATCACTGTCATCTTTATGCCGGCTTAAAATCTCTTCCAGTCGCTCCATTTCAGAAAACATTGCATTGGCAACTTCTGAAGCTTCCTCGCTGTTTAGACCAAAAACTGTAACATCCACCTTTGTATCCATAACCAGCCTGCTGAAGTCTTCCCGGGCTTCATCGTCTCCGGCCGAACAACCGGAAAAGCTAAACAGGAAAGCAAAAAGAAAAGGCAGCAGAAGTGCTAACCACCACCGGGAACGTAACATATTGTCTACCCCTTTCTATACGGTGAAGGGCCTGTCTTGCATCTTTATTCCAGTTCAGCGCTCATACAAAAACAAGCGCCCTTGCTTTTTCGCAAAGAGCTGCCAGAACAAACTCAAAGGAAAGGAACACTTTCTTTCCCATACTATCATTTTTAGACCGGATAGGCAAGACAAAAGCGGCCGGAAACGATCAGCCAATACGAGCCTGCAAGGAGGGTAAAACCGGGGAGGCCGCCCGAGGACCCCGAGGGAACCCTGGCGCCTTCCACAGAGTTACCCAGTCGCCCCGGACGACAGCGCCAAAGTAGGGAACAAAATGGGTTTTCAAACCCGTGTCCCACCTGGAGGAGGTTCACTTTCCCTGAATCGGCGACTTTGTCAAGCGGCTATAAGCACTTGGCGAAGTGAAAGCACAGGAGCCGGCCCGGCGGGCATAGACGCCCGCCGCCTGCAACCGTGGCATGATGCCTAAGTTTGCAGGTCGGCCGGTTGACACTATAGATCGACGATCCCCCGGGCAAAATAAAACAGGATAAAGATCACAACCCCTAACATAATTGCCATCAGCAGCTGGTCAAAGTTGATGTTTTTGATACTCCAGTCCAAGCGATTAAACGCCGGCTTTCTCTTTCTTTTGTCTTTTTCCGCTTTTCCTCTTGCTGCAGCCGTCTCTTTTTCCGAGGTTTGTTGCTCCGGTCCGTCCACGCGCTTGACACCGTCGGCCAAGCCTCTGGCGGCTTTGCCGGTATCTTCATAAGTTTTATCCAACGCACGGTCAAACTTTGATGTGCGCTCCGCAAATTGGCGGGCTGACTTTCCTGTGGATTCATAGGCCTTGTTCAGGGCCCCATCGAATTGTGTAGTCCGATCGGCAAAATCCCGGGCCGTATTCCCAGTGCGTTCGTAAGCTGTATTCAGTGCATCGTCAAACTGCTTGCTTCGTTCCACCAATTGAAAGGCCGAGCGGCTGGATTTTTCATAGGCCTGATCCAGGTTGCTGTCAAATGCCCCGATATAGGTACAGGTATTGACAAAACTGGATGCCAGTTTCAGGTAAATGGAGTTGACCGAGTTGTCAACGGTTTTACCCGAACGGCAGGTAAACCAGAAGGCCAGCCGGGCAAGGGGGGCAAAAATGAGATACTCGATGCTGAACCAGCGGGGGAACTGCAGATCATACAGCTTCCAGTAATGAAGCGGCACATAGATAACCAGGGCCAGGATAACCACCTGGCCGGCCGCCCACAAGGGGTAAGAATCAAAAAAGGCGAAGCCCACGATGTGTTCAATTCCGTAAGGTTCAAAAGTAAACCCCCGGGTAGCAGCCAGGACAAACTCTTCCACCACCAGGTTGGGGATCACCCCTACCAGGATAATGAACAGGCCCAGGACACCCAGAGGCAGGTAAAGGATCCAGGGAATATCCCGCTCCCGGGTGTCTATCTGCGGTGCCCGCCCCAAAAAGACACCCTGGAAAAATTTCAAGTAGTAGCACAGGGTCAGGGCGCTGCCCACCTTGAATATTTTCTCCGCAATATAAATATCCATTCCGCCGTAAAGCTTATACGCTTCCAACATGGAATCATGGATCAAAGTCTTGCTGATATAACCGTTTAAACCGGGAATACCGGCGATTGCCAGGACTGCAAGGACAAAAAAGGCCGTCAACAAGGGCATTTTTCGGGCCATTCCCCCCAGCTTTTTCATCTCCAGCTCACCGGTACGGTAGAAAATAATCCCTACAATCAGGAAAAAAGCCACCTTGAACAGGGTATGGTTAAAAGAATGCAGCACCGCCCCGCTAAAGCCCATGGCTTCCTCGGCCCGGAACAGGTATGCCGCAGCACCCAGGCCGATGACGATATAGCCCACCTGGCTGATGGAGCTGTAGGCTAGAAGTTTCATCAGGTTCGTCTGCATTAACGCCATGACTGCACCGGCGACCATGGTTAAAAGCCCCACCCACATCACCACATACCCGGCAGAAATCGCAAACTGGAACAGCACTTCCATTTCCAGGGAAGGAGGGCTGAAAATGAGCAGCAGGGTCCGCAAAATCCCGTAAATACCTGCCTTAATCATGGCGCCCGAGGAAAGGGCGTTGACCACCACAGGCCCGGCAGCATAAGCCCTGGGCATCCACAGGTGCAGGGGGACAACCCCGGCCTTGATCCCAAACCCGATAAACAGGCAGGTAAAAATAATCCAGGGGCTGATCAAGGGGTTGCCGGCAATGTGTTCCATTAACGGGATCAGTTCCACCGTCTGGGCTACACTGTACAGGGAAAAGATACCGAAAAGCAAAACCAGCCCCCCGGCCACACCCAGGTAGAGATAAAAAGTCCCGGCCATCATCGCTTGTTTGTCCATGCGCCCAATGACCAGAACATAAGAGCTAAACGTCATCATTTCAAAAAAGAGGAACAGGCTTACCAGGTCCCCGGTAAGCATTACTCCCAGGCAACTGCCCAGGGTAACCAGGGAAAAAACAAAATACATGTTGGTATTCTTCTCGATCTTCGTATAGGCTGTGGCATAGATCAGGACCAGCATCCAGGCCAGCGCAACCAGGAAAGCGAAAATAAAACCCAGCATGTCGACCCGGAAAAGCAGTCCCAGGCGCATCAATTCGGCAAAACGGTATTCCACCACTGCCTGCTGAACTAGCGGGTAAAGAGAAAGGACCAATAAAAAAGTAACCATGGACGCGGCGGCAGCCAAAAAACCGGCCCACGATTTATGCCTTCGGCCAACCAGCAGCACCACCAGGGCAGCGAGCAGGGGAAAAAGAACAACGGCCACGGGCCGCCATGATGATATTACATTTGCCGTTTCAGTTAACTCACCGGCTGTGAATAACACTCCGGAACCCTCCCAGATAAAGCAGTTCATATCTTTATCCTGGCATGAGGCCAACTGTTGACCGGAACTCAAACCAGGCGCGAAGGCATTGTTTTGCTTTTACCCTTTTACGGCGTGCCCATGGTAATCAAGAAATGGGCAGCCTTTATTGAAAGCTCAAAAGCCACATTGCCGGGCATTAAGCCAAAAACCAGGCAGCTTAGGCCCAGTATAGCTACGGGGATAATCATGCCATAACTGGCCTCATCCACATTCAGGGCAAACTCCTTCTCTTCGTGTCCATGCTCATGCCCGTGACCATGTTCGTGCTCTTCACCGCCAAAGAAGGCCGCAATGATAATGGGCAGGTAATAAAGGCCGTTCAGCAAGCTGCTGATCAGCAAAACAACCACATAAATAGGCAGACCCGCCTCCAGGGCGCCCAAACTCAAAGTCCATTTGCTTAAAAACCCGTTTAATGGCGGAATCCCGATCATGGCCAGAGCCGCCACGGTAAAGGCCCCCATGGTAACAGGCATTTGCTTGCCGATCCCTTTCAGGTCATTGACATTTCTCAGGCCTGTCTTCCAGATAATTGCCCCAGCCGCCAAAAAGAGGGTGCTCTTCATGATGGCGTGACTGAAGATGTGGAACACATCGCCCACCAGGGCCCGCTCTGTCAACAAGGCCATGCCCAGAATCACATAGCCCATCTGACCCACACTGGAATAAGCCAGGCGCCGTTTCAGATCCTCCTGGGTGATAGCGACGGCAGAACCCAAAATGATGGTAATTACAGCCAGGATACCCAGCATCAGGTCCCACCGGGCTTCCTGGATCAGGGGAATGTTAAAGACCTGGAACAGCACACGTAAAAGCCCATATGCCCCGGTTTTCAGCATAATCCCTGAAAGCAGGGCGCTGGCAGGAGAAGGAGCTACCGGGTGGGCATCGGGAAGCCAGACATGGAGCGGGAACATGCCGGCTTTCATCCCAAAGCCGATTAAAAAGCTCAAGAAAGCCAGAAAGGGCAGGGTGCCCGGCTCTGTAATTAAAGTCCCTGCACTTAAACTTACGGTGCCAGAAAGCTCAAAGGTAATAATGATGGCAAAGAACAGGGCCAGTCCCCCGATAATGGTCATGATCAGGTATTTGTAACCAGCCCTCAAAGCAGCAGGGGTCTCTTCATGGATTACCAGGACATAAGAGATTAAGGACATTAATTCGAAGAAAATAAACAGGGTGAAAAAGTCCCCGGCCATAAAAATGCCCAAACAGCTTCCCAGGGTAAAAATCAAAATGGGATAATAGCGGTCACCACCATGCTCGTGTGACATGTAGTCGATGGAATAAATGGAAACCAGCATCCAGACAAAAGACGCCAGGACTGCCAGGCTGAAGCTTAGAATATCCAGGCGGATGGAAACACCCAGCCCAGGCAAAATATTAAAAATTGTATACTCAATCACTCCGCCGCCCGCAATAGAAGGATACATGGCCGCCACGGAAAAAAAGGTAACAACTGCCGTGCCGATGGAAAGGCCGTTGCGCATTTTTTCCGAGCGCTTGCTGACGGCAAAAATTACTACAGACATAAAGATGGGAAACAAGGACACCCATAAGGGCAGCATTTCGTAAAGCATGGCTTCCATTGTACTTTCACTCCTTTAGTGCTTCTCATTATAACATAAAAAATTGACAGATTAATTGGAAAAAATGTCTTTGCTTTAAAATGATATCGCCTGCTCAAGCAAATCCAGCAGCGGCCCCGGGAAAAAGCCAAAGAAAATAACCCCAGCCGCCAGCAGCAGGATCGGAATCAGCATGGAGGCCGGGACATCCTTGTGCTCGGGGTGCGGTTCAATCTTGCTGCCAAAAAAAGCATTTACTACAATCGGAAAGTAATAGATCCCGTTTAACAAACTGCTCAAAAGAATGATCGCCACATAAAACGGCCTGCCCAGGTCCAGGGCCCCCAAAGCCAAAAACCACTTGCTGATAAAACCGCTGGTACCGGGAATCCCCACCATGGCAAAAGCGCCAATAGTAAAAGCTGCCATGGTCAGCGGCATCCGGACCCCGATCCCTTTTAAGTCTTTAATCCGCCTGATTCCTGTGGCATAGATAATCATGCCGGCGGCGAGAAATAGCATGGCTTTCATCATGGCGTGGTTAAAAATGTGCAGCAGACCTCCCACCAGGGCCCGATCACCAAACAGCCCGATACCCATGAAAACATACCCGATCTGGGCGATGCTGGAGTATGCCAGCATCCGCTTGATATCATCCTGGACCATGGCAAAAATTGAGCCGAAGACAACGGCCAGGACCGATAAGAACAGCACAATATCCAAAACGGGAACAACCTCATAAATGGCTGTAGGGAATACGCGGAAAAGCATTTTTACCAGGGCCACTGCATAAATTTTGATTACCAAGCCTGACAATACAGCACTGGAAGGAGAGGGCGCCGAAGAGTGGGCATCGGGCAACCAGACGTGCAGCGGAAACAGGGCCGACTTAACACCGAAACCGACAATCAGCAGGCTCAGGGCGATTAAAATGTTATAGGGATAAAGGGAAAGAGCTTCGGTCATGGTTGCGGCCACGTAATCAAAGTTTAAGTAGCCCGTGATCATGTAAATCATCGCTACCGCCAGCAGCACACAACCTGATCCCAAAGCGCTTAAAATCAAATATTTAAAGCTTGCTTCAATGCACTTGCGATCTTCCTTGATGGAAATAATACCGCAGGCGGCAATGGCCGAGATCTCTACAAACACGAACAGGTTAAACAGGTCGTTGGTCAGGGCAATTCCCATCATAGAACCGATGAGGAGCAGGTATAGGGTATAGTACCAGCTCACTACCTCTTCTCTAATATCGTGATGGATATCCCTGGAGGCAAAAACGAGCACGGGCAAACTGATGGAACTTAAGACCATGATCATATATGCGCCCAGGTAGTCAACATACAACTCGATCCCCCAGGGAGGCTCCCACTCACCCAGGTGGTATGAAAATGCACCCTGCTGGCCAACCAGGTAAAACAGATACAACGAAAGCCCAAAACTAATGGCCAGGGGAGTAACCGCGGCTGGAAAAATCAGGGTTTTTCTCCAGCGCGCGACCAGGGGTATGGAAAAAGATGCTCCGAGCACAAGGACAATAATGAGTACCGGAATGTGGTTAGACAAGTTAACTATCCTCCCTGGAGCGGATCAACGCAATCTCATCCGCATCAACGGTTCCATAGTGTTCGTATAGCTTGACAATCAGACTTAAAGCATAAGCGGTAACGCTCACGGCGACTACGATCCCTGTCAATATCAGGGCCGAAGGCAGGGGATGGACATAGGCGTGGTCTTCTACCCCGTTCAGGAAAATCGGGGCTCGTCCATCGTGGACATACCCGATGGCCACAAAGAACAAGAAAATTGAGGTGTCCATAATATTCATGCCGATCACTTTCTTGATCAGGTTGGAATGGGTCAGCATGGTGTGAAACCCGATCACGAACAGGACCATGGCTACAAAATAGTAATAATTGTTTATCAAATTCTCAATGGTTTCCACCGCTGTCTTCCCCCCCGCTCAACGAATAAAAAAGGGTAATCATGGTGGAAGCGACTTTGGCCCCAATCCCCATGGAAAGGAGGAAAATCATTCCACTGCTAAAGAGTTGTCCCGGGACTCCCCGGTAAAAACCCGCGCCCAGGTTGGTCAGGTACTGTCCACCAACCAGGATTCCAAACAACCCGATCAAAAGATACCACAAAGCACCGCCGCTTTCCAGTACGGTAGAAACATCATGGCGCAGCTTCCGGGAACCAGCCTCCAGGTTAAAAGAAAGACCGTACAAAATCATACTGGAGGCCACGATCGCCCCCCCGGCGAACCCGCCGCCGGGCGACAAGTGCCCGTGAAAGATCACGTAAAACCCGTAAAGCTGGATAAAGGGAACTATGATCCTGGCAACAGAACGTACCACAATATCTTCCACGCAAAACCAACCTCTTTCTAACAGGGGATAAAAAACCTTGCTTGCATCCAAAGTGCTGGTTTTCAACACCTCGCCCCCTAACCGGGGAGTTGGCGCATTCGTCCGGCAACGCTGGTCTCTGTGGCCAAAGGCGCTTGGTGACCGAAGGTCCTCGGGCGGTCCGGCCGACAGGACGTCGGCCGCCGGGATCGACCCGGACGGGAGTTAAACC
>Ga0207421_10000357_pt1 | contig 58473 bp, 44 predicted proteins | sample SodLakKL_010_SED_4_FD_187542 | JGI IMG/M metagenome (GOLD analysis project Ga0207421, IMG submission 187542) | Alkaline sediment microbial communities from Lake Tanatar, Kulunda Steppe, Russia - 8KL_010_SED (SPAdes) (version 2) | ecosystem: Environmental > Aquatic > Non-marine Saline and...
GCGCCGGGCCGATCGTGATCGGCCAGGCCTGCGAGTTCGACTACTCCGGCGCCCAGGCCTGCAAGGCCCTGCGCGAGGAGGGATTCCGCGTGATCCTGGTCAATTCCAATCCGGCGACCATCATGACCGACCCGGAGACGGCTGACGCGGTGTACATCGAGCCGGTCGACTGGCGCGTGGTGGCGAGGATCATCGAAAAGGAGCGTCCGGACGCGCTGTTGCCGACCATGGGCGGACAGACCGCGCTGAACTGTGCACTGGACCTGGCCAACCACGGCGTGCTCAAGGAATTCGGCGTCGAGATGATCGGCGCGAACGAGGATGCGATCGACATGGCCGAGGACCGCGAGCGGTTCCGTGAGGCCATGAGCGAGATCGGGCTGGCCACGCCCAGGGCCTTCATCGCCCACTCCTGGGAGGATGCGCAGCGGGTGCAGCCGGAGATCGGTTTCCCGGTGATCATCCGACCCTCGTTCACCCTGGGCGGCTCGGGCGGAGGCATCGCCTACAACCGCGACGAATTCGAGGAGATCGTGAAGGGCGGCCTGGATCTGTCGCCGACCAACGAGGTGCTGCTGGAGGAGTCGGCGCTCGGTTGGAAGGAGTTCGAGATGGAGGTGGTCCGCGACAAGGCGGACAACTGCATCATCGTCTGTTCGATCGAGAACCTCGACCCGATGGGCGTGCACACGGGTGACTCGATCACCGTGGCCCCGGCGCAGACCCTGACCGACAAGGAATACCAGATCATGCGTGACGCCTCGCTGGCGGTGCTGCGCAAGATCGGCGTCGAGACCGGCGGTTCCAACGTGCAGTTCGCGGTGAACCCGGATGACGGTCGGCTCATCGTGATCGAGATGAACCCCCGTGTATCGCGTTCGTCGGCATTGGCGTCCAAGGCCACCGGTTTCCCGATTGCCAAGATCGCCGCGAAGCTCGCTGTGGGTTACACCCTGGACGAACTGCGCAACGACATCACTGGAGGGCTGACCCCGGCCTCCTTCGAGCCCTCGATCGACTACGTGGTCACCAAGATCCCGCGCTTCACCTTCGAGAAGTTCCCGCAGGCCCAGGCCCGGCTGACCACGCAGATGAAGTCGGTCGGTGAGGTCATGGCGATCGGGCGCACCTTCCAGGAGTCCCTGCAGAAGGCGTTGCGCGGGCTCGAGATCGGGGTCGACGGCCTCGATGAGATGGTGGATGCGAAGGGCGATGACGTGGTCGAGCGACTGCGCACATTGCTCGCAAACCCCGGGCCAGAGCGCATCTTCAACGTCGCCGACGGCTTTCGCGCGGGTTTCAGCATCGAGGAGATCTTCGGTCTGACCGCGATCGATCGCTGGTTCCTGGCCCAGATCCACCAGCTGATCGAGATCGAGAAAACCACCCGGGACCGCTTTCTGAACGACCTGCGTCCGGAGGAGATGTTCGAGCTGAAACGCCGCGGATTCTCCGACAGGCGTCTGGCCCGGCTGCTCAACGAAACCGAAAAAGCGGTGCGCAAGCAACGGCATGCGCTGGGTGTGCGGCCGGTGTACAAGCGCGTCGACACCTGCGCGGCCGAGTTTGCGACGACGACGGCGTACATGTACTCCACCTACGAGGAGGAGAACGAGGCCGAGCCCACTGACCGCGAGAAAATCATGGTCCTGGGCGGCGGACCCAACCGGATCGGCCAGGGCATCGAGTTCGATTACTGCTGTGTCCATGCGGCGCTGGCGATGCGCGAGGATGGTTACGAGACCATCATGGTCAACTGCAATCCCGAGACGGTCTCTACCGATTACGATACTTCCGACCGGCTGTATTTCGAGCCGCTGACCCTGGAGGACGTGCTCGAAATCGTCGCGTTGGAGAAGCCCAAGGGCGTGATCGTGCAGTACGGTGGCCAGACGCCGCTGAAGCTTGCGCGCGATCTCGAGGCGGCGGGTGTGCCGATCATCGGTACGTCGCCGGATTCCATCGACCTCGCGGAGGACCGGGAGCGCTTCCAACATCTGCTGCAGAAGCTCGATCTTCGCCAGCCTCCGAACCGCACCGCCCGCAGCGAAGACGAGGCCGAGAAGCTGGCGGCCGAGATCGGCTATCCGTTGGTCGTGCGACCCTCGTACGTGCTCGGCGGGCGTGCGATGGAGATCGTGCGTGACGAGGAGGATCTGAAGCGCTACATGCGCGATGCGGTTTCCGTCTCGAACGACGCTCCGGTGCTCCTGGACCATTTTCTGGACGATGCGATCGAGGTCGATGTCGATGCGATCTGCGACGGCCAGGAGGTGTTCATCGGCGGCATCATGGAACACATCGAACAGGCCGGGGTCCACTCCGGCGACTCGGCGTGCTCGTTGCCGCCGTTCTCGCTGTCCGATCGGCTCCAGGACGAGATGGCCGAGCAGGTACGCAGGATGGCGGTGGGGTTGAAGGTCATCGGCCTGATGAACACCCAGTTCGCGATCAAGGGCGAGGACATCTATGTACTGGAGGTGAATCCGCGCGCTTCGCGCACGGTACCCTTCGTGTCCAAGGTGGTCGGACTGCCCCTGGCCAAGATCGGCGCGCGCTGCATGGCGGGCACCAGCCTGAAGGCACAGGCGTTGGTGGAACCGGTGCGACCGGCTTTTTACGCGGTGAAAGAGGCGGTCTTTCCGTTTGCAAAGTTCCCCGGCGTGGATCCGATCCTTGGGCCGGAAATGAAGTCCACGGGCGAGGTCATGGGTGTCGGCCGAAGTTTTGCCGAGGCCTTCGCCAAGAGCCAGCTGGGGGCCGGTGTGCTCCTCCCCGCACGCGGGAAGGCGTTCGTGTCGGTGCGCGAGATCGACAAGCGGGCGACCCTGGCCAAGGTCGGCCGACGGCTGGTGGAACTGGGCTTTGAAGTGCTGGCGACACGGGGTACGGCGGCCTTCCTGCAGGAGGAGGGCGTCGAGGTGACAGTGGTGAACAAGGTCACCGAGGGTCGGCCGCATATCGTCGACATGATCAAGAACGACGAGATCAGCTTCATCGTGAACACGGTGGAGGGCAAGCAGGCGACCGCGGATTCGTTCACCATCCGCCGCGAGGCGCTGATGCACAAGGTGAGCTATACGACGACCATTGCCGGCGCCCTGGCTACCGTGCAGGCACTGGACCACCTGGAATTCGAGAACGTGTTCTGTCTGCAGGACCTGCATGCAGAGAGTCTGCAGGGTCGGAGTGAGCCATGAGCAAAACCCCGCTGACCGTCGCCGGTGCCGAGAAGCTGAAAGAGGAGTTGCGCCGGCTGAAGGCCGAGGATCGGCCCCGGGTGGTGAATGCGATCGCCGAGGCCCGCGCGCATGGCGACCTGAAGGAGAACGCGGAGTACCATGCCGCGCGGGAGCAGCAGAGTTTCATCGAGGGGCGGATCCGGGAGATCGAGGGCAAACTCGCGAACGCCCAGGTCATCGATGTCACCAGCCTGCCGGAGAGCGGCAAGGTCGTCTTCGGCGTGACGGTGAAGCTTGAGGCCACGGAAGATGGCAACGCCGTGACGTACCGCATCGTCGGCGATGACGAAGCCGACATCAAGCAGGGCATGATCTCGGTGAGTTCGCCGATCGCCCGCGCGCTGATCGGCAAAGAGGAGGGCGACCTGGTGACCGTGCAGGCCCCGGGCGGCGCGCGGGAGTACGAAATCCTGGAAGTCCTCTACGTCAACTGAGGGGCGGAATTCCAGCCAGGGAGATCACCGGTTTTTCGGCGTTGCGCCGAAACACGGTCGCGACGAATCCGATGCGCTGGATCAAGGCCGCGCCGGTGCGTTCGCAGATCGCAGTGACCATGGCATTGCGGTTTTCCCGATCGCCGATCTTGATCTTGACCTTGACCAGTTCGTGATGCTCCAACGCCTGGTCCAGTTCGGCGAGCACACCATCTGTCAGGCCGTTGCGGCCGATGGTTACGATGGGTTTGCGCGGGTGCGCCAGGCTGCGAAGCAGCTTACGCTGCGGTTCGGTCAGGTCCACGTACGAGATACCGGTTTTTCGAGGGTGGCGAGTGTAGCATGGCCCTGTGGTGGTCCGAAGGGAACGGGGATGGCGAAACGCAGCAAGTCCAGCCAACGCTGGCTCAGGGAGCACTTCGACGATCCCTTCGTGGTGCGTGCCCAGCAGGAAGGCTACCGGGCGCGCGCAGTGTACAAGCTGGCCGAAATCGACCGGCGCGACCAGCTTCTGGGGCCGGGGATGCGCGTGGTCGACCTGGGAGCCGCCCCCGGCGGATGGAGCCAGTACGCCAGGGAGCGCGTGGGACCTTCGGGTCGTGTGGTGGCCTCGGACATCCTGCCGATGGACCCGATTCCGGGTGTCGACATCGTGACCGGGGATTTTCGCGAGGAGCCGGTCCTGCATGCAATCCTAGACCAGCTGGGTGGCGAACCGGCGGACCTTGTACTGTCGGATATCGCCCCCAACCTATCGGGAACGGATGCGGTCGACCAGCCGCGGGCCATCTACCTCTGTGAACTGGCGCTGGATCTTTCGGTCAAGGTTTTGAAACCGAATGGGGCTTTTCTCGTCAAAGTGTTTCAGGGGCAGGGTTCGGATGAATTCCTGCGCGAGGTGCGAAAGCGGTTCAGCCGTGTGGTGGTGCGCAAGCCGGAAGCTTCGCGGCCTCGGTCACGGGAAGTGTACGTATTGGCGCGAGGGCTCCGGGATGTGTAACGTTCTCTCTAGCGAACTAAGCGATTTCGAGGTGGCATTTTGAATGGCCTGGTAAAAAATCTGGTGATCTGGGCGGTGATCGCGGTCGTGCTGATGTCCGTGTTCAACAACTTCAGCCCGGAGCCGCAGCAGGAAGCGCGCAGCATGACCTACTCGTCGTTCATCAGCGACGTGAAGGCGGGTCGGGTACAGAGCGTGACCATCGAGGGCACCACGATCCGTGGTACGACCATCGAGGGCCGCTCTTTCCGCACCGAGAGCCCCAATGATCCGGGATTGATCGGTGATCTGCTTGCGAACAATGTGGAGATCCGCGCGCAGGAACCCCAGCGGCGCTCGCTGCTGATGGATGTCCTGATCAGCTGGTTCCCGATGCTGCTGCTCATTGGCGTCTGGATCTACTTCATGCGCCAGATGCAGGGCGGTGGGGCCGGCGGGCGCGGTGCGATGTCGTTTGGCAAGAGCAAGGCCAAGATGATGTCCGAGGATCAGGTCAAGGTGACCTTCGCGGATGTCGCCGGCTGCGACGAGGCGAAGGACGAGGTCTCCGAACTTGTGGACTTCCTCCGGGATCCGTCGAAGTTCCAGAAGCTCGGCGGCAAGATCCCGCGGGGGGTGCTGATGGTTGGCTCGCCCGGAACCGGCAAGACCCTGCTGGCCAAGGCGATCGCGGGGGAGGCCAAGGTGCCCTTCTTCACCATCTCCGGTTCCGACTTCGTCGAGATGTTCGTCGGTGTCGGCGCGTCGCGGGTTCGGGACATGTTCGAGACCGCGAAGAAGCACGCGCCCTGCATCATCTTCATCGACGAGATCGACGCGGTCGGCCGGCACCGGGGTGCCGGTCTGGGCGGCGGGCACGACGAGCGCGAACAGACGCTGAACCAGCTGCTGGTCGAGATGGACGGTTTCGAGGGCAACGAGGGCGTGATCGTCATCGCGGCCACCAACCGGCCCGACGTGCTCGACCCTGCGCTGCTGCGTCCGGGCCGCTTCGACCGCCAGGTGGTGGTGCCGGCGCCGGACGTCCGTGGGCGCGAGCAGATCCTCAAGGTGCACATGCGCAAGGTCCCGCTGTCCGACGACGTGCGGCCGAGTCTGATCGCACGCGGCACGCCGGGCTTCTCCGGTGCGGACCTCGCCAACCTGGTGAACGAGGCTGCGCTGTTCGCGGCGCGTGCCGGCAAGCGCACTGTGGACATGTCCGACTTCGAGCGCGCCAAGGACAAGATCATGATGGGCGCGGAACGCAAGTCCATGGTGATGAGCGAGGACGAGAAGAAGCTGACCGCTTACCACGAGGCTGGGCACGCGATCGTCGGCCGCACCGTGCCCGAGCATGATCCGGTCTACAAGGTCAGCATCATCCCGCGTGGCCGTGCCCTTGGGGTGACCATGTTCCTGCCCGAGGAGGACCGCTACAGTCACTCCAAGACGCGGCTGGAGAGCCAGATTGCAAGCCTGTTTGGCGGTCGGATCGCGGAGGAACTGATCTTCGGGGCCGACCGGGTCACCACCGGCGCCTCGAACGACATCGAGCGTGCCACGATGATCGCCCGCAACATGGTCACGAAGTGGGGATTGTCCGACCGTCTGGGTCCTTTGGCCTACGGCGAGGACGAGGGCGAGGTCTTCCTGGGGCGTCAGGTGACTCAGACCAAGCACATGTCGGACGAGACTGCGCACGCCATCGATGAGGAGGTTCGCCGGGTGATCGATACGTCCTACGAGCGGGCGAGGACGATTCTGACCGACAACCTGGTGAAGCTGCATGCAATGGCGGCGGCTCTGGTCAAGTACGAGACCATCGACGAGCCGCAGATCACGGACATCATGGAGGGCCGTGAGCCGAGGCCGCCAGTGGACTGGAAGGACGAGGATGCCCCGGGCAAGTCCGACGTGGGCGGTCCCACTCCGGATCCGGCGGCGGATGCCGGCGATCGTCCCGGTCCGGGGGTCGTTGGGGGTCCTGCCCCGCAGCCCTGATACCACGGCACCGCACGGGGGCACCCGGAGAGCATCCGGGTGCCCCTTTCCGTTTGTAAATCCATTACCATCCCGGCATGCTCGAACGCCTGACCCTGGACTGTGCCGGACATCGGTTGCCGCTGGACCGCCCCCTGATCATGGGTGTCCTGAACGTGACGCCGGATTCGTTTTCCGATGGCGGCCGCTTTGCCGGACGGGAGAGCGCCATCGCGCATGCGTGTCGACTGGTCGCCGATGGGGCGGACATCATCGACGTGGGCGGCGAATCGACCCGTCCGGGTGCGGAGCCCGTGCCCCTGGATGAAGAGCTCGAGCGGGTGATTCCCGTGATTGCCGCGTTGCACACGGAAGTCGACGTCGCGGTGTCCGTGGACACCAGCAAGCCCGAGGTGATGCGCGCGGCCGTCGCGGCCGGGGCAGGCATGATCAACGACGTCAACGGTCTTCGGGCCCCGGGCGCGATGGATGTGGCGGCCGGGAGCGGTGCCGCCGTGTGCGTGATGCACATGCAGGGCTCGCCGCGGTCGATGCAGAAACAGCCGCAGTACCGCGATGTCGTCGCCGAGGTCGTTGCGTTCCTGTCCGGACAGACCGAGGCACTGCTGGCGCGCGGAGTGGCGTCGGACCGCATCGTGCTCGACCCGGGCTTCGGGTTTGGCAAGACGCTGGAGCACAACATTGCGTTGTTCCGCGGGCTGTCGGCGCTGGCGGCCCTGGGCTACCCGGTGCTGGTCGGAGTGTCCCGCAAGTCCCTGATCGGGTCCTTGCTGGGCAACAGGCCGGTCACGGACCGATTGATGGGTAGCGTCGCGGCGGCCATGCTGGCGGCGCACGCGGGTGCCAGTATCCTGCGCGTGCACGACGTGCGGGAAACCGCCGATTCGCTGGCGATTCTGGCGGCGTTGGGTGAACAGGGAATAGGGGAGGCCTGATCGATGGGCAAGTATTTCGGGACTGACGGAATTCGTGGTCGCACAGGCGAGTGGCCGATGACGCCGGAGTTTGCACTGCGGCTCGGCTACGCTGTGGGCACGGTGTTGGGTCATCAGAGTTCGGGCCCAGTGCTGGTAGGCAAGGATACGCGGGTTTCCGGCTACATGTTTGAATCCGCTCTGGAGGCCGGTCTTTCAGCGGCGGGCGCCGATATCGCGCTGCTTGGACCGATGCCGACGCCGGCGATCGCCTATCTGACCCGAACCTTTCGAGCCGCGGCGGGCGTGGTGATCAGCGCATCGCACAATCCCTACCAGGACAATGGCTTCAAGTTCTTCACGCCCGAGGGCGACAAGTTGCCGGATGCCACGGAAGAGGCGATCGAGGCCCACCTCGAGCAACCCATGGGTGCTCTGGATTCGCACCGCCTCGGGAAGGCGGAACGGATCCATGACGCTGCCGGGCGCTATATCGAGTTCTGCAAGAGTGCGATTCCCGCGCGCTCGGAGCTCCGGGGCCTGCGGCTGGTGATCGACTGCGCGAACGGAGCCACCTACAACGTCACCCCGCAGGTCTTCGACGAACTCGGTGCGGACGTGGAAACCATTGGCGCCAGTCCCGACGGCTACAATATCAATGCCGAGTGCGGGGCGCTGTATCCCGAGCAAGTGCGCCTGCGGGTGCTCGCCGTGGGCGCGCATCTCGGTATCGCGCTCGACGGCGACGGGGACCGCGTGATCCTGGTCGACGAACAGGGCGAGATCGTCGATGGCGACGAGATCCTCGGGATTCTGGCCCTGTCCGAACATACCGACGGCGGCTTCTCCGGGGGCGTGGTCGGGACGCAGATGAGCAACCTGGGTCTCGAGATGGCCCTGGGCGCGGCCGGTATTCCCTTCGTGCGTGCACGGGTGGGCGACCGTTACGTGCTCGAGGAACTGCGCCGCAACGGCTGGCATCTGGGCGGGGAGGGCTCCGGACACATCGTCTGCCTGAGCCACACCACGACCGGCGACGGTACGGTCGCGGCCCTGCGTGTCGCGCACCTGATGCACCGGACCGGCAAGCCGCTCTCGGTCCTGCGGCAGGCAGTCAAGAAGTATCCGCAGATCCTGATCAACGTGCCCGTCGAGGGCTCCGTCGTTCGGTTGCTCGAGGCGCCGCCGATCAAGGCCATTGTCGAACAGGTCTCTGCAGAGCTTGCCCGCAACGGACGGGTGCTGCTGCGGCCTTCCGGCACCGAGCCGCTGATCCGGGTGATGGTGGAGGGTGACGATGCGGTACGTATCGAGGCAGCTGCCGGGCGGATCGCCAATGCCATCCGGGAGGCCCTGGCCGACGGTCAGGTTGATTTGCAGGCACCGCGCCGGTAACATCGCGCGCCTCATTGAATACTTCAGCAAGGTTGATTGCATGCGCAAGGCACTGGTCGCAGGGAACTGGAAGATGAACGGCTCGCTGGCAGCGAATCGGGAACTCCTGTCCGCCCTCAGCGGAGCCATTCGCGGCAGTGACGCCGTGGCCGTGGCCGTGTGCCCGCCCGCGGTCTACCTGCCGGATGTCGTGTCGCAGCTACAGGGCAAGCCGATCGCCGTCGGGGGGCAGGACTGCTCCGACGAGAAGGCGGGCGCCTTCACCGGCGAGATCGCGGCGGACATGCTGAAGGAGGTGGGCTGCGAGTATGTGATCGTCGGTCACTCGGAGCGCCGTGCCCGGCAGCAGGAAGATAGCGCCTGGGTCGCACGCAAGTTCATCGCGGCGCAGTCGGTCGGTCTTGTCCCGATTCTTTGCGTCGGCGAGCAGCTGGACGATCGCGAGGCGGGACGGACCGAGGCGGTGGTGGCGGAACAGCTCGACGCGGTCTTGGACGCGGCAGGTGTGGCGTCCTTCGACCGCGCGGTCGTCGCTTACGAGCCCGTCTGGGCCATCGGGACCGGCCTGACTGCGAGCCCGGAGCAGGCGGCCGAGGTGCACGCCTTCATCCGCGCCCGGGTCGCGGCCCGCGATCCCAAGGTCGCGGACGGACTGCGGATTCTCTACGGTGGCAGCGTCAAGGCCGACAACGCCCCGGGGCTGTTCAGCCTGCCGGACATCGACGGCGGACTCATCGGCGGTGCCTCGCTGGACGCCGATTCCTTCATCGGTATCGTCAATGCCGCTGCCGCGGTCCAAGCGCAGGGCAACGTATGATTTATGGCATCCTGCTCGTCGTGCAGGTGGTGGTGGCGATTGCGCTGATCGCCCTGGTGCTGATGCAGCACGGCAAGGGAGCGGATGCCGGTGCCGCGTTCGGCAGCGGGGCTTCGGCCACGGTCTTCGGCGCGCGAGGCTCGGCCAATTTCCTGAGCCGCGCCACCGCTGTCCTGGCGGTGGTATTCTTCGTCAACAGTCTCTCGCTCGCCTACCTCGCCGCATCGGCGCCGGAGGCGCGCAGCCTGATTGATCAGATGCAGGAAGAGGCCCGCCAGGAGCGGGTGCTCGACGAATCCCTTCCCATCGACCCCTTGCCGGGTCGTCCGGGCGACATACCCCAGTAATTCCCCGCCCTCGGCCTCCTCCTCGGCCCGGGCGGGGCGGGGCGGCGAGGCCGCCCCAGGACCGTGCACGCAGATGTGGTGGAATTGGTAGACACGCTATCTTGAGGGGGTAGTGGCGAAAGCCGTGTGGGTTCGAGTCCCACCATCTGCACCATTCCCGCGCGGTCGCCGTGTCGCCAAGACCGGCTGTCGCAAAAGAAAAGTAATTCCAGTATATCAATAGGTTACGATATTAAGAGAACTTGACACTGTTTCCGGCCTTATCCTAGACTCCCAGCCCGGTGAGTCTGATGGCACCGGATCCGGTCGTCTGTTGCAACCGATCTCACCCAGCACACACGTCTTGCGTGCCGCGTCTTCAGGCGGTGCGTACCAAGAACCTGCCACCACCTGGCGGCGTTCGGGAGAAAAGGAATGCTGGAAGGTTACCTGCCCATACTCATTTTCCTGATCGTCGGCGCTGTGGCGGGTATCGTGCCTCTCGCACTGGGCATGGCGGTAGGGCCGAGCAAACCCGACGCGGCGAAGAACTCCCCTTACGAGTGCGGCTTCGAGGCCTTCGAGGATTCCCGCCTGAAGTTCGACGTGCGGTTCTACCTCGTCGCGATCCTTTTCATCATCTTCGATCTCGAAATCGCCTTCCTGTTTCCGTGGGCGGTCGCCCTGGACAGCATCGGACTGTTCGGTTTGCTGGCGATGGCGCTCTTTCTGACCATCCTCGTGGTCGGTTTCATCTATGAATGGAAGAAGGGGGCCCTGGAATGGGAATAGAAGGCGTTCTCGAGAAAGGCTTTGTCACCACTTCCGCCGACAAGCTGATCAACTGGGCCCGCACCGGCTCGCTGTGGCCGATGACCTTCGGGCTGGCCTGCTGCGCGGTGGAGATGATGCACGCCGGGGCGGCGCGCTATGACCTGGATCGCTTCGGTATCGTGTTCCGCCCCAGCCCGCGCCAGTCGGACGTGATGATCGTGGCCGGCACGCTGGTCAACAAGATGGCGCCGGCGCTGCGCAAGGTCTACGACCAGATGGCCGAGCCCCGGTGGGTGATCTCGATGGGTTCCTGCGCCAACGGGGGCGGTTACTACCATTACTCGTACGCCGTCGTCCGCGGCTGCGACCGCATCGTTCCGGTCGACATCTATGTGCCGGGTTGCCCGCCGACTGCGGAGGCCCTGCTCTACGGGATCATTCAGTTGCAGAACAAGATCCGCCGCACCAACACCATTGCACGCTGAGCTGCCGGGGTTACCGATGTCCGAAAGCAAGAACTGGGTCGATATCCTGCAGGCGGAGTTCGAACAGCAGCTGCAGTCGCTGCAGGTGCGGCTCGGCGAAGTGACGATCGAGGTCCCCGCCGCCGAATGGAAAGCCGTGGCCGAGCGTCTGCGCGATCATCCGGAACTGGGCTTCGACATGATGATGGATCTGTGCGGCGTCGACTACCTGGAATACGGTCGCACCGAGTGGTCCACCGAGGCGGCATCGACGCAGGGCTTCGGCCGCGGAGTGACGGCGGCGACCTCCGGGCGATTCACCTTCGACGACGCCCCCGACGAGATGGAGCGCGACAGTCCCCGTTTCGCCGTGGTCATGCACCTCCTCTCCGTCACCCACAACCGGCGTCTGCGCGTGCGTGCCTGGCTGCCGGACGACGAGTTTCCGGAAATCGAGTCCGTGACCGACATCTGGGCCGGGGCGAACTGGTTCGAGCGCGAGGCCTTTGACCTGTTCGGAATCCTGTTCTCGGGGCATCCCGATTTGCGCCGCATTCTGACCGATTACGGTTTCGTCGGGCATCCCTTCCGCAAGGACTTCCCGCTGATCGGCCATGTCGAGATGCGCTACGACCCCGAGCAGCAGCGGGTGATCTACCAGCCGGTGACCATCGAGCCCCGGGTGCTGGTGCCCAAGGTGATCCGGGACGATCACCGCTACGCGGACGGCGAGCCGGCCGGAGAGGACCAAAATGCCTGAGATCCGCAACTTCACCCTGAACTTCGGTCCGCAGCACCCCTCGGCGCACGGTGTGCTGCGCCTGGTGCTCGAGATGGACGGCGAGGTGATCCAGCGTGCCGACCCGCACATCGGCCTGCTGCATCGGGGCACCGAGAAACTGGCCGAGAGCAAGCCCTACAACCAGTCCATCGGCTACATGGACCGCCTCGACTACGTGTCGATGATGTCCAACGAACACGGCTATGTGCTGGCGATGGAGAAGCTGTTGCAGATCGAGCCGCCGCTGCGCGCGCAGTACATCCGTGTGATGTTCGACGAGATCACGCGGATCCTGAACCATCTGCTGTGGCTGGGTGCGCACGCGCTCGACATTGGCGCGATGACGGTCTTCCTCTACGCCTTCCGTGAGCGCGAGGACCTGATGGACTGCTACGAGGCGGTCAGTGGCGCGCGGCTGCATGCGACCTACTACCGTCCGGGTGGGGTGGCGCGGGATCTGCCGGATTCGATGCCGAAGTTCAAGGCTTCGCGCTGGAAGACTCAGGCCGAGGTGGATGCCCTGAACGAGAACCGTCAGGGTTCGATGCTCGACTTCATCGAGTCCTTCACCGAGCGGTTTCCGGGCTGCGTCGACGAATACGAGACTCTGCTGACCGACAATCGGATCTGGAAACAGCGTACCGTCGATATCGGGGTGGTGACCCCCGAGCGGGCCAAGCAGCTGGGCCTGACCGGGCCGATGCTGCGCGGATCCGGGGTGGAGTGGGACCTGCGCAGGAAGCAGCCCTACGAGATCTACGAACGGCTGGACTTCGATATCCCGGTGGGCGTGAACGGCGACTGCTACGACCGCTACCTGGTGCGCATCGAGGAGATGCGCCAGTCCAACCGCATCATCCGGCAATGCGTCGAGTGGTTGCGTGCCAATCCCGGCCCGGTGCTGCTCGAGAACTACAAGTTCTCGCCGCCGCGGCGCGAGGAGATGAAGGCCGACATGGAGGCATTGATCCATCACTTCAAGCTGTTCACCGAGGGGTTCTGCCTGCCCGAGGGCGAGGCCTACGCGGCCGTGGAACACCCGAAGGGCGAGTTCGGCGTGTACCTGGTCTCCGATGGTGCGAACAAACCCTATCGCCTGAAGGTGCGGGCGGCGGGTTTCGCGCACATGTCGGCGCTGGACGAGATGGCGCGGGGCCACATGCTCGCTGACGTGGTCGCGATCATCGGAACGCAGGACATCGTTTTCGGGGAGGTCGACCGCTAATGTCCGCGCAGAAGAAACGGACCGAAGCCGTACTCAGTGATCATGCCCGCGAGGAGATCGACGCCTGGCTGGCACGCTATCCGGAGAATCAGCGCCGTTCGGCGGTGCTCGGCGCCCTGCGCGCGGTGCAGCACGAAGAGGGCTACCTGAGCACGCCGATGATGGATGCGGTCGCGGCGTACCTTCGCATCCCGCCGATGGAGGTGTACGAGGCCGCCTCGTTCTATTCGATGTACGAACTGAAGCCCGTGGGGCGGCATACCATCGCGGTCTGCGACAATGTCTCCTGTATGCTGCGTGGCGGCGACCGCATCGTCGAACACATCGAGAACAAGCTCGGCATCCGGCTCGGTGAGTCCACCCCGGACGGCAAGTTCTACCTGAAGCGTGAGGAAGAGTGTCTGGCGGCCTGCTGTGGCGCGCCGATGATGCAGGTGGATCACGTGTACTACGAGAATCTGACGCCTGACCGGGTCGATGAGATTCTCGCCAAGCTGGAGTCCTGAACCATGGCCAACCAGATCTGCTTCGCCACACGCGACCTCGAGAACCCGTGGTCGCTGGAAACCTATCAGAGCATTGGCGGGTATGAGGCGCTGAAGAAGGTCTACGGCGGGCGGATGTCGCCCGAGGACGTGATCGAAGAGGTCAAGAAATCCAATCTGCGCGGACGCGGTGGTGCCGGGTTCCCGACCGGCCTGAAGTGGAGCTTCATGCCGCGCAACACCCCGGGGCAGAAATACATCGTCTGCAACTCCGACGAATCGGAGCCGGGCACCTGCAAGGATCGGGACATCCTGCGCTTCAACCCGCATGCGCTGATCGAGGGCATGGCCATCGCCGGGTACGCGATCGGTGCCACGGTCGGCTACAACTACATGCGCGGCGAGTTCATGGACGAAGTGAACACGCGCTTCACGACCGCGCTGAAGGAGGCCTACGCGGACGGCTTCCTGGGCAAGGACATCCTCGGTTCGGGCGTGGACTTCGATCTCCATCCGTCGCTGGGCGCCGGTGCCTACATCTGCGGCGAGGAAACCGCGCTATTGGAGTCCCTCGAAGGCAAGAAGGGTCAGCCGCGGTTCAAGCCGCCATTCCCGGCCAACTTCGGCCTCTATGGTCGGCCGACCACGATCAACAACACCGAGTCCCTGGCCTCGATCCCGTCCATCATCCGCAATGGCGGCGAGTGGTTCGCGGCCCTTGGCGTGCCGAAGTCCGGCGGCGAGAAGCTGTTCTCGGTCTCCGGGCACGTGAACAAGCCCGGCAATTTCGAGGTGCCGCTCGGGATGCCGTTCCGGGATCTTCTGGAACTGGCCGGCGGCGTGCTCGATGGACGCAGGCTCAAGGCGGTCATCCCCGGTGGCTCCTCGGTTCCGGTGGTCCCGGGTGACATCATGATGAAGGCCAACATGGACTACGATTCGATTGCCAAGGCGGGCTCGATGCTTGGCTCCGGCGCGGTGATCGTGATGGACGAGACCACCGACATGGTGCGGGTGTTGCAGCGCATCTCCCGGTTCTATTTCTCCGAATCCTGCGGCCAGTGCACCCCCTGCCGCGAGGGTACGGGCTGGCTCTACCGGATGCTGACCCGCATCGTCGAAGGGCGCGGTCGCCCGGAGGACCTGGAACGGCTCGACGACGTTGCAAGCAAGATCGAGGGGCGCACCATCTGTGCGCTGGGCGATGCCGCCGCGATGCCGGTGCGCAGCTTCATCAAGCACTACCGCCACGAATTCGAACACTACATTCAGCACGGCAGGAGCCCGGTGGCCCAGGCTGCCTGACTGCCCCGGTGCAGGAAAACTCTATGAGCCAGGACCTGGTCACGCTTGAGATCGACGGACGCACGCTGCACGCGCCGAAGGGCACGATGCTGATCGACGTCGCCGACGAGGCGAACATCCGCATCCCGCGTTTCTGCTATCACAAGAAACTGTCGGTCGCGGCGAACTGCCGCATGTGCCTGGTCGAGGTGGAGAAAGCACCGAAACCCCTGCCGGCCTGTGCCACCCCGGTGATGGAGGGCATGAAGGTCCATACCCGCTCGCCACTGGCAATGGCGGCCCAGAAGGGCACGATGGAGTTCCTGCTGATCAATCATCCGCTGGACTGCCCGATCTGCGATCAGGGTGGCGAGTGCGAACTCCAGGACGTTGCGATGGGCTACGGCGAGAGCGTGTCCCGCTACACCGAGGCCAAGCGCGTGGTCAAGGACAAGGACATCGGGCCGCTGATCGAGACCGAAATGACCCGCTGCATCCACTGTACCCGTTGTGTGCGTTTTGGCGAGGAGATCGCCGGCGTGCGCGAACTGGGGGCCACGGGGCGCGGCGAGCACATGCGCATCGGTACCTACGTCGAAAATACGGTGAGCCACGAACTGTCGGGCAATGTGATCGACCTCTGTCCCGTGGGTGCGTTGACCGCGAAGCCATCGCGCTACCGGGCGCGGGCCTGGGAATACCGCCAGGCGCCGACCGTCGCTCCGCACGACGGCGTGGGCTCCAACCTCTTCGTGCACACGCACAACGGCCGGGTGATGCGCGTGGTGCCGCGGGAAAACGAGGTGGTCAACGAGACCTGGATCTCCGACCGGGACCGTTTCAGCTATACCGGGCTGTATGCGGAGGACCGCCTGACCCGTCCGCGTATCAAGCGCGACGGCACCTGGCAGGACGCCACCTGGGAAGAGGCCCTGGCCTTCGTCGCCGAGCGCCTGCGGACGACCGCGCCGGAACGGATCGGCGCGCTGCTGTCCCCGTCGCTGCTGCTCGAGGAACTCTACCTGGCGCAGAAGGCCCTGCGCGGGCTCGGCGTCACCGACATCGACCACCGGCTGGAACAGCTGGATTTCAGTGACGACGCCGGGGCACCGTTGTTTCCCTGGCTGGGCAGCAGCATCGAGGATCTGGAGCGCGCGGATGCGGTCCTGCTGGTCGGCTGCAACCCGCGTCGCGAGCAGCCCATGCTCGCGCATCGACTGCGCAAGGCGGGTTTGAAGGGTGCCCGGGTCGGTGTCGTCTCCACCCATGCGCTGGATCTGACCTACTCCACCGAGGCACAACTGTTGGGCGACACGCGCAGCCTTGTGCTGGGGCTTGCCGGCGTCGCCGGACAGCTCGCGAAGTCGGGCAAGAAACTGCCCAAGATCCTTACTGCGGTGGTGGCTGCCGCGGCGACGGACGACGAGGACATCCTCGAGGCCCAGCGCCGGATCGCCGCCGCCCTGACGGAGGGCCACCAGGCTCACCTGCTGCTGGGCGCCGAGGCGATCACGAGCCCTGCCTTCTCAACCCTGCGGGCGCTGGCGGGCTGGATCGCGCGCAGCACCGAGGCCCGGCTCGGCTACCTGGCCCCCGGCGCGAACGCCTCCGGTGCCTGGCTTGCCGGCTGCGTCCCCCACCGCGGTGTCGGCGGCGCCTCGACCACGGCCGGGGCCAACGTCCGGGTCATGCTCGAGGAGGGGCGTGAGGTCTTCGTCCTGGCCGGGATCGATCCGCAGCGCGACTTCGCCGACCCGCCGGCGGCGGGGCGCGCGCTCGACGAGGCCGGCCTGGTCGTGGCGCTGGCTGCCTTTGCCGGCCCGGATCTCGAGGCGGTGGCCGACGTGCTGCTTCCGGTCGCCACCGGTTTCGAGACCTCGGGCACCCTGGTCAATGCCGAGGGCCGCTGGCAGAGCTTCCGGGCCGCGGCCACCGCCCCCGGCGAGGTGCGTCCGGGCTGGAAGGTCTGGCGCGTACTGGGTAACCTGCTGAACGTCCGCGGCATGGACTACATGGATTCGCGCGCCGTGCGTGACGAACTGAAACAGGAGCTCCCGGGGGATGCGTTCAGCACCCAGATCGACCTGCGCCTTGCGCAGGTCGAGATCCCCGAGATGCCGGAAGGCCTGGTCCGCATGCAGGTGCGCGGTCTGTACACCGGTGATCCTCTGGTACGCCGCGCCGGGCCCCTGCAGACGTCGCCCGAGGGTCTGCGCGCCGATGCGGTGTACGTGAACCCTCAGTCTGCCGGTACCCATGCGGATGGTTCCCGGGTGCGGATCCGGCAGGACGGTGCTGACACAGAACTGAACCTGGTGCTGGACGTGGCCATCCCGGTCGGGATTGCGGTAACGGTTGCGGGTTCCCCCGCGATGGCAAGTCTCGGCGCCCCCGGAGCCACCGTGACCCTCGCCCGGGCCTGACAAGGAACGACTCATGTTTGAATGGCTCATGGAAAGCTTCTACAGCCTGCCGGTGGTGATGCAGATCCTGTTCAAGATCACCCTGATCGTCGCGCCTCTGATGCTCGCGGTCGCCTACACGACGTACGCGGAACGCAAGGTGATTGGCTACATCCAGGTCCGCATCGGGCCGAACCGGGTCGGTCCGCGCGGCTGGCTGCAGCCGATCGCCGATGCGGTGAAGTTGTTGACCAAGGAAGTCATCGTCCCCACCAACGCCAACCGCTTCCTGTTCCTGAGCGCGCCGGTCCTCGCGATCGCACCGGCACTGGCTGCCTGGGCGGTGATCCCCTTCGACGACGGCATGGTCCTGGCGGACATCAACGCGGGCCTGCTCTACCTGCTGGCCCTGACCTCGCTGGGCGTGTACGGCATCATCATCGCCGGCTGGGCCTCCAATTCGAAATACGCGCTGCTGGGCGCGCTGCGCTCGGCCGCGCAGATCGTCTCCTACGAGATCGCGATGGGTTTCGCGCTGGTGGGCGTGATCATGGCCGCGGGCAGCCTGAACGTGGGGCAGATCGTCATGGCGCAGGAGGGGAGCATCTACCATTGGTTCCTGCTGCCGCTGTTCCCGCTGTTCATGGTGTACTTCATCTCCGGGGTCGCCGAGACCAACCGCGCGCCCTTCGACGTGGCCGAGGGCGAATCGGAGATCGTTGCAGGTTTCCACGTCGAGTATTCGGGAATGGCCTTCGCGGTCTTCTTCCTGGCCGAATACGCGAACATGATCCTGATCTCGGCACTTGCCGCGCTGCTGTTCTTCGGCGGGTGGCTCTCGCCATTCCAGGGCATCGTCCCGGAGAGCGTGTTCGCCTGGCCGGTGATCGGCTGGTTCCTCGACTCGGGAATCCACTGGTTCCTGCTCAAGACCGCTTTCTTCCTGTTCCTCTTCCTGTGGTTCCGGGCGACCTTCCCCCGCTACCGTTATGACCAAATCATGCGGCTCGGCTGGAAGGTGCTGATCCCGATCACGATCCTATGGCTGTTCGTGCTGGGCGTGCTGATTTTCCTGGAGGTGGGCCCATGGTTTGCGTAAGCGCCGTCCCGGCCAACGGAGGAAATTGACATGACCACGATCCGCAACTTTTTCAAGACGTTCCTGCTCTGGGAACTGCTGCTGGGTCTGCGCCTGACCGGGCGCTACCTCTTCGCGCGCAAGTTTACCGTGCAGTATCCGGAAGAGAAGACACCGATGTCGCCACGCTTCCGTGGCCTGCACGCGCTGCGCCGGTACCCCAACGGCGAGGAGCGCTGCATCGCCTGCAAGCTGTGCGAGGCGGTTTGCCCGGCATTGGCGATCACCATCGATTCCGAGCAGCGCGCCGACGGGACCCGACGGACTACCCGCTACGACATCGATCTGTTCAAGTGCATCTTCTGCGGCTTCTGCGAGGAGGCCTGCCCGGTGGACTCGATCGTCGAGACGCACATCTTCGAATACCATTTCGAAAACCGGGGCGAGCAGATCATGACCAAGGACAAGCTGCTCGCGATCGGGGATCGCTACGAGAAGGAGATCGCGGCCGCCCGTTCGGCAGACGCGATGTACCGCTGAGCCAGGGACCGACGATGACCTTTGAACTGATCCTTTTCTACATCTTCGGCGCGATCCTCCTCGGTGCGGCGCTGGCGATGATCAGCGTGCGCAACCCGGTGCACGCGGCGCTGTTCCTGGTGCTGGCCTTCTTCACCGCGGCCGCGATCTGGCTGCTGCTGGAGGCGGAGTTCCTGGCCATCGTACTGGTGCTGGTGTATGTGGGCGCGGTGATGGTGCTGTTCCTGTTCGTGGTGATGATGCTGGATATCAACATCGCCCGGCTGCGCGAGGGTTTCGCCGAGTTCCTGCCGGCCGGCCTGGTGGTCGCTGCGGCGATGGCCACCGTGCTCACGCTGGTGATCACCCGGTTCATCACGATGGAGGTCCCGGAGCGGGCCGCTGCGGACTATTCCAACACCGCGGAACTGGGTGCGATTCTCTACACCGAGTATGTCTACCCGTTCGAGATCGCGGCGGTGATCCTGTTGGTGGCGATCATCGCCGCGATCTCGCTGACGATGCGCCGCCGGCCCGATACCAAATATGTCGACCCGGCAACACAGGTGAAGGTGCGTCGCGAGGGCCGCGTGCGACTGGTGTCGATGGAGTCGGTGTCTAGGGATGTGCAGAAGAACAAGAGTCGACCGAGCAAGAGCCGAAACGACGAGAGCGCGCAGGACAAGAATAAGTAACGACGCCTGGCGGCCAGAGCGCCGTCCGTAATGGAGACGGGATTCGGGCGACCGGACCCTCACTGGGAACTCAGGGCCAAACCATGATTACGCTGTCGCACTATCTGGTGCTCGCTGCGCTGCTGTTTTCGATCAGCGTGGCCGGCATCTTCCTGAACCGGAAGAACGTGATCGTTCTGCTGATGTGCATCGAGCTGATGCTGCTCGCGGTGAACATCAACTTCATCGCGTTCTCGTTCTTCCTGCAGGATCTCGCGGGCCAGGTGTTCGTGTTCTTCATCCTGACCGTCGCTGCGGCCGAGGCCGCCATCGGCCTTGCGATCCTCGTGCTGCTGTTCCGCAACCGAAGCACCATCAACGTCCAGGATCTGGACGCAATGAAGGGGTAGGGCGCCATGGATACGGTATACCTGATCATCGTTCTGGCGCCGCTGCTGGGTGCGGTCATTGCTGGCCTGTTCGGGCGGCAGGTGGGCCGCGTGGGCGCGCACAGCGTGACCATTTTCGGGGTCGCGGTCTCGTTCGTGCTCTCGGTCGTGGTCTTTTACGCCCATGTGTTCGGGGGCACGCCGGTCTACAACGAGACCGTCTACACCTGGATGGTCAGCGACGGGCTGCACTTCGAGATCGGCTTCCTGGTCGACAACCTGACCGCGATGATGATGCTGGTCGTGACCTTTGTCTCGCTGATGGTGCACATCTATACCATCGGCTACATGGCCGACGATCCCGGCTATCAGCGCTTTTTCTCCTACATCTCGCTGTTCACCTTCTCGATGCTGATGCTGGTGATGGCGAACAACTTCCTGCAGCTGTTCTTCGGCTGGGAGGCGGTGGGCCTGGTCTCCTACCTGCTGATCGGTTTCTGGTACAAGCGGCCGACCGCGATCTACGCGAACATGAAGGCCTTCATCGTGAACCGGGTCGGGGACTTCGGCTTCCTGATCGGGATCGCGACGCTGGTCTTCTATGCCGGCAGCCTGAACTACACCGAGGTCTTCGGCGAGGCCGAGGCGATGCGCGACGCCACCATCACCCTGTGGCCGGGCGGTACCTTCGGTCTGCTCGACGTGGCGCTGATCTTCCTGTTCATCGGCGCGATGGGCAAGTCGGCCCAGGTCCCGCTGCACGTCTGGCTGCCCGACTCGATGGAGGGCCCGACGCCGATCTCCGCGCTGATCCACGCAGCGACCATGGTCACCGCCGGGATCTTCATGGTCGCGCGCATGTCGCCGCTGTACGAGTTCTCGGTGGTGGCGCTGAGCTTCATCCTGGTGATTGGTGCGATCACGGCCTTCTTCATGGGCCTGATCGGGCTGGTGCAGAACGACATCAAGCGCGTGGTCGCGTATTCCACGCTCTCCCAGCTCGGTTACATGACGGTCGCGCTCGGGGCCTCCGCCTACGCGGCGGCCGTGTTCCATCTGATGACCCACGCGTTCTTCAAGGCGCTTTTGTTCCTGGCCGCGGGTTCGGTGATCGTCGCCATGCACCACCTGCAGGACATGCGTGCGATGGGCGGATTGCGCCGGTACATGCCGATCACGTACGCGACCGCCCTGATCGGTTCGCTGGCGCTGATCGGCTTCCCGTTTTTCTCCGGCTTCTTCTCCAAGGACGCGATCATCGAGGCGGTGGGGTACTCCGAGACTCCCGGGGCCGGCTTTGCGTACTGGCTGGTGCTGCTCGGGGTGTTCGTGACCGCGCTCTACACCTTCCGCATGTTTTTCATGGTATTCCACGGCAAGGAGCGCTACGACCAGGCGCACCAGTACATGCCGGACCATGGCGATGATCATCACGACGATCACCACGACGACCACGGACCGGCAAAGCCGAAGGAGTCGCCGTGGGTCGTCACCGTGCCGCTGATCCTGCTGGCGATCCCGTCGGTGGTGGCCGGTTACTTCATCGGCCCGATGCTGTTCGGTGACTTCTTCGCGGACAGTCTGTTCGTGCTGGAGGAGCAGGACGTGCTGGGCATGAAGGGTGAGACCTACACCGGCGTTCTGGCCTTCGTTCTGGACGGCCTGATGCTGCCAGCTTTCTGGCTCGCGATCGCCGGTCTGGGTACGGCCTGGTACCTGTACATGAAGCGCCCGGACCTGCCCGGGGTGATCGCCGAACGCCTGCGCCTGGGCGTGCGGATTCTCGAGGAGAAATATGGCTTCGACACCTTCAACGACCGGGTCTTCGCGGCCGGGTCGCGCGGCCTCGGCCGCTGGCTGTGGCGCTATGGCGATGCCATGGTGATCGACGGCCTGCTGGTCAACGGGACCGCCCGCTCGGTCGGCTGGATCGCGGCGCGGGTGCGCGGAATCCAGACCGGTTTTCTCTACCACTACGCCTTCGTGATGATCATCGGCCTGCTGGTCCTGATCTTCGCCTTCGTGATCTGAATGCCTGCCGCCATGATGACAGCACGATATTCCTCCAGTCCCGCCGAGCGGTCCGGGTCCCGTCACCGCCCAAGCGCCGGGTTGACCTGCGCGATGGTCGGAGCCGCCGTGGAGTCGCTGTGCCGTTGCTGCGTCCCGGCTCCATCAAGGAACGACCATGTTTACTGACTGGCCCATCCTGAGTCTGCTGATCTGGCTGCCGATCCTGGGCGGTTTCCTGACGCTCGCGGCGGGTCGCGACGCGCCGGCGGTCGCGCTGCGTCTGGGGCTGGCGGTCGCGCTGGCCACCTTCGTTGTCAGCCTGCTGCTGTGGTTCACCTTCGAGCGCGGCACCGCCGAGATGCAGTTCCAGGAGTTCACGCCCTGGATTGCGGCCTTCAATGTCCACTACCACCTGGGGGTGGACGGCATCTCCATGCCGCTGATCCTGCTGACCACGTTGACCACCGTGCTGGTGGTGATCGCCGCGTGGGGCTCGGTCAAGGAGCAGGTCGGCTACTACGTGGCCGCCTTCCTGGTGATGCAGGGACTGATGATCGGGATGTTCTCGGCCCTGGACGCGGTGCTGTTCTACGTGTTCTTCGAGGCCATGCTGATCCCGATGTTCCTGGTCATCGGCATCTGGGGCGGGCCGCGGCGCGTCTATGCGACGATCAAGTTCTTCCTGTACACCTTCCTGGGCTCGGTGTTCATGCTGATCGCGCTGATCTACATGTACCTGCAGTCCGGCAGCTTCGCGATCCTGGACTTCCACCACCTGCCGCTGCCGATGACGGCGCAGATCCTGATCTTCCTGGCTTTCTTCGCGGCGTTCGCGGTGAAGATCCCGATGTTCCCGGTGCACACCTGGCTGCCGGACGCGCACGTCGAGGCGCCGACCGGCGGCTCGGTGATCCTGGCGGCGATCATGCTGAAGATCGGCGGTTACGGCTTCCTGCGCTTCAGCCTGCCGATCACCCCGGACGCGGCCGCGGTGCTGGACGTGCTGGTGATCACCCTGTCGCTGATCGCCGTCGTCTACATCGGGCTGGTGGCGCTGGTGCAGAGCGACATGAAGAAGCTGATCGCCTATTCGTCGATCGCGCACATGGGCTTCGTCACCCTCGGTTTCTTCATCGCCTTCATGATCTTCCGCAACACCGGCGACTGGTCCGGGGCCTCGATGGGCATCGCCGGCGGTATGGTCCAGATGATCTCGCATGGCTTCATCTCCGCCGCGATGTTCTTCGCGGTGGGCGTGCTGTACGACCGCCTGCACAGCCGCAACATTGCGGACTACGGCGGGGTGGTGAACACCATGCCCTGGTTTGCGGCCTTCTTCGTGCTGTTCGCGATGGCCAACACGGGGCTCCCCGGGACCTCCGGGTTCGTCGGGGAGTTCATGGTGATCCTGGCCGCCTTCCGGGCCGATTTCTGGCTGGCCTTCCTCGCGGCCACCACGCTGATCCTGGCGGCGGCGTACACGCTGTGGCTGGTGAAGCGGGTGATCTTCGGCGAAATCGGCAATGACAATGTGGCCAAGCTGAAGGATCTGGACCGCCGTGAGTTCCTGATCATGGGCGTCCTCGCGTTCTTCGTACTGCTGCTCGGCGTCTGGCCCGCCCCGCTGCTCGACGTGATGAATGCCACCATCGACCACCTCGTGGCCCACATCGCCCAGTCGAAGCTGCCTGCGCTCTGATACAGGACCTGACATGAATTTCGAGATTCCAGCCTTCCTGCCCGCGGTGCCCGAGATGTTCGTGCTGGGCATGGCCTGCCTGATCCTGGTGCTGGACGCCTTCCTTCCGGACTCGCGCCGCGACATCACCTACGGCCTGGTCCAGGCGACCCTGCTCGGAGCCGCGGGCCTGACCTTCTGGCTGGCCGGTCCCGAGACCCAGATCACCTTCCACGGCACCTTCGTCGCCGATCCGATGAGCGACGTGCTGAAGCTGGCTACCTACGTGGTCACGTTCTTCGTGTTCCTGTACTCGCGCCCCTACCTGATGGAGCGCGATATCTACAAGGGCGAGTTCTACGTGCTCGGGTTGTTCGGCGTGCTGGGAATGATGATCATGATCTCGGCGCACAATTTCCTGACCCTGTACCTGGGACTGGAATTGCTGGCCCTGGTCTCCTACGCGCTGGTGGCCTTCTGGCGCGACTCGCCCCGGGCCTCCGAGGCCGCGATGAAGTACTTCGTGCTGGGTGCGCTGGCCTCGGGTCTACTGTTGTACGGGCTGTCGATGATCTACGGCATGACCGGCAGCCTGGACATCGCGACCGTGGCCGCGGCGCTGACCGCTGCCGAAGAAGGCATGAACGTGCCGCTCGTGTTCGGGCTGGTGTTCGTGGTGGTGGCCGTGGCGTTCAAGCTTGGCGCGGTCCCGTTCCACATGTGGGTACCCGACGTCTACGACGGCGCGCCGACGGCGGTCACGCTGTTCATCGCGACGGCACCCAAGATCGCCGGTTTCGCGCTGCTGATGCGGCTGCTGGTCGAGGGTCTGGGTCCGCTGCATGGCGACTGGCAGGGCATGCTGGTGGTGCTCGCGGTGCTGTCCCTGACGGTGGGTAACGTGATCGCGATCGCCCAGACCAGCCTGAAGCGCATGCTCGCGTATTCGACCATTGCCCATGTCGGTTTCCTGTTCATGGGCATTCTGGCCGGCACGGACACCGGTTACGCCTCGGCGATGTTCTACATCATCGTCTATGCCCTGACCGCCGCCGGCGGCTTCGGCATGATCATCCTGCTGTCCGGGCGCGGCTTCGAGGCCGACCAGCTGGAGGATTTCAAGGGTCTGGCGCGACGCAATCCCTGGTTTGCCTTCCTGATGCTGTTGCTCCTGTTCTCCATGGCCGGGGTGCCGCCGACGGTCGGCTTCTTCGCCAAGCTTGCGGTGATCCAGGCGGCGATCGGCGCCGGGTATGTCTGGCTCGGCGTGTACGCGGTGATTTTCTCGATCATCGGCGCCTTCTACTACCTGCGCGTGGTGAAGCTGATGTTCTTCGACGAGCCGGTCGTGGAACGTGCGCCCGCAGATCGGGGCGGGGTCTTCGCAACGGCGATCAGCATCAATGGCCTGGCCGTACTGGCACTGGGCATCTTCCCCGGCCTGCTGCTGACCCTGACCCACTATGCCATTTCCGGTTGACTCAGGACCCCCAACGGGCGTGTAGTCCCTGGGGCGGCGCGCGTGGGACGGTCGCCCCAACGGGAAACTCGTGGTGAGCGACATGCCGATCGCAGAACTGAGGGATAGCGGACAGCTGCCAAGCCCGAAAGGGGTGGCCTTCGCGGTCGTGGAAGTGTGTCGCAGGGAAGACGCGACGATGGATGCAGTCGCCAACGTGGTCCAGACCGATCCCGCCCTGGCGGGGCGCCTGCTGCGATTGGCCAACTCGGCGGCGCGGGCGGGGAGAGCCGTGGCGTCCGTGCGGGAGGCCATCGTACGGCTCGGGCTGGGCACGGTGCGGCAGGTCAGCCTGGGTTTTTCGCTCGTGGACCAATACCGAGACGGGCCCTGCGAAGCCTTCAATTACGAGGACTTCTGGTCCCGTTCCCTGTTGATGGCCCTCGCCGCGCGGGAGCTGGGCGATCTCAGCCGCGCGGCGTCCCCCGATGACCTTTTCGCTTGCGGATTATTGGCCGGTATCGGCTCTCTGGCATTGGCTACGGTCTACCCGGCGGAGTACAGCGAAGTGCTGCGCCGGGCCCATCGGGAAGGCGGGTCGCTGGCCGCACTGGAGCGCCAGGTCCTCCAGATCGACCACAACGAGTGCACCGCCGAGTTGCTGCGCGACTATGGCATTCCCAGGGCGCTCGCGGAGCCCGTCTACTACCATGAAAGGCCCGAGGCATCGGGTTTCGTGGAGGGTTCGCGGCCGCATCGGATCGTGCATCTGTTCTTCCTTGCCAGCCGGATCGCGAATCTTGGCCTGGCGTCGGACGGTGGCCGGGGTGAGAGCATCAGCGAGCTCATGCTGCTGGGGGGCAGGATCGGACTCGATGCCGATGATCTGGGCGCACTCGTCGACCGGATCGTGAAGGAGTGGCACGAGTGGAGCGAGATGCTGCAGGTGCCGGTGCGCTTCATCCATCCGTTCGCAAAACTTTCCCGGGCGGCGGCTTCGAAGCCGGGAGAATTCTCCGACCCGGCCTCGTTCCGCGTGCTGGTGCTGGAGGACGACGCCTCCGCGCGGTTACTGCTGAGCGGGATGTTAGCCCGCATGGGCCATACCGTGTACTCGGCCGCGAACGGCGAGGAGGCCCTGGGCCTCGCCCTCGAGGTGCAGCCGCAGGTGGTTTTGATCGACGGCATGATGTCGGGCGATGAAGGCCTCGACTTCTGTCGGGCGCTGCGCGCGACGGATTGGGGCAAGTCCATTTTTCTGATCCTGTTGACCGGCGTCGAGACGGACGGGAGGCTGGCCGAGGCCTTCGAGTCCGGCGTGGACGATTATCTGATCAAGCCGGTCAGCGTGTACGCGCTGCGCGCACGGGTTCGGGCGGCTTCGCATCACGTGCGGCTGATGGAGGCCTGGGAGCAGGATCGCGCCCAGCTCAAGCAGTTCGCGGCGGAGCTGGCGATCACCAACCGCAAGCTCGAGCTTGCGGCCCTTACCGATGTCCTGACCGGCCTGCCCAACCGACGTGCCGGCATGGACGCCCTGCGCCAGGCGTGGAGTGCCTCCGAGCGGGGCGGATTGCCGCTGACAGTCCTACTGGTCGATGTCGACCAGTTCAAGGGCATCAACGACCATCATGGTCACGCGGTGGGTGACCGGGTACTGGTCGAATTGGCGACCGCTCTCAGGGCGTCTGCGCGCACGGATGACCATGTCTGCCGGATAGGTGGCGAGGAGTTTCTGGTGGTGTGCAGAAACGCGGATGCACGTTCTGCGCTGGTTGCCGCCGAAAGATTGCGTTTGGCGGTCCGTTCGCTGGAGATCGAGGCGGGCGAAGCCAGAGTGCGGGTGACCATCAGCGTCGGATTGGCCGCGAAGGAGGACGGTACGGACGATGTGGACACCCTGACGGCGTTGGCCGACAAGGCGCTTTATGCCGCAAAGAACGCCGGCCGTGACCGCATCTGTATCGCAGCCGGTGGGGAGGTGCGCTGCGCCCAGCCGAAGGCCGCCTCTGCGTAGGTGCGGCGGAGAAGAAACGCCGAACGCGCAATCGTGTCCGCGCGACCTGCACCTTGCGGGCCGGGTATGTCTTTGGTATAGTCTCGCTCCTCTGATGCGGGGTGGAGCAGTCTGGCAGCTCGTCGGGCTCATAACCCGAAGGTCGCAGGTTCAAATCCTGCCCCCGCTACCAACTCAAGTGTCATCAAACCCGCATCCTGCCCCGATGCGGGTTTTTTTAGTTTTGAAACATCGGTTTAGGCTCCAAGCCAACGTTCCTCCGAACCCGAGAAGTCGGGCAGGGCAGAAATTCCTCAGCTCTGTTTGGCCGGATCCCAAGGACTGTCGATGAAGATCGCTGTACTCTCGCGCGACTCGAAACTTTATTCCACGCGCCGCCTGGTGGAGGCCTGCACGGCGCGTGGCCATGAGGCGCGCGTGCTGGACGTGTTGCGCTGTTACATGAACATTACCTCGCGCCGCCCCAGCATCCACTACAAGGGCGAGGCGCTCACCGGCTTCGACGCGGTGATCCCACGCATCGGGGCCTCGGTGACCTTTTACGGCACGGCGGTGTTGCGCCAGTTCGAGATGATGGGGGTCATGCCGCTCAACGAATCGGTGGCCATCACCCGCTCGCGCGACAAGCTGCGTTCCCTGCAACTTCTCGCGCGCGAGGGTGTGGGCCTGCCCGTGACCGGCTTCGCGCACAAGCCCGACGACGTGCAGGACTTGATGAAGATGGTCGGCGGGGCCCCGGCGGTGATCAAACTGCTGGAGGGGACGCAGGGCATCGGTGTGGTCATGGCCGAGACGCAGCAGGCTGCCGAGAGCGTCATCGAGGCCTTCATGGGGCTCAAGGCGAACATCCTGGTGCAGGAGTTCATCAAGGAGGCGGGCGGAGCCGACATCCGCTGTTTCGTGGTCGACGGCAAGGTGGTCGCGGCCATGAAACGGCAGGGGAAGGAGGGCGAATTCCGCTCGAACCTGCATCGCGGCGGGAGCGCCTCGCTGACCCGCCTGAGTCCCGAGGAGCGCGCGACCGCGACGCGTGCCGCCAAGATCATGGGTCTCAACGTGGCGGGCGTGGACATCCTGCGTTCCAACCATGGACCGGTGGTCATGGAGGTGAATTCCTCGCCCGGTCTGGAAGGTATCGAGGCCGCGAGCGGCAAGGACGTGGCCGGCTTGATCGTCAAGTTCGTGGAGAAATCCCTGGCCGGGCGCCAAACCAGCCGCAGTCGCACGCGTACGCGCGGCAGCAAGGGTTGAACAGCGGTGCAGCCGTGCCGCGTCCATGCTTGGCCTCGCCACGAGAATGGATTTTTCTGCAACGGATGACATGAACAAGCCCAGCGCATTCTGCATCGACGGCACCTGCATCGCCCCGGGGCAGCGCGCCCTCGTCAACCTGCAACTTGCGCAACTGTTCACCGGCACGCCGGTGACGCTGCCCGTGCACGTCCTGCACGGGCGCAAGCCGGGTCCGGTCCTGTTTGTCAGCGCTGCAATCCACGGCGACGAACTGAACGGCGTAGAGATCATTCGTCGCCTGCTCAAGCAACGCACCCTGCACAATCTGCGTGGCACCCTGCTCGCGGTGCCGATGGTGAATCTGTACGGGGTACTCGACCACTCCCGCTACCTGCCCGACCGGCGCGACCTGAACCGGAGCTTTCCCGGACACGAAACCGGCTCGATGGCCGCCCGCCTCGCCCATACCTTCATGTCCCGGATCGTTGCCCGCTGCACGCACGGCATCGACCTCCACACCGGCGCGATCGGCCGCGCCAACCTGCCGCAGATCCGTGCCAACCTCGATGATGCCCCCACCGAACAGCTCGCGCGCGCCTTCGGCGTCCCGGTGCTGATCAACTCCAGCCTGCGCGACGGCTCCCTGCGCGAGGCCGCTGCCGAGGCCGGGGTGAGGATGTTGCTGTACGAGGCGGGCGAGGCCCTGCGACTGGAAGAGTTGGCGATCCGGGCAGGGGTCGCCGGCGTCGTCGGGGTCATGCGCGCGATCGGCATGTTGACCCCCGGCCACCCACGCAAGGTCCGTGCTGAACCCTTCATCGCCCGCTCCAGCCTCTGGGTGCGCGCCCCGGAGAGTGGCCTGTGCCTGCCGCGAGTCGGCCTGGGGGCGCGGGTGAACAAGGGCCAGGTGCTCGCCCTCATCGCCGACCCTGTCACCGGCCACGAAGACCCGGTCGAGGCCAGCGCCAGCGGCATCGTCATCGGGCGCAGCAACCAACCCTTGGTGCACGAGGGGGAGGCCTTGTTTCACATCGGTCGTTTCGAGGCCCCGAAGCTGGTCGCCGCCGGGATCCAATCCTTCCACAGTGAGTTGCAACCCATTCCCAGCGAGCCCATGGAACCCTTACCCATCGTCTGACCTCCCCTCCCGGGCACCGAACTCTCGGCAGGACGCAGCAGCTGCAAGCCAGCGCAGTCCATTGCTTTGCGCCGTGCGCCCGCTTGGGGTATAGTTCACCTCCCATGTGAACGGGCCACAGGTGGCCACACGGGGACCTCGGTGGCGGTCCTCCTGAGGTGCTGAGATCGACTCAGCTGGTCGTTGAGCAGGGACAAGACCCGCGAGTCTTGACTCGGCCCGCTACCAAATGACTTTATTAGGCCCCGATTGGGGCCTTTATTGTTAGGTTCGCGGTCCTCTGTATCCGGAGGTCGGGGTGCGAAGGTCTGTGGGCCTGTCGCGCTTGGAGGTCCGTGGGGGCGGTTCGCCCCTTTTTTGTTGCTGCCCGGAATTTTGCGATGGTGGCCGGCGGGTGTGTCCCGGCGGGCGCGTGGAGTGAGATGTCGTTGGACAAGTCGGAACAGATCAGTGCGATGCTCGAGCCGGTGGTGCGGGCACTCGGTTTTGAGTTGTGGGGTGTGGAACACTATTCGGGATCGACCCCGGTGCTGCTGCGCATCTACATCGACCACCCCGACGGTATCAACGTGGACGACTGCAGCGCGGTCAGTGACCAGGTCAGCGCTGTGCTCGATGTCGAGGAGCCTATCCGGGGCGAATACACCCTGGAGGTCTCCAGCCCGGGCATCGAGCGGCCGCTGTTCACGCCCGCGCACTACCGCCAGTACGCCGGCGGCGAGGTGAAGGTGCGTTTGGCCTGGCCTGAACATGGCCGCCGCAACTTCCGGGGGCGCCTGCTTTCGGTCTCCGACAGCGGGATCGAGGTGGAGGTCGACGGGGTCGCTTACGCGTTGCCGTTTGGCGCCATCGCCAGGGCCCGGCTGCTGGAGCCGACCGAACCCAGTCGTTGATCAACCATCGGTGGCAGCCCGCCGAAGTAGTGGAGAGGTATTGAATGAACAAGGAGATCCTGCTGGTCGTCGACGCCGTTTCGAACGAAAAGGGTGTGGACAAGGGCGTCATCTTCGAGGCGCTGGAATCGGCGTTGGCCATGGCGACGCGCAAGCGTCACGGTGGCAAGATGGACGTGCGGGTGAAGATCGACCGGAATTCCGGGGATTACGAGGCCTTCCGGCGCTGGACGGTGCTGGACGACGACGATCCCGAGTTCGAGTCGCCGGACCACCAGATCCTGTTCTCCTACGCGCGGCAGAAGAATCCCGAGATCGAGATCGGCGATGTGATCGAGGAACCGGTGCCGGCGGTGGACTTCGGTCGCATCGCCGCCCAGACGGCAAAGCAGGTGATCGTTCAGAAGGTGCGTGAGGCCGAGCGTGCGAAGGTCATCGAGGAATACCAGTCCCGGGTCGGTGGGCTGGTGATGGGAATCGTGAAGCGCACCGATCGCAATGGCGTCTACCTGGACCTGGGCGCCAATGCCGAGGCGCTGATCCCGCGTGAGCACATGATTCCCCGTGAATCCGTGCGCAACAATGACCGTTTGCGTGGCTACCTTCGTGAGATCCGGCCGGAGGCGCGTGGTCCGCAACTCTTCATCAGCCGCACGGCACCCGAATTCCTGATCGAACTGTTCAAGCTGGAAGTACCCGAGGTGGGGCAGAACATCATCGAGATCATGGGGGCGGCCCGCGATCCCGGCATGCGCGCGAAGATTGCCGTGCGCTCCAATGATCCGAGGCTGGATCCCGTGGGCGCCTGCGTGGGCATGCGTGGTTCGCGCGTCCAGTCGGTCTCCAACGAGTTGGCCGGCGAGCGCATCGACATCATCGTCTGGAACGAGAATCCGGCCCAGTTCGTCATCAACGCGATGTCACCCGCCGAGGTTCTGTCGATCGTGGTCGACGAGGAAAAGCAGAGCATGGACATCGCGGTGGCCGAGGACAAGCTTTCCCTGGCGATCGGGCGTGGAGGGCAGAACATCCGGCTCGCGTCCCAGCTCACGGGCTGGGAACTGAACGTGATGACGGAGGCGCAGGCCGCGGAAAAGAGCGACGCCGAGGCCCAGCAGGTCCAGCAGCAGTTCATGGACGCGCTGGACGTCGACGAGGAGGTCGCGGCCATCCTGGTGCAGGAGGGCTTCACCACCCTCGACGAGGTGGTTTACGTCGAGGAAGAGGAGCTTCTGGCCATCGAGGAGTTCGATGCCGATATGGTCGCGGAACTTCGCTCGCGAGCAAGTGACGCACTGTTGACCCGGGCGATCGCCGCCGAGGAACAACTCGAGGGCGCGCAGCCCGCGGATGATCTGGTCAGCATGGAGGGCATGACCCAGGCGCTGGCCAACAAGCTGGCGGCCCACGGCATCTGCTGCATGGAAGACCTGGCCGAACAGGCGGTGGACGATGTGGTGGAAGCGATCGGAATCGATCCCGAGAAGGCCGCGGAGCTGATCATGACGGCCCGGGCACCCTGGTTCGCAGCGGACGCTTGAATGCGGCGCAGTGGTCGTGGCCATGCCGCAGTGTGCAAGCGGTTAGAACTGGATAGGAGGTAGGCGCAATGTCGCAGATGACAGTACAGCAATTCGCGGAATCGGTGGGTACGCCGGTGGACCGTCTCATTGGTCAGATGAAAGAGGCGGGCGTTGAGGTGGACGGGCCGGCTGCCAAGGTGACCGATGCGCAGAAGCTGCGCTTGCTCGACCACCTCCGGCAGGCGCACGGCGCCAGCGACAAGAGCGAGGCGGGCCGCATGACGCTGAAGCGCCGGGCCACCACGCAGACCCTGAAGGTCAACGCGGGCCAGGGCCGAACCAAGACCGTGAACGTGGAAGTGCGCAAGCGTCGCCAGATCGTGCGCAAGGCCCCCGAGCCCGAGGCGGTTCCAGAGCCCGTGACGGTTCGTGCCGATGCGCTGCCGGAGGCAACGACGGCGCCCGAGATTCCGTCTCCGGCACCGGAAGCGGCTCCTGCCGAGATGGCGCCCGAGCCCGTGGTCGAACCCACGCCTGCACCAGAGCCTGTACAGGCCCCTGAACCCGAGCCGATCGTCGCGGAAACCGCCGCCGAGCCTGTCGAAGAGCCGCCTGCCAAGGCGGAACCGAAGGCGAAGGCCAAACCCCTCAGTCGGACCGAGCAACTGGCACGCCAGGTCGAGGTCGAGCGTGACGCAATGCGCCGCGCGGTGGAGTTGCGCCAGCAGGAGCAGGAGGAGCGCAAGCAGCGCCAGGAAACCAAGCAACGGGAGGAAGCCGAGGCCCTGTTGGCCAAGACCGAGGAAAAGGCCCGTCTGGAACGCAAGGAAGAGGCCCAGCGGCTACTGACCGAAAAGGAGGCCAAGGCACGCGTGGATGCACCGTCCAAGGCCGCCGAGCCTGCCCGCAAGAAGGGACGCCGTGGCGGCCGTGACGAAGAGGGCGGACGCAAGGAACTGCACGTCGCGGGTGAGCGCCGCGGCCGGCGCGAAAAGGGCAAGAGCCGGGTCGCGCAGACTGCCGCCGCCGCGGCGGTGGCGAGCAAGCATGGTTTCGCTCGTCCGACCGCACCGGTGGTGCGCGAGGTCGAGATCCCCGAGACGATTACCGTCGGAGAACTGGCCCAGGCCATGGCGATCAAGGCCCCCCAGTTGATCAAGGCGCTGATGGGTATGGGCGTGATGGCGACCATCAACCAGAGCATCGACCAGGACACGGCCGTGCTGGTCGTCGAGGAGATGGGCCACAAGGCAGTGGCGGCACAGGCACGGAGCATCGAGGACGAGATCACCGTGGACATCCACCAGACCGGCGAGGCCAAGCCGCGTCCGCCGGTGGTGACGGTGATGGGCCATGTCGATCATGGCAAGACCTCGCTGCTCGACTTCATCCGCAAGACCAAGGTCGCTTCCGGGGAGGCCGGTGGCATCACCCAGCACATCGGCGCCTACCATGTGCCGAACTCCAAGGACGGGATCACCTTCCTCGATACCCCCGGTCACGCCGCCTTCACGGCGATGCGTGCGCGCGGTGCAAAAGCGACCGATATCGTGATCCTGGTGGTGGCCGCCGACGACGGCGTGATGCCCCAGACCATCGAGGCGGTGGAGCACGCCAAGGCCGGCGGTGTCCCGCTGGTCGTTGCGGTCAACAAGATTGACAAGCCCGCTGCCGACCCGGAGCGGGTGATGAACGAGCTCTCCCAGCGCGGGGTGATGCCCGAGGCCTGGGGCGGTGACACGCAGTTCGTGCCCGTGTCGGCGCTGACCGGCCAGGGCATCGACGAACTGCTGGAAGCGGTGGGCCTGCAGGCCGAAGTGATGGAACTGAAGGTCCCGGATCAGGGCGCTGCGCGCGGTGTGGTCATCGAGTCGCGCCTGGACAAGGGTCGGGGGCCGGTGGCGACGGTGCTGGTGCAGGCCGGACGCCTGAAGCATGGCGACATCATGCTGAGCGGTCAGGAATACGGCCGGGTGCGGGCGATGTTCGATGATACCGGCGCTGCGGTGAAATCCGTGGGTCCGTCGATGCCGGTCGAGGTGCTTGGTCTCTCCGGCGTACCCAATGCCGGCGACGAGGTCCTCGTGGTAGCGGACGAGAAGACCGCGCGTGACGTGGCGGCCCATCGCGAGACCCGTCAGCGCGAGCACAAGCTCGCCGCTCAGCAGGCCTCCAAGCTCGAGAACATCTTCAACCAGATGCAGGATGGACAGATTGCCACGGTCAACATCCTGTTGAAGACCGATGTGCAGGGTTCGGCGGAGGCGCTGCGCGATGCGCTGATCAAGCTCTCTACCGACGAGGTGCGCGTCAAGGTCGTGTCCACCGGCGTGGGCGGGATCTCGGAATCGGACATCAACCTGGCGATGGCCAGCCAGGCGATCATCATCGCCTTCAACGTCCGTGCCGACGCCGGCGCCCGGCGTCTCGCCGCAGATAACGAGATCGATCTGCGCTATTACTCAGTCATCTACGAGGCGATCGAGGACGTGAAGCAGGCGCTTACCGGGCTGCTGTCCCCGGAGATGCGCGAGGAGATCGTCGGTCTCGCGCAGGTGCGCGATGTCTTCAAAGCCTCGGGCTTTGGCGCCGTTGCGGGCTGCCTGGTGGTCGAGGGCACCGTCAAGCGCGGGAATCCGATCCGCGTGCTGCGCGACAACGTGGTCATCTACGAGGGCGAACTCGAGAGCCTGCGGCGCTTCAAGGATGACGTCAACGAAGTCAAGACCGGTACCGAGTGCGGCATCGCGGTCAAGAACTACAACGACGTGCGCCCCGGCGACCAGATCGAAGTCTACCAGCGGGTCGAAGTGGCCCGGACGCTCTGATGGCCGCGAAGCGGGATTATCAGCGCAGCGACCGGGTCGGCGACCAGATGCAGCGGGAGCTGGCCGACCTGATCCGGCTCGAGGTCAAGGATCCGCGCGTCGGGATGGTAACCCTGTCCGGCGTCGAGGTGTCCCGCGATCTCGCCCATGCCAAGGTCTTCTTCACCCAGCTGGGTGGCGAAGAAAAGGGGATCGAGGCGGAACAGGGTCTGAATCATGCGGCGGGCTACCTGCGCCGGGTCCTGGGCACGCGGCTGCGTCTGCGCAGCGTGCCAACCCTGCGTTTCATCTATGACGATACCCCTGAACGGGGGGCGCGGATCTCTGCCTTGATCGATTCCGCGATCGCAGAGGATGAGGCCCGGCACCCCGACGCCGGCGCGCCGGAGGAATCCGGCAACGAAACCGGCGCCGAGCCCCGGAACTGACGCCCTCCGAGCCCCGCGGTCCGGAGCATCGAACGCGGTCCCCTGCCATGCCGATACAGCGCCGCGATGTCGACGGCATTCTCCTGCTCGACAAGCCGTTGGGGCTGAGCTCGAATCAGGCCCTGGGGCGGGTCAAGTATCTGCTTGCGGCCCGGAAGGCGGGGCATACCGGGAGCCTGGACCCGCTGGCCACAGGGCTCCTGCCGCTGTGTTTTGGACAGGCCACGAAGGTCTCCGGCTGGCTGCTCGACGCGGACAAGCGCTACATGACCGTGGCCCGCCTTGGCGTCGAGACCGCGACCGGTGACCTGGAAGGCGAGGTCCTTCGGCAGATGCCGGTGCCCGAGCTGTCGGCTGCCGAGATCGAGGCGGCCTGCGCGGCGCTGCGAGGGCGGATTCAGCAGATTCCGCCGATGTACTCGGCGCTGAAGCACGAGGGTCAGCGCCTCTACGAACTGGCGCGCAGGGGCATCGAGGTCGAGCGCCCCGCGCGCGAGGTGACCATTCATTCGCTGTCGGTCGAGCCGGTGGCTCCCGACCGTCTGCGCCTGGATGTGCATTGCAGCAAGGGCACCTACATCCGGACTCTGGTGCAGGACCTCGGGCGGGCGCTGGGTTGCGGAGCGACGGTGGCGGAGCTGCGCCGCACCGGTCACGGCGCCTTCGACGCGGCGGGCATGGTCAGTATGGAGACGTTGGAGGCGGCCTCCGCCGAGGGTGGCCCCCAGGCGGTCGAGCGCTGGCTCCTGCCCGCGGACCGCGCGCTGGCCGATCGCCCGGAGGTGCGACTGGACGCGGCCAGTAGCCGCTTCCTGCGGCAGGGGCAGCCGGTGTTCGTCCCGGGGGTCAGGGAGATGGGACCATTACGGCTCTACGGTGCCAATGGCGAGTTCCTGGGCATCGGCGAGTTGCAGGATGACGGCCGCGTTGCGCCCAGACGTCTGTTCGTGTCCGCCCATTCCTGTTAATTCATGGCATTTGCATGCTACTATTTCGCGCCTTCGCCAACGCCCATGCTGCGAAGGCTTGCGTTCGCGCCGCGCGGCCGTGCGCCGCACCCGGAATCAGGGGATGATTCGGGCTGCGGACGAGGTTCCGGTGGAAGAGGGTGCGGGGCCACGCCCGCAGGGCCATACAACCAAGGTTTACGTCTCAGGAGTCAAGCACGACATGTCATTCGATACCCAAACCAAGACGACCATCGTCGAGGAATATCGCCGCGATCCGACGGATACCGGTTCGCCCGAGGTCCAGGTTGCCCTGCTGACCGCGCGCATCAAGCACCTGATGGGGCACTTCGAGACCCACAAGAAGGATCACCACTCGCGTCGCGGTCTCCTCAAGATGGTCAATCAAAGGCGTAAGCTGCTGACCTATCTGAAGGGCAGGGACCAGGAGCGTTACCAGGCGCTCGTGCAGAGCCTCGGTCTGCGTCGTTAAGTTCACCAAGAAGCGGGAAGACAAAGCGTGTCATACAAGAAGACGTTTCAGTACGGAAATCACACGGTCATCCTAGAGACCGGCGGCATCGCCCGCCAGGCTAACGGAGCCGTCCTGGTCAACGTGGCGGACACCGTGGTGCTGGTCACCGTGGTGGCACGCAAGGACGCCGATCCTGGCCGCGACTTCTTCCCGATGACGGTGAATTACCAGGAGCGGACCTACGCCGCGGGCAAGATTCCCGGCGGCTTCTTCAAGCGCGAGGGGCGCCCCAACGAAAAGGAGACCCTGACCAGCCGCCTGATCGATCGGCCGCTGCGACCGCTGTTTCCCGAGGGTTTCAAGCACGAGACCCAGATCGTTGCGACGGTCATGTCGATCAATCCCGAGGTGGATCCGGACATTCCCGCCCTGATCGGCGCATCGGCTGCGGTGGCGGTTTCCGGTGTCCCCTTCGCCGGCCCCATCGGCGCCGCCCGCGTCGGTTACCGGGACGGTGAATACCTGCTGAACCCGACGGCAAGCGAACTGGCGGAATCCGATCTCGACCTCGTGGTCGCCGGCACCGAGAACGCGGTGATCATGGTCGAGTCCGAGGCCAGCGAGCTCTCGGAAGAAGTGATGCTGGGCGCGGTCATGTTCGGGCACGAGCAGATGCAGGCCGCCATCCAGGCGATCAAGGAACTCGCCGCCGACGTCGGCAAGCCCGCCTGGGACTGGACCCCGCCGGCGGACGACAGTCATCTCGAGGACCGGGTTGCCGGTGTCTCCCGCGATCTCCTGATCGACGCCTACCAGATCCCCGAGAAGCAGGCGCGTACCGATCGCCTGAACAGCCTGCGCGCGAGCGTCGTCGAGCAGCTGGCCACCGGTGCCGAGGGCGCGCCCTCGGCCGATGCGGTGAAGACCGCGTTCCACGACCTCGAATACCGCATCGTTCGCGACCGGATCCTGGACGGGAACCCGCGCATCGACGGCCGTGACAACCGCACCGTACGTCCGATCACCGTGCGTACCGGCGTGCTGCCGCGCGCCCACGGTTCGGCCCTGTTCACCCGCGGCGAGACGCAGGCGCTGGTCGTGGCGACATTGGGGACCGATCGTGATGCCCAGGTCATCGACGCGATCGAAGGCGAGCGCCGCGATCGCTTCATGCTGCATTACAATTTCCCGCCGTACTGCACCGGCGAGACCGGCATGGTCGGCTCGCCGAAGCGCCGGGAGATCGGTCATGGCCGTCTGGCCAAGCGCGGCGTACAGGCGGTGATGCCGAAGGAAGACAGTTTCCCCTACGTGGTCCGCGTGGTCTCCGAGATCACCGAGTCGAATGGCTCCAGCTCCATGGCCTCGGTGTGTGGAACCAGCCTGGCGCTGATGGATGCCGGGGTCCCGCTGAAGGCCCCCGTGGCCGGCATCGCCATGGGCTTGATCAAGGAAGGCGACCGCTTTGCCGTGCTTTCCGACATCCTCGGCGACGAGGACCATCTCGGCGACATGGACTTCAAGGTGGCCGGCACCACGGGCGGTGTCACTGCACTGCAGATGGACATCAAGATCCAGGGCATCACCCGCGAGATCATGGAACGAGCGCTGGAGCAGGCGCGCGCGGGGCGGCTGCACATCCTGGAAAGGATGGGCGATGAGATCAGTTCGCACCGCACCGAGATGTCCAGCTACGCCCCGCGCTTCATCACCATGCGCATCAACCCGGAGAAGATCCGGGACGTGATCGGCAAGGGCGGTGCGACCATCCGCATGTTGACCGAGGAGACCGGGACGTCGATCGACATCTCCGACGACGGCAGCGTGAAGATCGCCTCCACCGATCAGGCCGCCGGAGAGGAGGCCAAGCGCCGGATCGAGGAACTCACCGCCGACGTCGAGGTGGGGCGGATCTACAGCGGTCGCGTGGTCAAGATCATGGACTTCGGCGCCTTTGTGGCCATCCTGCCGGGGCGGGACGGCCTCGTGCACATCTCCCAGATCTCGAACGACCGCGTCGAGAACGTGAGCGACTTCCTGACCGAAGGCGATACCGTGACGGTGAAGGTGCTGGAGGTCGACAAGCAGGGGCGCATCCGGCTCAGCATGAAGGCCATCGAAGCGGCCTGATGCGGCTCGTTGACCTGTCTGCGCGGGGCGGCCCGCGCTCGGACGTGACGACACTTCGCTAAGGGGCATCGGCCGTGGATCTGGTCAGCATACGCAAGAGCTATCGCCGCTACGCGAGGCACTACGACGTGATCTTCGGCCGCGTCTTTGCCCAAGGGCGTCGCCTTGCGCTGAAGACACTGGCGCCGGTCTCTGGCAAGCGCGTTTTGGAGGTCGGCGTGGGAACCGGTATCTCGCTGCCGTTCTACTGTCCGGACGCGGAGGTGGTCGGAATCGACGTCAGCCGGGAGATGCTGGAAATCGCGCGCCAGCGCGTCGCGGATGGCATGTGTCCCGCGGTCACCGGCCTCGCCGAGATGAACGCTGAACACCTGGGCTTTGCCGACGACAGCTTCGACGCGGTGGTGGCGATGTACGTGGCCTCGGTCGTACCGAATCCCGATCGGCTGTTTTCCGAAATGTGGCGCGTCTGCCGGCCTGGTGGGCAGATCCTCGTGGTGAATCATTTCGCGTCGCGACAATGGATCCTGCGCAGCTTCGAGCGCAGCCTGCGGCCGCTGTCCCGCGCAGTCGGATTCCGCCCGGACATGGAACTGTCCGATTTCGTCGCGGTGGCCGGTCAGCAGCCGGTGGCCATCGAACCGGCGAGTCTGTTCGGCTACTGGAAGCAGATTCAGTTCACCAAGCCCGCCTGAGGGTCACAGCCGGCGTGGAGGTCTCGCTCCCGCGTCATTTCCTGCACCGTTCGCATGCGTCTTCGAGAGACCGGGGCATGGATCGGCGCCGCTTTGGTGCAGGCTGGCCCCATCGCTATTGGGCGTGCTCGTCCGACGAACGGCAGGGAATCGGCAGGGTTCTTGCTGGGCTCCGGGTGGGTTAGAGTAGCGGACGTTCCGCTTCCCTTTTGCGCGAGGATGGCCCGGATGTCCATTGACTGGAAGTCGTATGATCCCACTCCCTTTTACGACGAACTGATTCAGTCGCGCGGCAAGCCGCGTCCGGTGGCAAAGAAACTCACGGACTACCTCAGTTCCCTGGACGACCAGGAACTGCAGACCCGCAAGCAGGCCGCCGACCACGCCATATTGGAAATGGGGATCAGCTTCACCGTCTACAGCGAGGGCGAGAACATCGACCGCGCCTGGCCGTTCGACATCATCCCCCGCGTGATCCCGAAGCGCGAGTGGCAGACGGTGGAAAAGGGGCTGGTGCAGCGGCTGACCGCGCTCAACCTCTTCATCGACGACGTCTACAATGATCAGAAGATCTTCCGCGACAAGATCCTGCCGAAGTACGTGCTCAACAACTCGAAGAACTTCCGCGAGCAGTGCAGGGGGATCCACCCCCCGCATGGGGTCTGGGCGCACATCTGCGGTTCGGACCTGGTGCGGGACGGGGACGGCACCCTCTTCGTGTTGGAGGACAACCTTCGGGTACCTTCCGGCGTGTCGTACATGCTGGAGAACCGCCAGGTGACCAAGCGGGTGTTCCCGGAGGTCTTCGAGAACTCGAGCATTCTTCCGGTGGACGAGTATCCGACCCAGCTTTTCGACATGCTCGCGTCGATCTCGCCGCGACCGCAGGATTTCCCCGAGGTCGTGGTGCTGACGCCCGGGATCTTCAACTCGGCCTATTTCGAACACTCGTTCCTGGCCCAGCGCATGGGTGCCGAACTGGTGGAGGGTGCGGACCTGGTCGTGGGCGACGACGACTGCGTCTACATGCGCACCATCCAGGGACTCGAGCGGGTCGACGTCATCTACCGCCGTATCGACGATGAATTCATGGATCCCGAGGCGTTCAACGCCGAGTCGATGCTCGGTGTGCCCGGCCTGATGCGCGCCTGGCGCAACGGCAAGGTCGGGATCGCGAACGCACCCGGGTCCGGCGTGGCCGACGACAAGGTGATCTATGCCTACGTGCCGGACATGATCAAGTACTACCTGGACCAGGATCCGATCATTCCGAACGTGCCGACCTACCTCTGCGTGAACGAGAAGGAACGCGAGTACGTGCTGGAGCATCTGGACGAACTGGTGGTCAAGCCTGCCAACGAATCGGGGGGCTACGGGATGCTCGTGGGTCCGCACGCGACCAAGAAGCAGCGTGCCGAGTTTGCGCAGCTGATCAAGAAGGACCCGCGCAATTACATCGCCCAGCCGACATTGAGCCTGTCGGTGGCGCCCACCCTCTGCGAGGAAGGTCTTGAGCCGCGTCACCTGGACCTGCGGCCCTTCGTGCTGCAGGGCGTGCGTACCGACGTGACCGCCGGTGGGTTGACCCGGGTGGCAATGCGCAAGGGTTCGCTGGTCGTGAATTCCTCACAGGGTGGGGGGAGCAAGGACACCTGGATCGTGGACGAGGAGGCCTGAGATGCTTTCGAGAGTAGCGGAAAGGCTCTACTGGCTGGCGCGGTACATCGAACGTGCCGAGAACACCGCGCGCATGGTCATGTCGTTCAATCTCGTGTCTCTGGACATGCCCAAGACGGTGAAGCTGTCGTGGAAGGGGCTGGTGGCGGTGACCGGCACGGACGACATCTTCGATGAGCACTATCAGCGCGACGACGAGCGCAACTGCGTGAAGTTCCTGCTCGCGGATCACTACAATCCAAGCTCGGTCTTCAGTTCGCTGAAGTCCGCGCGCGAGAACGTGCGCACGACCCGCGACCTGGTGCCATCGGAGGCTTGGGAGATCGTCAACGAACTCTATCTCTTCGCGCGCGACAACATGGACGCGGGCATCGGCAAGCGGGGCCGCTACCAGTTTCTCAGCGAGATCGTGCAGCGCTGCCAGACGCTGACCGGCCTGCTGGCCGGGTGCATGAGCCACGACCCCGCGTATGACTTCATCCGCCTCGGTCGCAACCTGGAACGGGCCGACATGACCTCCCGCCAGATCGACGTCGGTGCCATTCGTTTCCTGAAAAAAGCCAGCGACGACCCGAGTCCCTACGACGGACTGCTCTGGACCAGCATCCTGCGTTCCCAGAGCGGGTTCCAGATGTACCGCCAGCACGTGAAGCGGCGGATCAATGGCGCAGACGTCGTGCGCTTCCTGCTTCAGGACATCCCGTTCCCGCGCGCGGTCGCCCATGCCCTGCGCTATGTGCAGGAGGCCCTGGAGCGTCTGCCGCGCAACGAGGTGCCACTGCGCCTGGTCATGCAGGCGCGGCGTCATGCATTGGGGGCCGACGTGGATCAGCTGATCTCCGAGGATCGGCTGCACGACTTCCTCGACAGCCTGCAGCAGGACATTGCCGAGATCCATGACGCAATCGTCGACACCTGGTTCAGCCTGGAAAAGGCCGCCTGATTGCAGGGTGCGCGGCATTGGCACGACGTCCGGTTCGGACGCGGCGACCGATCGGATGGCGATGGACAGTACTCCGGCAGCGGGCTTCCGCGCCGGTAAAGACGATGAACGGGAGAGCAGGGCATGGCGATACGCGTAGGACTGACGCATCACACCCGCTACGAGTTCGACCGCCTGGTACGCGTGTCGCCGCACGTGATCCGGCTGCGCCCGGCCGCCCACAGCCGGACGCCGGTCCTGGGGTATTCGCTGAACATCGCGCCCGAGCCGTTCTTCATCCACTGGCAGCAGGATCCGTTCGGTAACTGGCTGGCCCGGGTGACTTTCCCCGAGGCGGTCCGCTTCATCGAGGTCAATGTCGACCTGATTGCCGAGCTGACGGTCATCAATCCCTTCGACTTCTTCGTCGAGAGCTATGCCGAGCACTACCCCTTCGTCTATGACGGCATCCTCGCCAAGGAGCTGGTGCCCTACCTCGAGGTCTCGGAGGCCGGGCCTTTGCTGCGGGCCTGGCTGGAAGAGGTGCCCGAATCCCACGAGAGCATCGTCGATTTCCTGGTCGAACTGAACCGGCGCCTGAATCAGGACATCGCGTACAGCGTGCGCATGGAGGCGGGCATCCAGTCCTGCGAGGAGACGCTGGAGAGGCGGATCGGCTCCTGCCGCGACTCGGCCTGGTTGCTGGCGCAGATCCTGCGCCACAAGGGGCTGGCGGCGCGTTTCGTCTCCGGCTACCTCGTCCAGCTGAAGGCCGACGAGAAGTCCCTGGACGGTCCCTCCGGGACGGAAGTGGACTTCACCGATCTGCACGCCTGGACCGAGGTCTACATTCCCGGGGCCGGCTGGGTCGGCCTGGATCCGACCTCCGGCCTGTTTGCCGGCGAGGGACATATCCCTTTGGCCTGCACGCCCGATCCGATCTCGGCGGCGCCCGTAACCGGTTATACCGAGGCCTGCGAGGTTTCGTTCGTGCACGACAACCGGGTCCAGCGCATCCACGAGGATCCGCGTGTGACGCGGCCCTACAGCGACGACCAGTGGGTCGCCATCGACGGTCTGGGTCAGCGCGTCGACGCGGAACTGCGCGCGATGGACGTCCGACTGACGATGGGTGGGGAGCCGACCTTCGTATCCATCGACGACATGGACGGCCCGGAATGGAACACCCGTGCCGACGGCCCGGACAAGCGCCGTCTCTCCCGTGAGTTGAGCCGCCGCCTGCGCGATCGATTCGCGCCCGGCGGGCTGCTGCATTTCGGGCAGGGCAAGTGGTATCCGGGCGAAGCGCTGCCGCGCTGGGCGCTGGGCATCTTCTGGCGCCGTGATGGCCAGCCGGTCTGGCACGATTCGCAATGGTTGGCCGATTTCAGCCAGGATTACGGCCACACACTCGATGCGGCCCAGCGGTTCGCAGAGGCTCTGGTCGTCAAGCTGGGCCTGACCCGCGACGATCTGATCCCTGCCTTCGAGGATCCCTTTCATGCCGCATGGTCGGAGGACAACCTGCCGCTGGGGCTGGACCCGGAAAAGGCGGACCTGAAGGCGCCGGCGGGACGGCAACGCCTCGCGCGCTTCCTGAGTCACGGCCTGGAGAACCCCGCGGGCTTCGTGCTGCCGCTGGCCCGCGAGTACGAGACCTGGCGGACCGGACCCTGGCCGTTCCGGGATGGCCGGTTGCGGCTGATTCCGGGCGACTCCCCGATGGGCCTGCGCCTGCCGCTGGATCGCCTGCCCTGGTCGGTGACGCGCGAAGTCGAAGTCCAGCCGCAGCCCCGGGATCCCTTCGACGAGCTTGGAGCGTTGCCGGTATTCATTCCGGAATCCGGGGTGGTACCGGTCCCGCAGCGGGACAAGCCACAGCCCTCGACCCGAGAGGAGGTCATCGAGATACCGCACACGGCCCTGGCCTTCGAGGCCCGCAACGGCCGGCTGCACCTCTTCATGCCGCCGCTACCGCTGCTCGAGGACTACCTGGCGCTCGTCGACCGTATCGAGACCACCGCCGCCGAGCTGGGTCTTCCGGTCGTCCTCGAGGGCTACGAGCCGCCGCGGGATTCCCGGCTGCAGCGGTTGATGGTGACGCCGGATCCGGGCGTGATCGAGGTCAATATTCACCCGTCGTCGAACTGGGAGGACTTGAAGGAGATCATCACCACCCTCTACGCCGAGGCGCGCCTCACCCGTCTGGGTACCGAGAAATTCATGCTCGACGGCCGCCACACCGGGACGGGTGGCGGCAACCACGTGACGCTGGGCGGCGCCACCGCTGCCGACAGCCCCCTGCTGCGGCGTCCGGACCTGCTCGGGTCGCTGCTGACCTTCTGGCAGCATCACCCGGGCCTGTCGTACCTCTTTTCCGGAACCTTCATTGGCCCCACCTCGCAGGCGCCCCGGGTCGACGAGGCCCGGCACGAGAACCTCTACGAACTCGAGATCGCGCTGTCCCAGATGCCGGAGGGGGAGTGTGCCGAGCCCTGGCTGGTGGACCGGCTGTTCCGCAACCTGCTGGTGGACATTACCGGTAACACGCACCGCGCCGAATTCTGCATCGACAAGCTGTATTCTCCCGATACCGCCTCGGGCCGGCTCGGCATCCTGGAACTGCGGGCCTTCGAGATGCCGCCGCACGCCCGGATGAGCCTGGTGCAGATGCTGCTGCTGCGGACCTTGGTCGCGCGCTTCTGGAGCAAGCCGTACCGGCACCGGCTGGTGCGCTGGGGAACGGCACTGCACGACCGCTTCCTGCTGCCTCACTACGTGGAGAATGACCTGCGCGAGGTGGTGGAGGAGTTGCAGCGCGACGGCTACCCCTTCGACCTCGAGTGGCTGGCTCCTTTCTTCGAGTTCCGTTTTCCGACCTTCGGCCGGGTGCAGATCGGCGAGATCGAGATCGAATTGAAGATGGCGATCGAGCCTTGGCACGTGCTGGGAGAGGAGGTGACGCAGTCCGGGACTTCCCGCTTCGTGGATTCGTCCCTGGAGCGCCTGCAGGTGCGGGTGACCGGCCTGTCGGGCGACCGCTACGTATTGACCTGTAATGGCCGCCGGGTGCCGCTGCGCCCGACGCGCATCCAGGGCACGAAGGTGGCGGGCGTGCGTTACCGTGCCTGGCAGCCGGCCGCTGCGCTGCACCCGACCATCGCCGTGCATTCACCGCTGGTGTTCGACCTGGTCGACACCTGGAACGGCCGCGCCATCGGCGGTTGCACCTATCACGTGGTGCATCCCGGCGGGCGCAACTACGAGACCTTCCCGGTCAACGCCTTCGAGGCCGAGGCCCGGCGCATGGCGCGGTTCTGGCCCTACGGCCATTCGCCGGGACCCCTGGAGCCACGCACCGTGGTGGCCGGCCCGGTCGCCAGCGAGCGTCGTTTCCTGCCCGAGGGCAGCGGGGTCAGGCCGCTGGCGCCACCGGCCGAGGGCTGGAATCCCGAGTATCCCCACACGCTGGATCTGCGCCGGGGTCCGGAGCCTTCGCAGTGATTCTGCGTTTCCGATGAGCCTGCCGCAGGGGCAGGCCCAGGGACAGAGCGCGGGACGTCAGGGGGATCCCCTGGTCACGGCGCTCGGAGCCTATGCTCCCGTGTCCGGAGACGCCGACGAATTGCTGCAGCCGGATGGTACGCCTCGGCCGCAGTGGGTGCCGTTGTTGAGGGCACTGGGCGCCCACGAAGGCAGCGTGTTGCGCGACATCGGCAGGGAGACCCGACGCCTGGTCGACGAACTGGGCGTAACCTACCACGTCTATTCCGACCCGGTCGGCGTCCAGCGCCCCTGGCCGCTGGACGCGATTCCCCACCTTCTGGATGCCGAGGAGTGGGCCGGGATCGAGAAGGCGCTGGTGCAACGCGCAGGCCTGTTCGAGTGGATCATCCAGGATGTGCTGGGTCCGGGCGAGTTGCTGCGGGCGGGCATCCTGCCGCCGGAGTTCCTGGCCGCGCACAGCGCCTTTCTGCAACCGGTACGGGGCACGCTGCGGCCCGATCTCCCGGCCCTGACTCTCTACGCCGCCGATCTTGCCCGGGGGCCTGACGGACGCTTCTGGGTGCTCGGCGACCGTACCCAGGCGCCCTCGGGTGCGGGCTATGCCCTGCAGAACCGGGAGATCCTTTCACGAACCTGGCCGGCGGCTTTCTCGGAACTCGGCGTGCAGGGGCTGGGCCCATTCTTCCGTGGCTTGTACCAGGGCCTCCGCGACCTCGTGCCCTCGGTGCCGGAGCCGCGTATCGTCCTGCTCTCCCCGGGGCCATTGAACGAGGCCTGGTTCGAGCACGTGCTGTTTGCGCGGCAACTGGGCCTGGCCTTGGTCCAGGGGCAGGATCTCGTGTTCCGCGACGGCTTCATCTGGCTCAGCACGCTGGGTCAGCTGGAGCGGGTCGACGTGATCCTGCGCCGGGTCGACGACGCATGGTGTGATCCGCTGAGCCTGAACCCCGATTCCAGGCTCGGTGTCGCCGGTCTGGTCGAGGCCGTACGCCGCGGCAATGTCGTCGTGGCAAACGCCCTCGGTACCGGGCTGCTGGAAAGCCCGGCCTGGCCGGCATTTCTGCCCGCAATCGCCCGGTTTGCGCTGGGTGAGGACCTGTTGATGCCTTCGGTCGCGACCTGGTGGTGCGGCGACCCGGACTCGCTGGAACACGTGATGGCGCACAGCGAGTCCTTCGTGGTCCGCAGCGTCGATCGAACCGAGGGGGGCAGGCCGATGTTCCTGGCCGGGCTGCCGGAGGAGGAACGTCGTCGCCTCTGTGCGCAGATCCGGGGGCAGCCGACACGGTTCGTGGGCCAGGAATGCATCGGACTCTCGACCATGCCCTGCCTGAACGAGGCGGGTTTTCTTGAGCCTCGGCACGGGACCGTGCGGGCCTTTACCTGCCAGTCCCCTGACGGCCCTCTCGTGCTTTCCGGGGGCCTGACCCGGGTCGCCAGCCGCCCCGAGACCCGGATGGTTTCGAACCAGGAGGGAGGGGTCAGCAAGGACACCTGGGTGTTGCGCCGGGTTGGCGCGGCACCTCCGCGCGCCGACGCATTCCCGGAACCGGAAGCCGGCGTCAGCCAGCCTTCGAGTCTGCCGCGCCGGGTCGCCGACAACCTGCTCTGGGCCGGGCGTTACGCCGAACGCGCCGAAGGCCTGATCCGCTGGCTGCGACTGGTTCTTCGACGGCTGCAGGTGGCGCGCTTCGAGGCCCGGTCGGGCGATGAGGTCTCCGGCTACATGCTGCGGGCGCTGACACACCTCAGTGGCAGCTATCCGGGGTTTGTCGGGGCCGATGGCAAGGGCAGGAATCTCCATCGACCGGAGTCGGAACTCCTTCGTCTGCTGACCGATGCCCGTGTCCCGGGCAGTGTGTCTTCGGCACTGAATGCCCTGCACAATACCGCCAACGCCCTGCGCGACCGGCTCTCGGCGGAGAGCGTGCGCGTACTGACGGGACTCAGGGAAGTCGGGCAACCCCTGGCGGCCTTGCGGGATCCGCTGGCGGCGGAAAGTATCCTGGACGAGCTCACGGTCCACCTGCTGGCTCTTTCGGGATTGACCCACGAGAGCATGCTGCGCCATCACGGCTGGCGCTTCATGGATAGCGGACGGCGACTGGAACGTGGCCTGATGTTGGTGAATCTCCTGCGCGCGACGCTGGTGGTGCCGCCCGAGCCGCGACAGGCGGTGCTGTTGGGCGATATGGTGCTGGCCTTCGCCGAGAGCCTGTCCATCTTCCGTTCCCGGCCGGAAAACCAGCGCAATGCGCTCGGGCTGCTGGACCTGCTGTTGTTGGAGCCGGAGAACCCAAGGGCACTGATCTATCAACTGGACCGCCTGGTGGAGCATGTCGGGCAGTTGCCGCGTCTCGACCACGGCGAACGCCTGCCCGCGCATGCCCGCCACCTCGAGGAGGCCCGTTCCCGGCTCCGTCTCGCTGTTGTCGGAGGCTGGGCCGAGCCGAAGGACGGGCTGCGTGCGGACCTCGATGCGCTGCTGCTTCAGCAGCAGCAGGAGCTGGCGGCCTGCTACCAGGCGATGTTCGCGCATTACCTCGCTCCCGCGCCCACGCTGCCCCTCGTGGCTCGTGCGGTGTGATGCGGTACCGGATCACCCATATCACCCGGTACCGTTACCCTGCCAAGGTACACGGCAGCCTCAACGAGTTGCGGCTCAAGCCGCGAGCGACGCCGTTGCAGAGGCTGCACGCCTTCCAGATCAACGTCGTTCCGCAGGCCAGCTACCTGGCAGCGTACCAGGACGCCTTCGGGAACCCGGCCAGCATTCTCGGCATCCAGGAAGCACACCGGGAATGGAGCGTGACCACCGTGTCGGAGGTGGGCAGGGTCATGGTCGAGGCGGAACTGCCGTTCGATCCCCCGCTGTCGCTGGCCGAAGTCCGCGAGCACCTGCGCGGGGATTGCCGGCCTGCCGCGCTGGAGGCGCGCGGTTTCAGCCAGGCGTCGCCGTTACTGCCCGAACTGTCGGACCTGCTGCAGCGCGTGGGGCTGACCGTGGACCCGGAGCAGGGCGTCGAGGCGCTGGGCCTGCAACTGTCGCGCTTCATCTTCGACGAGTTCGCCTACCGACCTGGGCAGACCGAGGTCAGCACGCCCTTGAGCGATGTGGTCGCCAGGCGCGTCGGCGTTTGCCAGGATTTTGCCCATCTCGCGATCGCGTGCAGCCGCACGCTGGGCATTCCCGCTCGTTACGTGTCCGGATACCTCGAGACCCTCCCGCCCCCCGGTAGGCCAAGGCTCGTGGGTGCGGACGCAACGCATGCCTGGTTCGCGCTCTATGATCCGATCCGCGGCTGGCTGGAATTCGACCCCACCAACGACACCGTGCCGGATCAGCGCTACGTCACCCTGGCCTGGGGCCGCGACTACGGTGATGTGGCGCCGATCCGTGGGGTCGTCCGCGGCAGTGGCGCCAAGCACACGCTGATGGTCTCGGTGGATGTGCAGCGGATCGAGGGGACGTCGGCTCAGGACGCGTGAGGCGGCTCTGGTCTAGCCTGCACAAGCCCATGCCGTTCATGGTTGAACGAGCGCACCGCGCGCGGGAATGAAGCGCCGTTCGTCCTCAGCCTTTTGGACGGGACCCGGATCGACGTTTCCGGATCGCTCAGCGGGCCGTCTTGGACGTCTGCTTGGATGCGCGGGCGTGGAACAGGGTCCCGCGTTTTTTCCTCCCCTTCGTCGCCTCCCAGTCGAAGCGCGGCAGATCGATGAAGGCCTTCTTGATGTTATCGTCCCAGGCGTGGGTCAGGGCGTGCAGATAGTCGTTGTCGGCCTCGAGGCACAGGTAGTGCTCGAAGGCATACGAGCCTCCTTCGTAGACGAAGACTTCGAGCGGAGGACCGACGGTGAGGTTCGAGCGGATGGTGGAGTCGATGGACACCAGGGCACAGCGTGCGGCATCGCCCAGTTGCGTAGAGGGGGTGATGATGCGGTCGAGAATCGGTTTGCCATACTTGCTCTCGCCGATCTGCAGGAACGGGGTGTGCATGCTGGTCGTGATGTAATTGCCCTGGGGGTACACGCGATAGAGCTGCGGCTCCTCGCCCTGGATCTGGCCGCCGATGATCAGCGTGGCTTCCGCGACGATGCCGGATTTGGACAATGCCTCCGAATGCTTCTCCTGTTCCTCCCGGTTCACCCGGCCGAGATACTCGGCCGCCTCGGACATGTGGGCGACGTCGGCGAAACTGCCCTCGACGCCTTCCTCCATCTCGCGCTTGAGACGGTTGACCACCGCCTGCGTGGTCGCGAGATTGCCCGCCGTGAGCACGACGAACAGACGTTCACCCTCGGTTTCGAAGGTGTGCATCTTGCTGTAGGTGCTGACCTGGTCCACCCCGGCATTGGTTCGCGAGTCGGAGGCGAACACCAGGCCGTCATCGAGCTTGATCGCAACACAGTAAGTCATCGGCGGGGGACATCCGGGGCAATGCGGACCCGGAATACTAGGACCGGGCACCGCCAGCGTCAACGAAAACCGTGGGCTATTCGCCGCAGGGTACCCGGGAGCGGAGCGAATTGTACCGGCTGATGCCGACGCATGCGCCGCTGTGTCGGGTCGTTCCGCTGCGGTTCGTCCGACCTCTCGGCGCCCGGTGACGACCCTCGGCCGGGCACCATCCGGTCAGGGCTTGATCACCGTCAGCCCGAGCAGGTGCCACAGCTGCATGCCTCCCCGGTACCATTTCAGCCGGTCCGCGGGGTAGCCCAGGTTGGTCAGGGTGCGTATGTTCGTGGGTGACTGGCCACACCATGGGCCGTTGCAGAACAGCACCAACGTCTTGGCCTGGCTGAAGTCATGGAAGCTGCCATCGAAGATCACCCCGAAATTTTCCAGGTAGCTCTCGACCTGTGCCGGGTCCGCGCCGGAACCGAAATGCAGGCGGTCCCAGGGGAGATTGATCGCGCCGGGAATCGTACCCCGCTCGTATTCCTGGGCCGTGCGCGAGTCGATCACCAGGATGCTGTCGTCCTCGCCCGCCCGCTTCAGGTAATCGATCAATTCGATTTCACCCAGCGTTTCGATTCCGGGTCCGGCCGACATCGGCTGGATGCAGTAGGGCGGGCACGGCCGCGAGGTCATGCTGAAGTCGGGTGTGACGATGTTGAACGTATCCTGATCGCGCTGAATGATCACGGGTTCTCCCCCATGCAGGACTTCCACGCGGTCCATCGTGGCGGTGATGCCGACCTCGGGAGGTCCGGCATGAATCGGGGTATACGCGAGTGCCAGCGCGATCAGGAACAACGGGTAGGATGTTTGTCGGGTCGACATGAGGCTTCCTGCTGCGTGTTGTTCGAAACAAGGACGGGTCGGTGGACGTCAGTGTTGCCGCGCGCGGGCACCGCCCCGGTCGAGACCGGGGCGGGACCGTGGGTAAGGGCTCAGGCCTTGCCCTGAAGCTGCGCGACGACGCCCTCATTTTCCAGGGTGGAGATGTCAGAAGTGATCTCCTCGCCCTTGGCGATGGAACGCAGCAGACGACGCATGATCTTGCCGGAGCGGGTCTTCGGCAGGCCATCGGCGAAGCGGATGTCGTCCGGCTTGGCGATCGGCCCGATGTGATCGCTGACCCAGTTGCGCAGGGTCTTCACCATCTCGTCGGCCTCGGCGCCCGTGGGGCGATCGCTCTTCAGGATCACGAAGGCGACGATGGATTCTCCCTTTACGTCGTGCGGACGGCCCACCACTGCGGCCTCCGCGACCGCTTCGTGCGCGACCAGGGCCGACTCGATCTCCATGGTGCCCAGGCGGTGCCCCGACACGTTCAGCACGTCGTCGATGCGTCCCATGATCCAGAAGTTGCCGTCCGGATCGCGGCGCGCCGAGTCCCCGGCAAGGTAGTACTTGCCGTCGAACTTCGGCCAGTAGGTGGACTTGTAGCGCTTGTCGTCCTGCCACACCGTCCGCAGCATCGAGGGCCAGGGTTTCTTGATGACCAGCAGCCCACCCTGATCGGGTCCGAGGCTCTCGCCTTCCTCGTTGACCACGTCGGCGATGATTCCGGGCAGTGGACGGGTGCAGGAACCAGGAGTCGTAACGGTGACGGCGGGTAGCGGGGCGATCATGTTCGCGCCGGTCTCGGTCTGCCACCAGGTATCGACGATCGGGCAGCGTTCCGCGCCAATCCGCTCGTGATACCACATCCAGGCCTCGGGGTTGATCGGCTCTCCCACCGTGCCCAGCAGCCGCAGTTTCGACAGGTCGTACTGGGAGGGCAACTCGTCGCCCGCCTTCATCAGCGCCCGGATCGCGGTCGGTGCGGTGTAGAAAACGGTCACGCCGTGATCCTGGCACATCTTCCACCAGCGGCCGGCATCCGGGACCGTGGGTACCCCCTCGTAGACGATCTGCGTCGCCCCGACCGAAAGCGGGCCATAGGTGACATACGTGTGTCCGGTGATCCAGCCGACGTCGGCGGTGCACCAGAAGACGTCGTCGTCGTGCAGGTCGAAGACCCATTCGTTCGTGATCACGGCATTCAGCAGGTAGCCCGCGCTGGCATGCTGGATACCCTTCGGCTTGCCCGTGGAACCCGAGGTGTAGAGGAGGAACAGCGGATGCTCGGCCTCGACCCACTCGGGTTCGCAGTCGTTCGACTCCTCCGCCGTGGCGATGTGCCACCAGACGTCCCGGTCATCCTTCATGTCCACGTCATTGCCGGCGCGCTTGCAGACAATGACCTTTTCGACCAGGCCTTCACTGATGTCCAGCGCCTTGTCCACGTTCTTTTTCAGGGACACCACGCGGCCACCCCGGGTACCGCCGTCGGCCGTGATCATCACCTTGGCACCGGAGTTGTCGAGACGGTCCCGCAGCGCGTCGGCCGAGAAGCCGCCAAACACCACCGAGTGGATCGCGCCGATACGCGCGCAGGCCTGCATCGCGATCACGGCCTCGGCAATCATCGGCATGTAGATGACCACGCGGTCGCCTTTCTTCACGCCCATCGAGCGCAACGCATTGCCGAGTTTGCCCACCTCGTTGTAGAGGTCGCGATAGGTGTAGGTCCGGGTGTCGCCGGACTCGCCCTCGAAGATGATCGCGGGCTTGTCCCCACGCTTTTCCAGATGACGGTCGATGCAGTTGTAGGAGACATTCATTACGCCGTCGGTAAACCAGGCGAAATGCGGTGCACGGCTGTCATCCAGCCCCACGCTGAATTCCTTCTTCCAGCTGATCTTCTCGCGCGCCAGGTCGCACCAGAAACCCTCGTAGTCTTCCTCCGCTTTCTTGTAGAGGGCCTCGGCATCCGCGGGCTTCAGACGCGCCTTCGCCACGAAGTCGTCGGGTGGCGGGAAGTGGCGGTCTTCGTGCAGTGCGGATTCGATGTTGTCGCTCATCTCTTGCCTCCAAATGGTCCAGGTCTTGGTTGTTCGAGGGACCGTCGGCGCGGCCCCCGGTTTCTGCATGCTCTGGGATGTACCAGTGGCTCCCTCTGACGCCGCTGTGCAATCAACGAGAATAGCATGTGCCTTGCAATCTGCCTGCGCATTCCCCACCCCGTGTCACCATAGGGGGCCGGGCCGGTGCAGCACGCGGTGCAGGGGCAGCGGACGCCCCTCGGCCCGATGGGTGATCTGTGCGGCGAACAACTCTGCCGCGGCCAGTGCGTCGAGCAGCGCGTCGTGACCACGGTAGCGGGGCAGGTTGTACTGCTGCCGCAGAGCGTTCAACCGCAGTCCGCCCGAGCGCGCTGTCTCCTGCCGACGTGCGAGTTCGTCCTGGGCCAGCTTCAGGGTATCGACGGTAGGAATCATGCAGGGATGACCATATTCCGCGAGACAGGCCCGGTCGAGGAAACCGGTCTCCACGGCGGCGTGGTGGGCAAGCATCACGCGGCCCGCCAGTGCGCTGAGCAGATGGGCCAGGGCTTCGCCCAAGCTGCCGCCACGCGCGGCCTGGTCGTCGGTGATCTGGTGAACCACTGCGCTGGCCTCCGGAATGTCCCGCGTGGGCCGGACCCAACGCTGTTCGGCCGTGGCCAGGCGGACGGCCAGGCCGTCCATCGCGACCCAGCCGATACTCAGGATCTGGTCCTCTCTGGGATTCAGGCCGGTGGTCTCCAAATCCACGGCGAGGAACGGAGTGCTGCTGCAGTCCCCGTTTAGGTCGGGCATCTCGTGGCGGAGGTAGTCGCGGAGCGGGTTCTGGGGCAGGCGTGCCGCCAGGCGATGGCGACGCCAGCAGAAGACCCAGGGTCCCGGGCGGATCACAGCGATCCCGTGCCGGCCAGTTGCACCCGGAGGTTTTTCTGCATGGTCGCGATGACCGAAAAGGCGTCCTTCAGGTGCCCGCGCTCCAGCGCCGACAGCGATTTCGGGGGAATGTGATTGTCGGGGCTCAGGCCGCCCTTCAGCTGGTTGACCTGGTGTCGGGTGCGAAGGGTGGCGAGTGTCTCGTAGGCATCGCAGAGGTTGGCCCCGGCATCGCGGTTGATGATACCCAATTGTACGGCACCCCGGAGCCGTTCCATGGTGTGCATCCCGGTCAGCCTTCCGAGAAGTGCGTAGACCTGCGCCAGGCTCGAGACGAGCAGCAGGCCCTGTTTCTTCACATCGAGCGTGTCGGCCTGTTCGCCGCTACGGACCAGCACCAGCTGCCGGAAGAACCCCAGGGGTGGTGAATGGCGCAGGGCATTGGTGACCATCTGGTTGATGAAGGGTCGTCGTGCCCCGCTTGCGAGGGCCTCGGAGCGCAGTGGGTCGAACAGCGTGGCGTCGCCGTGCACGACGCGGAGATCGAAGTAATGCGCGGCAAGCATCGCACCCTTCAAGTCTGGATTGTAGGTGGCCTTTGCGAATGCGTTCCGCCAGTCGCTGACGCTGCGCCGCCAGTCGCTGTTCTTCGGACTCACCCCGCCGGGGCAATGCGGCAGCCCGCAGCGGTCGAGCCCGTCCGTCACGAAGTTGGCGAGACGGACGAAATAGGCGTCGATACCTTTCTGGTCGGAGTCCGCATGGATCAGGGCATTGTCCTGATCCGTGTGCACGGTCTGCTCGCGACGCCCCTGCGAGCCGCAGGCGAGCCAGGCGTAGGGTACCGGCGGTGGGCCCAGTTCGGCCTCGGCCAGTTTCAGCAGGCGCCGGGTCAGAGCGTCGATCACGGCCGTGATGGCTTGCCCGAGATGGAAGGCGGTGGCCCCCGACTGCACCAGCTGGATCTGCAGTTCCGGGAGGGACTTGGCCACCCGGGACAGGGCTGCCACCGACTCGCAGCGCCGGATGTCCCGCACCAGGTAGACGGCATTGGTGCCCTGGTGCCGGATCAGGTCCGTGGTTGAGATCAGCCCCACGGGACGCTTTCCGGCCAGCACCGGCAGGTGATGGATGTCCTGGCGGGACATGAGCAGCAGCGCCTCGAAGGCCGGCGTCTCCGGGGTCACCGTCTGCAGCCGGCTGCTCATGATGTTGCCCACGGGCTCCTTGCGTGATCGTCCGGTCGCCAGGCAGCGCTTGCGCAGGTCGTGGTCGGTGACGATCCCGACCAGCTCGTCTTCGGCCATCACCAACAGGGCGGAGACATTCTGTTCACTCATGTGCTGCGCGGCGGACTGGATGTTCGCGTCAGGGGAGGTGGACTCGGGGGCGCGCGTGATCAGTTCGCCGACCGAGACGGTTAGCACGCTGTCGCCCTGACTGCCGGCGCCCTGCAGTGCGGCGAGGGCCTTCTCCTTGGGGCGGCTGCTGGCGCGGTCAAAGCGCTCCGCGAATTCTGGGTGTTGCCGCCGCAATTCCTCGGAGTCCCTTGCGGGCAGCAGGTAGAAGAGAGCGTCCTCGACCACCCGCCCGATCACCGGCGTGACCGGATCTCCATTCGCCGGGTTCGCGTAGACGTCACCCTCGCCCAGCTTGTCGAGCAGTTCGTCGTGGCTGTCCCGCAGGTCCACCGCGCCCGCGCGAACGAGCCAGAGGTCCCCGGCTTCCGTGCCCACCGGCGGAAAGCTGCTGCCCCGGCGCAGATAGCGCACGATCAGTTGCTTGGGGAGGCGGTCCAACGCCGTCTCTGGCAAGACCGCGAAGTCAGGGCTTGCGGCGAGAAATTCCCGGATCTCCTGCAGTTCCGCATCCATTCCTGATTCATTACCCCAGATGGAACCGCTAGCGCAACGCTGCACTGCACTAGCTGCACTGCACTAGCGGTTCGATCCGAAAAGAATCAGGCCCGCCTTGCGGCGGGCCTGAAGGCGGGCGGGTTGCTTAACTCGTACCCACGCGCGGCACACGGACCTCTTCCACGAGCTTCTGGATGTGCTCGGGTGGGGCCTTGGTGATGCTGGATACCGCATAGGCGGCAGCGAAGTTCAGGATCGCGCCGATCACGCCGAAGCCGGTCGGGTTGATGCCGAACAGCCAGTAGTCAGCCGTATCCGGGAACACGTTCGTGCCCGGGAAGAAGAACCAGCCCTTGAACAGGAAGATGTACAGCAGGGTGCTGGCGAGGCCGACGAGCATACCGACGATGGCGCCTTCACGATTGATGCGCTTGAAGAAAATGCCCATCATCAGGGTCGGGAACAGGCTGGCCGCAGCCAGACCGAATGCCAACGCCACCACCTCGGCCGCGAAGCCGGGTGGATTCAGTCCAAGGTAGCCCGCGAACAGGATCGCGGCCCCCATCGCTATGCGTCCGGCCATCAGCTCGCGTTTCTCCGATATCCTCGGCATGAACACGCCCTTGAGCAGGTCATGGGATATCGATGACGAAATCGCCAGCAGCAACCCGGCCGCTGTCGACAATGCCGCAGCGATACCTCCCGCCGCGACCAGCGCGATCACCCAGTTGGGCAGACCTGCAATCTGCGGGTTGGCGAGCACCATGATGTCACGGTCGATCCGGGTGAACTCGCTGCCTTCCCAGCCATACTCCTCGCGCGCCATCTCGGCGAACTCGGTGTTGCGCTCGTTGTAGTACTGCAGGCGGCCGTCATCGTTCTTGTCTTCCCACTGCAGCAGACCGGTCCGCTCCCAGCGCAGCATCCAGTCGGGTCGCTCCTCGATGATCACGTTGCCCTGGGGGTCGCCGACCGGTCCGGGCTGGACCGTGTTGATGAAGTTGTACATGGCCATCGCTCCAACGGCGGGCGCGGTCGTGTACAGGATGCCGATGAACAGCAGCGCCCAGCCAGCGGACTTGCGGGCGTCACGGACTCGCGGCACGGTGAAGAAGCGGATGATCACGTGCGGCAGACCCGCGGTGCCGATCATCAGTGCCAGGGTCAGCAGGAACATGTTCAGCATGGTCATGCCGGCCACCGACGTATAGGCCGCGAAGCCCAGATCCATCAGCGTCTTGTCCAGAGCGTCGAGCAGGTAGGTATCCTCGCCCGCCAGGGTCCCGCCGAGGCCGATCTGCGGGAACGGATGCCCGGTCAACTGGATGGCGATGAACACCGCAGGCACCGTGTAGGCGAAGATCATGATCACGTACTGCGCGATCTGGGTGTAGGTGATGCCCTTCATCCCGCCGAACACGGCGTAGATGAAGACCACCGCCATGCCCGCGTACAGGCCGGTCGCCAGTTCCACCTCGAGGATGTTGGAGAAGGCGATCCCGACCCCGCGCATCTGCCCGATCACATAGGTGATGGACATGACCAGCAGGCTGATCACCGCGACGATGCGCGCGGTTTTCGAGTAGAAGCGGTCACCGATGAACTCGGGCACCGTGAACTTCCCGAACTTGCGCAGGTAGGGGGCGAGCAGCAGCGCCATCAACACGTAGCCACCGGTCCAGCCCATCAGGTAGGCGCCACCGGTGAAGCCGAGGAAGGCGATCAGGCCCGCCATGGAGATGAAGCTGGCCGCCGACATCCAGTCGGCCGCGGTCGCCATGCCGTTCAGTGTCGGATGAATGCCCTTGCCGGCGACGTAGAACTCGGAGGTGGTGCTGGCCTTGGCCCAGATCGCGATGGCGATGTAGATGGCGAAGGTCGCACCGACGACGATGAAGCTTAGAGTCTTGAGATCCATTTTTTCTTACTCCTCGTGCACGTCGAACTTACGGTCCAGCACGTTCATGCGCCAGGCGTAGAAAAAGATCAGGATGATGAAGGTGTAGATCGAACCCTGTTGCGCGAACCAGAAGCCCAGCGGGTAGCCGCCCAGGCTGAAGGCGTTCAGCTGCTGTGACAATAGGATGCCGAACCCGAAGGACACGACGAACCAGATCGTCAGCAGTATGGCGAGCAGCCGCAGATTCGCGCGCCAGTAGGCGGCTCTGCTTTCCTCTTGTGTCATGGGAATTTCTCCTTAGGTCTTGGTGTGAAAGGTCTCCTCCGACACATGGTCAGAGCTGGTACTGAACCGCAAGCTGCCCCTGCAGCTTGCGGGCCTGCCGGAAGGCCTCCTTGAGCACACGCGCCTCAAGGGTGCCGAGTTCCTCCGGTCGGATTCGGTTGCTGTCCTCGCGCCCTACGTCCAGCGCGCGCTGCTGCGTACGCAGGCGCAGCATCTGCAGATAGCGCAGGGCGGCGTGATAGTCGCGGGCATCGTTTTCGCGCAGCACCTCGCTGGCAACGGCCTGGTCCAGCCGCTCGTGTGAGCGGGTTGCGGGCAGTTCCGCTGCCAACGCCATGACCCGCGCGCCGTCGACGAAGGGCGTGAGGCCCTGGAGCTTGATGTTGATGCCGTCGGCGCCGCTGCGGATCTCGCCGAACAGGCCCAGCGGGGGGCGGATACTCATCTGGTTGGCGGCCATCTGGCGCCGGAA
>Ga0207421_10000358_pt1 | contig 58472 bp, 50 predicted proteins | sample SodLakKL_010_SED_4_FD_187542 | JGI IMG/M metagenome (GOLD analysis project Ga0207421, IMG submission 187542) | Alkaline sediment microbial communities from Lake Tanatar, Kulunda Steppe, Russia - 8KL_010_SED (SPAdes) (version 2) | ecosystem: Environmental > Aquatic > Non-marine Saline and...
GGTGCCCTGGCCGGTCGCGTCGAGCGTGTTGCGCTCGTCGCCGACCACGCGAACCCTGGCCTCGGTGACGGGGCCCTCGTCCGTGCTCCGCCCCTGGCCTGCGAGCTTGAGCACGAGCGTGTGCTGCCCCTCCTCGCAGCCGTCGATCTCACCGGTGAACACGAGCTCACCTCGGAACGTGATCCGCCCGGTGCGGTGCACCGTCCCCGTCGCGGTCTCCTCGAAGGTCCCGTCGAGCGTCCCTGAGAGCTTGCCGTTCAGCTCGCGCTCCTGGATCGAGTTGCCCCCGGCGTTGCGGATCTCCGTGATCGCGGCCTTGTCAAGGTCGATCAACCCGCTGCCCTCTCCTTGCAGCGGTGGTCCCTGCGCCCCTGCGGGCGCGGCCAGCAGCAGGACCGCGGCGAGCGCGCTCAGTGCGACGAGTGTGCGGCTCCGTCGACGTCGGTGTGGATGTGGCATGGCGTCCCTCCCTGTCCGTGTGGTCTCGCACCCTCGTCGCCCCGACTGCCCCCAGATGTCGCACTGCGTAACGACGAGCTCCCCCTCTGCCCCTCGCGATGGAAGGCCGGCGGCCCTCGCCCCGACGGGCGTGGCACGGTCCGCGGGTGCGGCTATGGGGTGGGACGCACGGACGCACCTGGACATTGCAGGGACCCGCTCCGGCAGCCGGCAGGACCTCGCGGCTGGCAGTGCGGCGCGCTACGGTGCCGCAAGCTCCGGCGCGCTGTCCGGCGAGCCCGAGCTCAGCGTGGTAGCCGAGCCACTGTCTGCCTGCCCAAGCCGGGTTGGAACCCCTGACCCCATGACCCACCGTTGGCTCTCGACCGATCCCCCGGGTCCGGCACGTCGCTCGCGCGACCCGTCCGCGGGAGGACTCGGCGAGCCGCCGGCAGCCCGCAGCGGCCACCAACCCGCGAGCGCCTGGCCAGACCTGCCGGCAGCGCTCGACCTGCGGTCACACGACGTCGACGTCTGGCGCGTCCACCTCGATCACCCAGCGTGGCCCCTCGAGCAGATCGCCGGCCTCCTGTCCCCCGACGAGCAGGAGCGGGCGAGCACCTTCGCCTTCGCACGCGACCGACAGCGGTTTCAGGTATCCCGAGGCGTCGTGCGCCTGCTCCTGGCCGGCTACGTGGACGTCGCACCCGACGCCATCACCTTCCGCTACGGCCCCAACGGCAAGCCGGAGCTCGCCGTCGAGACCTCCGGTGACCCGCGGGCCTCCGGTCATCCGCGGGTCGAGTTCAACGCCTCGCGCTCCCGCGGGCTGGCCTTGTGCGCGTTCGCACGGGGACGGCGGGTCGGCGTCGACCTCGAGGCCCTCCGCCGCCTTCCAGAGGCCGAGGGCGTCGCAGACCGGTGCTTCTCAAGGCGCGAACGCTCCGAGCTCGCCGCCCTCTCGCACGGCGACCTCGAAGGGGCGGTTCTCCGCGGCTGGACGAGGAAGGAGGCCTACGCGAAGGCGGTGGGTGACGGGCTCACCCGACCGCTCGACGGCATCGAGGTCTCGGTGTCCCCCACCGAGCCTCCAGCGCTGCGGGCGATCCACGGCGATCCGCTCACGGCGCGCCGCTGGTCGCTGGTGACGCTGTCGCCGGACGCGGGCTACGTGGCTGCGCTGGTCGTCGAGGGCCACGACTACGAGCTGACCTGCCGTGCCGGCCAGCCGACCACACCCCCGCTGCGGTGCCCCTGAGTCTCTTGGAAGATCACAGCGGTGCCGCCGAGAGTGATGTCGGTGGCCGGTTGGATGCGGCGCAGCTCGCCTTCGGTGGCGGCAGGCAGTGTGTCGAGGGTAACCAACAGGACCGGCCCTCCGGTTCGCACCGGCGATCCGCTCGACGCTGCCGTCGGTGAGCGCCTCGAGGTCGGAGGAGGCCATTCGGGAGGGAGCGGCAGGCCGCTCCCTCCCGAACAGCGTTCTTCTCAGGGCATGGCCGGCGGAGTGCAGTCGGCCACGGTGGAGGTGCTACTCCTGCTCGGACTCGTCCTCGCCGGGCTGGCCGTTGCGTGGCTCACCGGGCTCGCCGGGCGTGTCCTCGGCCTGGCAGCTTGCGAACTCCAGTGCAGCCTCTCGGACGTCGGCGCCGACGGCGGCTTGCCCGCCGAGGATGTGCACGAACGTGATCTCACAGCCGCGCGCCTCGAGATGGTCGGTCACGGCCTCCGGCAGCTCGCCGGCGGCGTCGCTGTCGACGAGGAGCAGCCGCGCCTGTGCGCTGCCGAGGTACGGGGCCGAGGCGAGCGCGTCGGCGAAGTCCCATGCGGTGGCCAGGCCGATGTTGGCGGGGTCGAAGTCGAAGCCCTCACCCTCGAGCCGCTCGGCGACCGCCACGGCGGTCTCTGACCGGTTGGCGCCGTCGAGACGTTCGACGGTATCGACGCGCTCTTCGAGCTCGGCGAGCACGTCGTCGGAGATAGCCGCCTTGCCACCGAGCACGAAGGCGTGGTCGATGTCGAGCCGGTCGAGCGCGGCTTCGGCTGCGGGGTGCAGCTCGTCGGAGTCGGTGAGCAGGATCGGGGCGCCCGAGGCGAACGCACCGGGCCCGGCGGCCACGGAGTCGGGGAAGTCCTCACCGGTGCTCACGAACGCCGCGCGCACCGTCTCGCCGTCGATCTCGCCGCTGCGACCCTCCCGCGGGCGCGGTTGGCCACCGTGGTCGCGTGAGGCGACGGGAACCGGCCACTGCACCCCGGGCACGTCGTCTCGCGCTGGCGCACCGCGCCGCGTGTCCCGTTCTCCGGAGGCAGCAGGCGCGAGACGCTCGAGCGCGCGGTCGAGCGCCTCCCTTGCCTGCGGCGAGGCCGTCTCGGGCAGTCGGCTCAACAGCTCCGACAGCCGCGCCGTGGCGACACCGGCAGCGTCGTCGACCGCTGCCTCGAGCGCGGGGTCGCCTCCAGCGCGTTCACGCGCTGCAGCCAGCGCTGCGGCGTGACGCTCCAGCGTCGCGCGCAACTCGTCGAAGTCGCCGTCGCCGGCCACCAGCCGCTGCGCTTCCTCGAGACGCCCGGCGGCGACCTCCAAGTGAGCATCCACCGCAGCGTCGTCGCTCCATGACACCGCGACGCCCACCTGCTCGACGGTGAGCTTGACGGGGTGCAGCATCTCGCCGGGCAGCGCGGGTGCTGATGCGGCGACGGCAGAGCCCGCTCCCACCGTCAGCACCGCGCACGCCGCCAGTGCCGCCGCAGCCGCTCGCGGCAAGCTCGTCGGCACGAAGCGTCGGCCGGCTCGCCTGCCCGGTGCGCCGCGTGTCCGATCGAGGGTGGCCGGTCGGCGCTCGCTCGCCGAGCTTGCGGCATCCCCTTCAGCCGGGCTGCGTTGTTGCGTCCAGCTCGACGCAGCGACGGTGTCCGTCGGTCTCAACGCGGCAGCGAGCGCCCGCAGGTCGGCGAGATGGCGCTCCCGCAGGTGCGCTGGCACCGAGCCCGTGCCGAGCTCAGCGCGCACGCGCGCCTCGACGCCCCGGTCATCACCGGGACGGCGGCCAGCACGAGAGGCGGTGGGCATGACACTCCGTCAACGCATGGGGGAAGCGTCGCGTTACTCCGTCCGGCGTTCCCTCAGGTCCTGTCGGGGGCCCGCGGGGACGCGCGGCGGTCGCGTGCGCCGCCGACTCTCCGAGGTCAGCATCGACCTGATCCGCGTCGGCGTCGGGGTGCCGATCGCCGAGAGCACGTGCGAGACCCTTCAGCGCCCGATACTGGAGGACGCGCACCGCCCCCCTGGCGATGGACCCATGACCTCGCCGGCCTGCGCCGCGGGGAGCTCGCCCGCGAAACGCAGCTCCAAGACCTCTCGTTGCGCGTCGGGCAGGCCGATCAGGGCCCGGCGCACCTCCGCGTCGCGTTCGCCGTCAACGACGTGCTCCTCCGGCGACCTCGGCGCCCGCTGTCCACCCACCCAGCGACCGAGGTCACGGCCGCCACCCGCGGAGGCAGCGTCCGCAGCGACGTCCTCGCCGCGCCGCTGACGCTTGCGTAGCTCATCGAGGAGGTTATGGAGCGCCGCGGTGAACAACCACCGGCGCAGACCCTCGACACCGCCCTCGAGGCGCGGGGCGCTGCGGATGAGTTCGATGAAGGTCTCCCCGACGATGTCACCGGCCAGTTCGTCCTGACCGCATCGCGACCGCAGAAACCGGAACAAGGGGTCGGCCAGCGACTCGTAGGCAGCATGGATGGCAGCCTCGTCACGATGAGCCAGGCGCGCCACCAACTGATCAGTCAACGCGGGCGCAGCACCAGATCCCATTGCCAACAGCCTCGGACAGGCCGTCAGGAACCTGAAGTGGCCGACCGTCCGACGTGCCCGGCGGAGCCGGGCGAACGTCTCGAGCACGGTGTCGGGCTCGGGCACCGGCGCCAGATCGGTGCAGAACCCCACTGCTGGGGCTCGCCGACAAACTCTGGCTGCCGACCCAGGCGCTGCCGCAGGCTTCCGCTGAAGCGTCCCTGCGGCCTGCCGGGCTTGGCCCGAAGGCGTCACGAGGTCGACGCGCGTACGGGCTCGCGGCCAGCGCGGACCGGACGGGTCACGCGAAGAGGCGGCCCTGCACCGCGCCCACGTGGCCGGGCTCGCCGGGTTGCTCTGCGGCAGCGCAGTCCTCTGGCGTGGCTCGCTCCTGGTGGCCGACCTGGCCGCTGTCGGCGAGCCTCGCCGCCAGCTTGACCTCCCAGCGCCGCACCGTCGCCGAAGGGTCGGTGGCGGCCCGACGGCGCGCCTCGTCCACGGATCCGCAGGCGACGAGCACCTCCAGGGCCCGGCGGCGAACCGCGGCCCGGGACCAGGCCAGCCCGGCATCGAGGACGGTCTGACGCCCGTCGTCGGACAACGCGTCAGCGGCGTCGAGCAGCCCGAGTTCGACGGCGCTGCCGTGCTGTTCGGGCAGCGAACGGGCGCGCTCGAGAAGCGTCTCGCCGTCGTCGAAGCCACGCCGCACCCGCCGCTCGGCGGCCCAGCGCCGCAGTGGCGGGCGGATGCGGCGCCGCACCGGCACCGTGCCGTCGCGGGCGAACGCCTCGGCGTCCCAGTCCAGCCAGGCCACCGGAGCCTCGAGCCACAGCTCGTCGGTCCACGCGAACGCGTCGGCGAGGTCGTCGAGTCCTTCGAGGGTGACGAAGCCGGAATCGGCGATGTCGCGGATCAAACGACCGGTGGCCTTGTCCCAGCGGCCGTCGGTGCAGAGGAGCAGCGCGGTGAACGCCGCACCGTCGGGCTCGTCACGATGGTGACGCGAGAACAGCAGGAACGGCTCGAAGGCATCCGCGCCGGAGGCTCCGCCCTGCGGTCCGAGCAAGGCGGCGTAGAGCGGCTCGAGCCCATCTGCCGCCCACAACGTGCCGAGATCGGCGAGGTTGTCGAGCACGACCTCGTCCCAGCCGCTGGTGTCCACGACGATCGCGACGGCTGCGTCCTCTGGCCGGCGGTGCAACATGCGGCTTGCTCCTCCTCGAGACCTCCGTGCGGGGAAGGCCGGTGCGTCGCCGACGAGCGACTGCTCGACCTCGGAGGGTACCGGCCCGTCCCATTGGGTCCGTGGATCTACGCGCGGCCGACCTGCCAACGGTCGCGGGTGTCGAGGATGTCGCGGCGGCGTGCGGCGGTGAGGTAGCGCGGACTGCCGAGCTGGGGACGGTAGGCGCTGAACTGGCCGATGCCCGCAGCCTGGAGCAGGGTCTTGGCGCGCTGGCTGACGCTGGCTGACACCCCGAAGCACGCGAGCAGCTCCTTGGCCGTCAGCCCGTCCGGCCGCAGCCAGCCGTTGGCCTTGGCGACCGCCCAGGCGATCGCCGCCGCGGCGGTGTCGGTGCGGCCGCGGCGACGAACGACTTCGGCGTCGCCGGCGACGACGTCGGCGAGCAGCCGCCGGCACACGGTGCGGGCCTCGGCATCGAGCAGCTCTTCGCAGCAGCGGTCGAGATGGGCGAGCACCTCCGCCACGTGGTCACGGACATCGTCGGGGACGACCGACCAGTCGAACGGCTCGCCATGGGGCAGGGGGGCGTCGTCGAGGTCGGCGAGCACGTCCGGCCCGCCGACGTCGCGGGCGAGCGAGTCCAGCGGGAGCTCGTCGGTGTCGTGGGCGTCCACGTCTTCCGTGGGCTGCGAGGTCGCGGCGGGGCCCACGCCCATCGCAGCGAGCAGCGCCGTGGGTCCCTGGGGCCCGGAGCTGCGGATCGTGTGCTCGTACTCGGGCTCGCAGGCATCGACCGCGGCAAGGGTCTCCTCGGTCAGGGCTGGGCGGATGCCGCGTTCGGCGTGGCTGAAGCGGATGACGCTGCGCAGCAACGCCGGCGCGCGCGACAGGAACGCCGCGTCGGCGACCACTTTGCGCGGCAACCAGTCGCCCAACACGATCTCGACGGCCACCGGGCTCCACCGCAGCGGATCGCCCGGCCCGTAGTCGCAGGCGAACGAGAGCAGCGTGTCGAACAGGTCGCGGTCCTCGCCGCCATGACCCTCGGCGTCGGCGGAGGCGAAGAACCGCGCCGCCAGCGCGGCGCGATCCTGCTCGCTCCACTCGGGCCGCTCGTAGCCGTGGCCCCCATCGGGCAAGTGGCGGACGATCCATGCCACGAGCGGCCGGCACGCCGGCCACGTGTCGCTCTCAAGCGGCGGGTAGGTGATCGCCCACGTCCCGATCGCCTCGTCGATCCTCGCACGTGCGTCGGCGTGGTCGAGGTCCACTGTGCGCAGATCCGGGTCGTGCTCCGACGCCTCGACGAAGTCCGCGCGCAGCTCATCGAGCCCGGAGGGCACGACGAACGCGTCCTTGACGACCGTGCCGAGATTGTGGTCGATGTAGAGCAGGGCGGTGAGCGCGTCCCCGGTCCCGGTGCGGACCGCCACCATGACGTTGTCGCCGTCGCCGAGCACGTGGACGCTCTCAGCCGCGCCTTCGATCCGCAACGGCGCCAGGCCGGCAAGCCATCCGGGCAGCGGATGCGCCCGCCCGGCGACTTCGCGGCGCAGGCGCCGGGCGAGCACCTCGTCAGCCACCAGTTCCGCGAGCGCGGCCAGCAGCGCCGTCGTCTCGCGCAGGTCGACCTCGATGAACGACTCGACGAGCTCGCCGAGGCCCGGGCCGGCCCCCTCCGCGTCGACCGCGCCGAACGGGGCGCGGCGCTCGGCGTCGACCGCCTCGAGCAGGGCGCTGGCGAACCCGAGCAGGTGCCACGGGTGCTGCTCGCCGAGCATGCCCGCCACCTCGGCGATGAGGTCGGGCTCACCCGGCGGCGGCCCGGACCCGGGCCCCGGAGATCTCGGCGCGCGGCGCCGCGACGGGTGCGGACGGCGGGGCTTGCGACGCTTCTTCGGCATGAGGGCCTTCCCGACGGTGCGCTCGAGCCTCACGGTGCGCTCGAGCCTCGTCCCATGGCCAGGAGCGAGAGGGGCTGGGTGGGCATCGCCACCCGAACACCGCACGCCACGACCCCTCGTCGGCGATGGCCCCGCTTGGAGGGTGGGAGCCCATGCTCGGCGCAAGCATGAGAAAGCCCCTGGGGTCGCCAGGGGCTTCTCTCGTTGCGAGGGGAGGATTTGAACCTCCGACCTCCGGGTTATGAGCCCGGCGAGCTACCGAACTGCTCCACCTCGCGGCCCAGACTGTAGCGTCGCCGTCGGCGGGCTGCAACGTGGCCTGCGGGCGGAGCGCTCCGCAGGCCGTGCAGCCCGCCCTGGGATGTCTAGGGGTCGCCGAGCGCGGCGTCGTCCTCCTCGTCGGCGTCGGGCGCGGCGGCCGCCGGGGTGCCCATGAGCTGCAGCGCCTCGAGAATGAGCGCCGACGCCTCGCTGTTGCGGGACTGGTACTCCCCGAGGTCACCGTTGGACAGCGCGGTCTCGGCGTCCTCGAAGGCCTCCTGGGCCTCGGCGAGGAGGTCGGCGAAGGCCTGATCGACGTCGATGGTCTCGTCGGGCTCGGCCGGCTCGTCGGGCTCGGTCGGCTCGTCGGGGTCATCCTCGACCGGCTGCTCGTCGTCCTCGGTGAGGTCGGCGATGTCCTCGTCGACGGTGCCCTCGGGCAGGGCGAGCGTCGGCGCCGCGTCGCCGAAGAGCGCGACGAGGCCTTCGGTGAGGGTGTCCTCGAGGACGACGTCGTCACCGAGGACGAGGACGACCTTCTCGAGGTTCGGGAGGTCGGACTGCTCGGCGCGCAGGAAGAGCGGCTGCACGTAGACGAGCGCGTCCTCGATCGGGATGATGAGCAGGTTGCCGTAGATGACCCGCGAGCCGGACTGGTTCCACAGGGTGATCTGCTCGGCGACCTCGCTGTCCTGGTCGATGCGCGCCTGGATCTGCTCCGGTCCGAAGACCGTGCGCGTCGGCGGCATCTGGTAGGCCTTGAGCTCACCGTAGTTCTCGGGGTCGCTGCGTCCCGCGAGCCAGGCGATGAGGTTGTTGCGCTCGACCGGCGTGTAGGGCTGGATGAGCGCGAACTCCTCATCGTTCTCACCGGGCAGGCGCAGCAGCAGGTAGTACGGTCGCATGTCGCGCTGCTCGCGCTGTTCGGACTCGCGGTCCTGCTGGTTCTGGAAGAACGCCGCGTCGGTGGGGATCCGGTAGGCGTCCTCCTTCGTGTAGAACTCGTCAGGGTCCTGGATGTGGTAGGTCTGGAACAGCGCCGACTGCACCCGGAAGACGTCCTCGGGATAGCGGAAGTGCGCCTGGAGGTTCTCCCCCGCGTCGTCGTAGTCGGCGAAGATGTCGGGGAAGATCTCCCGCCACGTCTGGATGACCGGGTCGTCGGGCTCGGCGACGTAGAGGCTGATGTCACCGTCGTAGGCGTCGATGACGACCTTCACCGAGTTGCGGATGTAGTTCGCCGTGCCCTCGATGCCGGGCAGCTCGCGCGTCGTCTCGCGCAGCCCGAGCGTGCCGTCGGCCTGTTGGAAGGTCTCGAGGACCCGCTGCTCGGCGAGGGTGAGCGCGCCGAGGTCGACCCGCTCGGAGTACGGCAGCATGTCCGAGGTCGTGTAGGCGTCGATGACCCACTTCACGCCATCGTCGATCGCGACCGGGTAGGGGTCGTGGTCGAAGGTGAGGAACGGTGCGGCAAGCTCGACGCGCTCGCGGATGCGGCGGTTGAAGAGGATCTGGCTCTCGGGCTCGATGAAGTTCGAGAGCACGATGTTGGGCTCGGCGAAGCGCAGCGCGAACGACAGCCGCCGCAGCGGGGTGCCGACGGTCACGCCGTCATCGCCGGTGTAGACGTAGCGCTCGGGCGGCTCGCCCTCGCGCGGGAAGTCGAGCTCGGTGCGGGCGCTGCGCACGATCGAGTACTCGGGGCTGCGCTCGCCGAAGTAGATCCGCGGGTTCTCGACCTCGAGTTCGGCAACCCCCTGCGTGGGGATGTCGCGGGCGAAGAAGACCGGCTGGCCGTCGTCGCGCTTCGTCGACACCGCGCTCGAGACGAGTCCGTAGCCGTGGGTGTAGACGAGCCGCTGGTTCTCCCAGGTGCGGGCGCCCTCCTCGAGGTTCTGCTCGTTCATCTCCCGCACGCTGATCATGACCTGCTGCAGACGGTCATCGTCGCTGAAGCGGTAGCGGTCGACGTCGACGTCGTTGAAGTCGTAGTAGGGGCGCAGCTCCTGCAGCTGGGAGTAGGTGTTCTGCAGGGTCGCGGGGTCCCACAGCCGGATCGCCTCGAACGTCGGTGCGTTGTCGGCCACGGCGTCGTCGCTCAGCACCTCCCGCGCGGGGAACGGCTCGAACGTCACCTCGTCAAGCCCGAACCCGTAGCGCGTGAGCTCAAGGTTGCGGTCGATGTACTCCCGTTCCTGCTCGAGCTCCTGGGGGTCGACCTGGAAGCGCTGGATGACCGCCGGGTAGATCCCCGAGAGGACGACGAAGGCCACGGCGAGGATCGCGAGCCCCGAGGCGGGCAGCAGCCAGCCCTGGAAGCGGATGTTGAGCAGGAAGAGGACGACGGTGACCGCCGCGATGATCGCGAGCAGCGTGAACGCGGGCAGTTGGGCGTTGACGTCGGTGAACGACAGGCCGGTGACCGTGCCGCGCTGGGAGTAGCTCAGCTGGTAGCGGTCGAGCCAGAAGCCCCAGGCACGCACCGCGACGAGGACCGCGAGCAGGATCGACAGGTGGACGTTGACCTGCGGGGAGAGCTTCTGCCCCGGCGACTGCGGCCGGATCCCACCGAAGAGGTAGTGCGCGACCGCGGTGAGCACGATCGTGATGAGCAGCGCGGTGAAGAGCCAGGAGTTGAGCTCGACGAGCGCCGGCAGCAGGAACGTGAAGAAGCCGAGGTCCATGCCGAACTGCGGATCGACCATGCCGAAGTCGACGCCGTTGAGGGCGAGCAGCACGAGCTCCCACTGCGGCGCGACGCTGATCCCCGAGAGGATGCCGATGGCGAGGGCGACGACGAGGAGCAGCGGCCGGGCGAAGGGCTCCACCGCCTGGCGGTAGCGCTCGATGCCCTCCTCCTGCGCGGAGGGGATGCGGTACGGCGGCGCGAACTTCCGGGCGAGGAAGAGGTTGCCCGCGAGCAGCAGCGTCATGAGCACGCCGGCGGCGAGGCCGAGGCCGACCTGGGCGGTCAGCACCGTCCAGAACACCGACTCGAAGTCGATGCTCCGGAACCACAGCACGTCGGTGTAGAACGTGGCGAGCCGCTGCGACAGGAGCAACAGCACGACGAGGGCGAGGGCGAGCGCAAGCCACCAGCGGCGGCGCAGCAGCTCAAGGAAGCGCATGGGCTATGACTCCGGAACGGGGATGGTCGTGCACGTACAGCCGACGTGCACGGGGGGGACATCGTGGCCTGAGGGGAACGGCTCGGTCACCGCGACCTCTCCACTGTGGTCGTTCTGTCGACAACGTCCTTCGGGGCAGCGGGGTTCCCGGCCGAGCAACCAACGGCGGTGGGAGACACCACCCGCCTGCCACGTGTCGAGCAGGCCGAGCTCGTAGGCCCGGATGAGGTGGGTCGCCGACAGCTCGTCGGCGGCGGTGCCCTTGAGCTCGGCGAAGACCGCGCCGACGCGATCGTTGAGCGAGGGCAGCGCCTCGTCGGCGCTGAGCCCCATGCGCAGCGTCGCGACGAGGGGGTCGCGCACCCGGTGCCCGCAGTCGGCGACGAAGCCAACGGTGAGGGTGCGCTCGAGCTCGGGGGTGGGCAGCCGTCGTCCGGCGAGCACCCCGGCGGCGCTCACGCCACCGAGGTAGGCATCGTCGAGGTAGAGCCCGACGAGCTCCCCGAGCTGGGCGAGCTCCTCGTCGGAGGGGGTGAGCTCCTCGATCGTCGTGCGCGGGGTCGCGCGCCGCAGGCGGTCGAGCACGAGGTTCTGCACGTCGGACAGCCCGCGCTTGAGCCGCCGTACCATCTTGGGGTGCAGGGGCTCGAGGGCGCCGGCGCGCAGCGACGTAGGAGTCTCCTGCTCGGCGACGGGCTCCTCCGCCGGAGCCGGCTCGCCGGCCGCGACAGGCTCCTCCGCCTCCTCCGCGGGAGCCGGCCCATCGTCGGCGGCCAGCTCGGCCTCCTCCGCGGGAGCCGGCCCATCGGCCGCGACAGGCCCCTCCGCGGGAGCCGGCCCATCGGCCGCGACAGGCTCCTCCGCGGGAGCCGGCCCATCGGCCGCGACAGGCTCCTCCGCCTCCTCGGCGGGAGCCGGCCCATCGGCGGCCACCTCGGCCTCCTCCGCGGGGGAGGGGTCGTCGTCTGCGGCTGGCTCGGCCTCCGCCCGGCGCTCGGGAGCGACCCCGGCGGTCGCGGCGGCGACGGTCTCGGCGTCCTCCTGCGCGGCCTCGACGGGGTCGGCGTCGGCGGGCGCGGGGGCGTCGCCCCCGGATCCGGGCTGGGCGACCTCGGGCTGCTTTGGCGGCGCCGGCGCCGCATCGCCGGCACCGTCGACGGGCGGCGCACCCCGGTGGGGCTCGGGCTCAGGCTGGGGCCCCGGCTCGGCGCGAGCCCTGGGGACGGACGTCGCGGCTGGGGCGGAGTCGCCGCTCGAGGACCCCGTGCTGGTGGCCTCCTGCGCCCCCCTGCGCAGGGGCTCGGCGCCACCGGCCTCGCCGGCACGGTGGGCCTTCGCCGCGGCGGCGGCCAGTGCCTGGCGCACCGAGGGGGCCTCGTCGTCGCCGGCGAGGCTCTCGATGATGCGGTCCACCGACGAGGCGACGTTGCGGAGCTCCCCGGACAGGGCGTTGCGCCGCTCCTCGAGTGTGGCGATCGCGCTGTCGATGCGCTCCCGGCGGCGCTCGGCCTCGGCGATGACGCGGGCGGCGTCCCGTCGCGCGGCCTGCAGCTCGCGGTCGGCCTCCTGACGTGCCTTGCGGCGGATCTCCTCCCCCGCATGGGCGGCGGCCTCGAGCACGCGCTTGGTCTCCTCGCCGACGGCGCCGAAGTCCGGCGGGGCGTCGGCGGCGTCGTGCGCGTCGGCTGCAGCCTGCGTCGTCGCTGCGGCGACGGCGCGCTCGAGCTCGTCGCGACGCTGCTGGAGCCCCTCGACGGTCTCGGCCACCTCGGTGAGGAAGGCGTGGACCTCGTCGCGGTCGTAGCCGCGGATGGAGACGAGGAACTGCCGGTCGGCGATCTCCTCCGGACTCAACAACGCAGCGCCTCCGTCGTCGCGTGGAGGCGCCAGTCTACGTGCGCACCCGTCGGCCGCCCGGCGTGGGCGTGGTCTAGCCGTCGAAGAACTGCGAGAGGTCGTCGTAGGTCTCGATCACCGTGCCGGCGCCGGTGGCGACCGACTCGAGCGGCAGCTCGACATGGTTGACCGTGACGTGGGACTCGCGCTCGATCCGGCTGTCGAGGCCCTGCAGCAGCGACCCTCCGCCGACGAGCCACATCCCCTTGTCGATGACGTCCTCGGTGAGCTCGGGCGGGCACTCGCCGAGCGCGTCGAGGACGGTCTCGACGATCGCCGAGACCTCGTCCTCGATCGCCTCGCGGATCTCCGCCGCGCCGACGATGACCTCCTTGGGCAGCCCGGTCGAGAGCTCGCGCCCGCGGACCTCCGCCTCGAGGGCCTCGCGTTGCGGGGAGGCCGAGCCGATGGCGATCTTGACCTCCTCGGCGGTGCGGTCGCCGATCGCCACGGCGTACTTGTCGCGGACGTGGCGCTGGATCGAGGCGTCGAGGTCGAACCCCCCGATCTTGATCCCCTTCGAGGCGACGATGCCGCCGAGGGCGATGACCGCGACCTCGGAGGTGCCGCCCCCGACGTCGATGATCATCGTGCCGAGCGGCTCCTGGACGGGCAGGCCGGCGCCGATCGCGGCGGCCATGGGCTCCTCCATGAGGTGGGCCTCGCTCGCGCCGGCCTGCTCGGTGGCCTCCTCCACCGCCCGCCGCTCGACGTTCGTCGTCGCCGTCGGCACGCAGACGAGCACCCTCGGCTTGCGGGACAGCCGTCCGCCGCCGACCTTCTTGAGGACGAGGGAGATGAGCTTGGCCGTCGCCTCGAAGTCGGTGACCGCGCCGCCGCGCAGCGGCCTCTCGGCGACGATGTGCCCGGGCGTGCGCCCGATCATCGCGTAGGCCTCCCGACCCATCGCGAGCACGTCGCCGGAGCGCTGGTTGACGGCGATGACCGTCGGCTCGTTGAGGACGATCCCCCGGCCCTGTTCCCAGACGAGGGTGTTCGCCGTGCCGAGGTCGATCGCGAACCCGCGGGCCATCGGCCCGTCAGCGCCGTCGCGCCGGTCGGCGCGGTGACGGGTCGAGGGCCGACAGGGCGCGGTGGAAGCCGTCGACGGTGTGCTGCGGGTCACCGGAGCTGCGCCGCCCGAGGGTCGACAGCACCCACAGCGTGCAGGCGAGCAGGCAGAGCACGAGGATCGCAGTCATCGGGGTCGAAGCCCTCCGTTGGCACGGGTGCGGTCGCAGACGGGGTCGGACCGAGCGGTGAACGCGAGCCTAGGCCGGTCCGCGCGGCAGCCGCAACCGGCCGGGGTGCCCGTCCGGGCAACCACCGTCCGGACCGCCGCGCGCCGAGCGGCGGTCCTCACGTCGTGCCGGGCCAGTGGCTGCTGCCGTCGGCCCAGTGCTCCTGCTTCCAGATCGGCACCTCGGCCTTGAGCCGGTCGATGGCGTCACGACAGGTCGCGAACGCCTCGGGGCGGTGCCCCGCGGCGACCGCGGCGACGACCGCGACCTCCCCGACCTCGAGGGCACCGGTGCGGTGGACCAGCCAGACCGCGACGACGCCGTCGCGGGACGCGAGGCTCTCGGCGAGTGCCGCGAGCCGCGCGCGCGCGAGCTCCTCGTAGGCCTCGTAGGCCAGCCCGTCGACCGCGCGGCCCTCGGCGTGGTCGCGCACCGTGCCGCTGAAGACGACGACGCCTCCGGCCGCGGGGTCGGCGCACCAGCGGTGGGCGTCGTCGACGGAGAGCGGCTCGGTCGTCAGCGCGACATGCGTGCGGGCAGGCATGGCCGTACCGTAACGCCTCCCCGTGGCGAAGGAGACCGCGATGGCCGACCCCGAGGGCGCCCCGGCCTTCGACGAGACCGACGGCGCGTTGCTCGCCGAGCTGCAGTCGGGCGTGCCGCTGACCCGGCGCCCCTACGCCGACCTCGGCACGCGGCTCGGACTCGACGAGCACGACGTGCTCGGCCGGGTCCGGCGCCTGCGCGACGACCGGGTGATCCGCCAGGTCTCGGCGATCTTCGACACCGCTGCGCTCGGCTACGGCTCGACGCTCGTGGCGACCTCAGTCGCGCCGGAACGGCTCGAGGCCGCCGCCGCGACCATCAGCGCCCACCCGGGCGTCAGCCACAACTACGAGCGCGACCACCGCTTCAACCTCTGGTGGACGCTCGCGGTGCCGCCCGGGCAGGACCTCCGCACGCACGTGGGCGCCCTCCACCGGCTCGCGGGAGCCTCGTCGACGAGGATGCTGCCCTCGCTGCGGCGCTACAAGCTCGGCGTGCAGCTGCGCACCGGCGGCCAGGGCGCGGGACCCCCGCCACCTCCGGCCTCGACCGCCCCTGGGCAGGGCGCGCGCGGGCCGGCCGCGTCGGCGGGCGCCGACGACACCGCAGGCTCGCCGCGGCGAGGTGGCCGCAACCGCCCGCTCACCGACGAGGAGGTCGCCGCCGTCGTCGCCCTGCAAGAGGACCTGCCCGCCGAGCCCACGCCCTTCGCGACGCTCGCGACCCGCCACGGCGCGGACGAGGACACCCTGCTCGCCACCGGCGAGGCGCTGCGGGCGGCAGGGGCGATGCGCCGCTTCGCCGCGGTGCTCCACCACCGTCGGGCGGGCTTCAGCGCCAACGCGATGAGCGTCTGGGAGGTGCCCGAGACCGAGGTCGACGCCTACGGGGAGCGGCTCGCCGCGGTCGAGGCGGTGAGCCACTGCTACCAGCGCCCGACCTACCCCGACTGGCCCTACGCGCTCTTCGGGATGCTCCACGCCACGAGCGAGGAGGCGCTCCTCGACGCGGTCGAGGCGTTCCGCCGGAGCAGCGGCCTCGAGCGCTACGAGCTGCTGCGCTCGGTCCGCGAGTTCAAGAAGGTGCGCGTGCGCTACTTCGACCCCGCCCACGTGGCGTGGGCCGAGGCCAACCTCGCCGAGGGTGACGCCGAGCGTCCCCTCGGCGAGGCATCGCTCGCCTAGAAGTCGTCGTCGAAGTCCTCGAGCTCCTCGAGCTCGTCGAAGAAGTCGTCGTCGAAGACCTCACCGGCACCGGAGAAGAGCGCCCCGAAGGCGAAGACCCACAGGATCACCGCGACGATGCCGACCGCGCCGGTGATCACGCCGGTGAGCGCCAGGCCCTTACCCGTCGCGATCTGCTTGGCCTTGCGCATGCCGAGGATGCCGAGGATGACGGCGACCACACCGAGGATGAACGCGAGCGGCAGGGTGAGGATGAAGAAGCCGAGCACGGTGCCGAACACCGTCGCCGCGATACCGGTGATGAGCGCACCGATCGCGAGGCCGTTGCTCGGCTGGGCTTGCGCGGCCGGTGGCGGCCCCTGGCCCGGCGGCGGCGCTGCGCCGGGGGCCGGGCTGCTCCACGACGGCTGCTGCGCCGGCGGGGGCTGCTGAGGCGGTGGCTGCTGCGCCGGCGGTGGCTGTTGAGGCGGTGGCTGCTGCGCCGGCGGTGGCTGCGGCGGGGGCTGCTGCTCGGAGGGTGGCTCCTGGCCCCCGCCCTGCTCCGGCTGCGGCCCGGACTCGTGCGGCTCTGGGGGCTGCTCGCGGTCGTCCCCTGGCGGCGGCGGTGGTGGCGGTGCGCCCATGTCCTGCTCTCCCTCCCCGGTCCTGAGCGGTCACGCGAAGCGCTAGCGACGCCGAAGCGCCCCGACGGCGAGACCGGCCGACGCCAAGGCGGCGCCGGCACCCACAGCGTAGAGATTGCGGCGTCGGATGCGAAGCCCATCGAGCCTGACCCATCGGCGGTGGTCCTCGGCCGAGCCGCGGAGCACGTCACGGTGCGAGCGCGCCGCGCGCCAGCCGCGGGCCTCGAGGCGGCTGGCGTCGACCACCCACGGGTGCATGAGGTAGGCGAGCTCACCGGGCGCGAGCTCGGCACCGACGAGGCGGTGCAGGGCGCTGACCGCGCCGAGCGCCGGGGTCTCGGGCAGCCGCAGCAGCCGACGCCCGGCGACGTGCTCGGCCTCCTCGGTGGTGAGCCACCCGTCGGGGGCGACGTTGAAGGCACCGTCGAGCCCTTCGGATGCCGCGAGGCGCAGCGCCTCGGCGACGTCGGCGACGTCGACGAACTGCAGGGGCGGGTCGTAGCCGGCGACGCCGGGGATGCGCAGCGCTTCGAGCAGCCGGGTCGCCGGGGAGTCGACGCCCTCTCCGAGGATCGTCGCCGGGCGGAGCACCGCGACGGCGACCTCGGGGTGCTCGTCGCGGAAGGCCGCGACGAGCTCCTCGGCGAGCAGGGCGTGGTAGGCCGCGGGCGCGTCGGCGCTCGCGCGCAGCCGTGCCTCCTCGTCGAGGGGCACGGGGTTGTCGGCGTGCGCGCCGTAGACCATCGCCGTCGAGAGGTGGACGATGCCGCGCACCCCGGTGGCCTCGGCGGCGGCGAGGACGTTGCGCGTGCCGTGGACGCTGCGGGCGAACGCGACCTCCTCGGAGACGGCCTCGGGCACCCAGCCCGCGAGGTGGACGACGACGTCGGCGCCCCGCAGCACCGAGGCGAGGACGGGATCGCGCGGGTCGGCCACCCGGAACTCCAGGCTCGCGGGCGGCATGTCGGGCTCGACGACGTCGACGCCGAGGATCTCGCCGACACGGGGGTCGGCGTCGAGGAGGGCGAGGAGCTCACGGCCCACCGCCCCCGCGGCTGCCGTGACGGCCACAGTGCGCATGCGGGCAGTCTGCACCAGTGCGCGCCGGAGCGCGACGGCAGCGCGTCTACCATGGCGGCTCCGCTGCCCGCGACCCGCCCGAGGACCTCATGAGTGACCCCTTCTCCGCCGGCGGCTTCGACCCGCGGATGTTCGAGCAGGTCCCCCTGTTCCGTGAGCTCGCGAAGGTCATGTCCTGGACCGGCGGCCCGGTGAACTGGGACCTCGCGCGCCAGACCGCCGAGGCCCTGGCCTCCGACGCCGCGCCGGCCACCGGCAGCGGCGAGGCGCTCACCGACGCCGTCCACGTCACCGAGCTGTGGCTCGACGAGGTCACGTCGCTGCCGGCGGTGGCCGGCCCCGTGCGCGCTCTGTCGGCCAGCGAGTGGGTGGCGCGCGCCACGACCTCGCAGGGGCTCGGCACGCTCGTCGAGCCGCTCGCCCGGGGTATGAGCGAGGCGCTCGGCAAGTCGCTGCCCGAGGAGCTCCAGCAGATGATGGGCGGCGCCCAGGCCGGTCAGGCCATGGAGCAGGCCCTCGGGGCGATGGGCGCGATGATGTACGGCGTGCAGGTGGGCACGATCGCCGGGCGCCTCGCCGACCAGGTGCTCGGCTGCTACGACCTCGGCGTCCCCGTCCTCGATCCGGCGACCGTCGGCACCGTCGGCCGCACCCTCGAGCGTCTCGCGGAGGACTACGAGTTCGACCTCACCGAGCTGCGCTACTGGCTCGCTGCCCGCGAGTCGGTGCACCGACGGATGTACGCGGGCCTTCCGTGGCTGCCCGCGCGCTTCGCCGAGCTCGTGGGGAGGTTCGCCTCCGAGGCCGACCTCGACCCGGGCGGGATGATGGAGGCGCTCGGCGGGATGGGCTTCGACCCCAACGACCCGGCCGCGCTCGAGCGTGCCCTCGAGGGCCCCGACGCCTTCCGCATCGAGCCCACCGCCGGCCAGCAGCGCGTGCTCAGCGAGCTCCAGGGCCTCGTCGCCTTCACCGAGGGCTACGCCGAGACCGCGGTGGCCCAGGCCACCGCCCAACGGCTCTCGAGCCTCGAGGGCATCGAGGAGACGATGCGCCGCCGCCGCGCCGAGCGCGGTCCCGGCGAGCAGGCCCTCGCCCAGCTCATCGGCCTCGACCTCACCCCCGCCGACCTCCACGAGGGACGCGCCTTCTGCAACGCCATCATCGAGGCCCGCGGCCTCGAGGGGCTCGACCGGGCCTGGCAGCGCGTCGAGCACCTGCCCTCCCCCGAGGAGCTCGCCGAGCCCAGCCGCTGGCTCGTGCGCATGGCCGCCGTGGAGCTCGGAGTCGGGGAGGATCCGACCGAGGGCTGACGGCCACGGCGTCCGCTGAGCCCGCTTTCGTCGGACCCGTCCACCCCCCTTGACGAGGCGTCCGCTCACCGCACGTGCGACGGCCCGGGTAGGCGCCCTCCCCCGGCATCCACAGCCCCACTGCGCGTCGCCGCTGGCCAGGGACGTGCGGGCGAGGTCGTCCACGACCTCTCCACATGCTCTCCCCCAGTGAGGTCCACAGCCCAGCACGCGTCGGCGCTGGTGGCGGCGGGGTTACCCACAGACTGTGCACAAGGCTGTGGACAGCTCCGTTGCGCCGTGGGCGACGAGGCCCTACCGTCCGCGACGCACTCGACCCTCGCGCAGGCTCGGCGCCGTCTTCCAAGGGGAAGGGGAGACGGAACCGACCGGCACGGGGGTCGTGTGCTGTCGTGGCACCGAGCCGACGCACGATCGCCAGGTGGGTGGCCCGCGGGGACGCCGACGGCCGGTCGGCGCCGGAGGTCGCCGCGGCAAGGCCGCGACGGCCCGTCGCTCAGGAGACCGGCTCGACGACGATGCAGGGGTCCTCACGCGGCTCGCCGTCACCGTCGAGCACCGCGCCGTCCCCGCTCGCTCCGAGGACGGTGATCTCCCAAGCGGGCTCCGAGGTCCACTGCGCGCCGTCCCACGCCGCCGGCGCCCCGGTCGTGTAGAGCAGCTCGTCGACCTCCTGCACGCCACAGGCCTCGAGGGTCTCCTCGGCCGCGCCGGGCAGCTCGGCGGGGTCGAGCACGCCCTCGGGATCGGGCACCGCGTCGAGGGCGGTGGCGGTGAGCTCGGAGAAGCCGAGCGTCTCGAAGGTCGGCTGCTGCTCGACGAGCCCATCGTCGGTCGCCTCCACGACGAGCATCCGGTCGGTGTCCGGCGCGACGTAGGTCACGCGGACGACCGTCTCGGCGTCCCGGGGGACGACGACCTCGACGACCGTGGCCCCCTCGACCCACTCGTCGGCGGCGGCGTCGGTGAGCGCGATCATGCCGGCGAGGTCCTCGGGCGGGCCCTGCCCGCTCTGCGGGCTCTCGGGCGTCCCCTGGACGAGGTCCTCCTCGACGGGCTCGCAGGCCGCGAGGGGGCTCATCCCGACGGCGAGGGCAGCGGCGAGCAGGGCGACCCGGACGCCGCGTCGGTGGGCGGTGATCATGGGCCGGAGTCTACGTGCGACCGCCTCACCGCCACGGCAGGGCGGCACCGACGGCGTGGCCCGCCCAGCGCGCCGTCCCGCAGCCCTGACCGTTGCCCGACGGGGCAGGGCCCCGAGGTGAGGCGGCGTCAGCGAGCGGGTACAACCCTCAGGATCGGTTGCGCTCCCAATGCCCAATGAAGGCCACGCCCCATGAGCTACAGCGAGGATCGTGATCGCGCACCGCAGGATGCGCGGGGCGACGCCGCACGCCACGAGGTCCCCGCCGCGCCGGGCGAGGGCGAGGGCGGCCAGCGGCCCGCCAACGAGGTGCCTCCGGCGCCCTTCGACCGGTCCGCGGACACCACCGCGGGGGACGAGTCGTCCGCGCACCACGCCGGAGCGACGGATCCCGCGGCCAAGCCCACCCCGACACGCCGCGTCGTCGGCGTCGCCGTGCTGACCTCGGCCATCGTCGCCGCGCTCGTGGCCTCCCTCGTCGTCGTCCCCGCCCTCCTCACCGCCGACGACGAGCCCGCCGAGGTCGTCGACGAGCCCGCCGATCCCGATGCCGATCCCCCCTCGGTCGACCTGTCGGCCCTCGAGGACGTCGAGTCGCCCGTCGAGGCGATCGCCGAGGCGACCCTGCCGAGCGTCGCCCGCGTCGACGTGCCCGGCGGGGCGGGCTCAGCGGTGGTCTACGACAGCGACGGCCTGCTCGTGACGAACAACCACGTCGTCGCGGGCGCCGACGAGGTGCGCATCGTGCTCGCCAACGGCGAGCGCCTGCCCGCCGAGGTCATCGGACGGGCCGACTTCGCCGACCTCGCGGTGCTGCGCGCCGACGTCGACGGCCTTCCCCCCGCCGAGTTCGCCGACGAGCTGCCCCGGGTGGGCGAGCTCACCGTGGCGATCGGCTCACCCTTCGGTCTCGACGCGACGGTGACCTCCGGCGTCGTCAGCGCCCTCGAGCGCTCGATCGTCGCGGGCATGGGACCCGACGCCCAGCCGCTCGGCGACCTCATCCAGACCGACGCGGCGATCAACCCCGGCAACTCCGGTGGCCCGCTCGTCAACAGCGCCGGCGAGGTCATCGGCATCAACACCGCGATCGCCTCCGGCACCGGCGCGAACCAGGGCGTGGGCTTCGCGATCCCCACGATCAACGCCGTGCCGATCGCCGAGCGCCTCATCGAGGAGGGCACGATCGCCCCGGCCTTCCTCGGCATCGAGGGCGAGGACCTCGACCCGCAGGACGCCGAGATGTTCGACATCGGCGTCGCCCGGGGGGCGATCATCCGCTCGGTCGTGCCCGACACCCCCGCCGACGAGGCCGGCCTCGTCGAGGGCGACGTCGTCGTCGCCGTCGACGACCGGCCGATCGACTCGATGGTCGCCCTTGCCGCGCGCATCCGGATCTTCGAGCCCGGCACCGAGGTGGAGCTCGAGTACGTCCGCGACGGCGAGACCCTCACGACCGCTCTCGAGCTCGTCGAGACGCCCGAGGACATGCCGACCTCCGGCTAGGGGCAACGGCGCCACCGCGAGCCTGCCGGCGCGTGAGGCTCAGCGCGTGAGGCTCAGCGCGCGACCGGGGTGCCCGCGACGGCGAGCGCGCTCGTGAGCAGCGATCGCAGGTCGCCGTCGGTCTCGGCGTCGGCCTCCGCCGCGGCCTCGTCCCAGGCGACGACGAGGCGGTTGAGGTCCCGGCTCGACAGCTCGGGGAAGAGCTCGAGCAACCGCACGTCGAGCGACGAGGCGCCCGCGGCAGCGCCGTGGGTGGCGACGACGTTGGCGACGAGACAGCCCGCGCCGTCCTCGCCCCACGATCCTGCCGCCAGCGGCAGGTCGGTGCGGGAGGCGACGTCGACGAGGGCCTCACGGGCCCGGTCGGGCAGCGTCGCGAGGGCCCCGGCGAGCCGGTCGACGGGGGCGATCGAGGTCTGCGGACGTGGGCGCATCGCCGCCATCGTAGGGCGGCGATGACGGCTATGCTCCTCGCCCATGAGCGCTGAGGAACCCGAGGCCAAGCTCGCCGTCCGCGTGACCGGCGACCGCATCCTCTGCAGTCCACCCGAGGAGGGCGACCGCCGCTCGAAGGGCGGCATCCTCATCCCGGCGACCGCGCAGGCGGCCGACCGTCGGGGACTGTGGGGGGAGGTCACCGAGGTCGGCCCGCTCGTGCGCACGATCGAGCGCGGCGACGTCGTGCTCTTCCTCCCCGACGCCGCGATCGAGGTCGACGTCCGCGGCGACGTCTTCCTCATCGTCCGCGAGCGCGACGTCCACGCCGTGGCCTCCGGTGAGCGCGAGGCCGGCTCGACCGGGCTCTACCTCTAGCGATGCCCCGCCGGCCGGCTCGGCGCGGCCCCGCCCCCACCCTCGAGCGCGAGCGCGCCTGGTGGTCCGACGGCGCCTGCGTAGCCGGGGTCGACGAGGTCGGCCGCGGCGCCTGGGCGGGACCGGTGACCGTCGCCGCGGTGGCGCTCGACCCCGCACGCCGGGTGCTCAAGCTGCGCGACTCCAAGCTCCTGCCGCCCGCCGAGCGCACCCGGCTCGCGGCGCGGCTGCGGGAGGCGGGGGCGGGCATCGGCCTCGGCCACGCGTCGAACCACGAGATCGACCGCCTGGGGATGAGCGCCGCGCTGCGACTGGCCGCCCGCCGCGCCGTCGACGCGCTGCCGCGCACGCCCGAGGTCTGCCTCGTCGACGGCAACTGGGACCTCCTCGAGGGCTACGGCACGACGAACGAGCGCCTCGTCAGCGGCGACGCCCGCTGCGCGTCGATCGCCGCAGCCTCGATCGTCGCGAAGGTCGCCCGCGACGCGCTCATGGTCGCCGCGAGCCGCAGCCACCCCGCCTACGCCTTCGCGGCGAACAAGGGCTACCCCGCGCCGGCGCACCGCGCCGCCCTCGCCGAGGACGGCCCCTGTGGGCTGCACCGCCACTCGTGGGCGCCGATCGTCGCCGCACGGCAGGCGCGCCTGCCGTGGTGAGCGGTAGGGTCGGGGGCCGCGCGACCCCGCGCGGAGGCGGGCCCGACAGCGGGCGAACCGGCACGAGGTGGCACGCGTGAGGCTCCACGACACCCGACGACGCGAGACGATCCCCTTCACCGCCCCGCGGACCGTCAGGGTCTACGTCTGCGGCATCACGCCCTACGACTCGACCCATCTCGGCCACGCCTTCACCTACACCGCCTTCGACGTCCTCGTGCGCTACCTCGAGCGCCGCGGCCACACCGTGCGCTACGTCCGCAACGTCACCGACGTCGACGACGACATCCTCCGCAAGGCGCGCGAGGTCGGCGTCGACAGCGCCGACCTCGCCAAGCGCGAGATGGCCCGCTTCCGCGGGGACCTCGCCGCGCTCGGCCTGCGGGTGCCCGACGTCGAGCCCTGGGCCACCGACGCGGTCGAGGCGATGCTCGTCACGATCGAGGGGCTCGTCGGCTCCTCCCACGCCTACGCCCTGCCCGACGGGCGGGTCTACTTCGACAGCGGCGTCTGCGACCGCGCGCCCGGGACGTTCGCGGGCATCGACCGCGACGAGGCGCTGCGGCAGTTCGCAGAGAAGGGCGGCGACCCCGATGCCACGGGCAAGCGCGACCCCCTCGACTTCCTGCTCTGGCAGCCCAGCGCCCCCGGCGAGCCCCACTGGTCGAGCCCCTGGGGCCAGGGCCGACCGGGCTGGCACATCGAGTGCTCGGTCATGGCCATGGAGGAGCTCGGCCCGGTCATCGACATCCACGGCGGCGGCGAGGACCTCGTCTACCCACACCACGAGGCCGAGACCTACCAGGCGGAGTGCCTCACCGGCCAGGGGCCCTTCGCCCGCTTCTGGCTGCACACCGGGATGGTCGGCCTCGACGACGTGAAGATGTCGAAGAGCCTCGGCAACCTCGTCTTCGTCGGCGAGCTCCTCGGCTCGAACAGCCCCGCGGCGATCCGCCGCTACCTCCTCAGCCACCACTACCGCTCGTCGTGGTCCCACGACGAGCGTGCGCTGCTCGAGGCTGGCGCGGCGCTCAAGCGCTGGGCCGACGCCTCCCAGCGGCGCGAGCACGACCCGGGCCTCGCGCGGGAGTTCGAGGCGGCGATGGAGGACGACCTCGACACCCCGCGTGCGCTCGCCGCGCTCGACGCTGCGGCCGAGCGTGGCGCCGGCGCGACGCTCTGTGACGGGGCAACGACCCTCGGCTTCACCCTCTAAGCCTCCCGGGGGCACGCCCGATTCGCGGCCGACGGTGTGAGCCGGCCCCGCTCCGGGGATACTACCGTTGCACCAGGGGCACGCCAGGTGACACCGCCCGCAGTCACCGATGAGCGTGCGAGGCCCCCGCCCGACCACGGGGGCCTCACCCCTGTCTGGGACCTTTTGCCGAAGGAGCCATCCCGTGGCGCGCATCCTCAAGGCCACCGCTGGCGCGGCGGTGCTCGCAGCCCTGCTCAACGTCCTCGTCTACGTCGCTGCGCTCGGACCGATCGGCGCCGACCTCCTCGTCGACACCCCGGTCAGCGATGGTCCGGAGACCCTGCCGGCGCTCAACGTCGTCGCCCTGTCGGTGGGCTCGGCGGTCGCCGCCGGCATCGCCCTGGGCGTCCTCAACCGCCTCACGGGCCACGCGCGCCGGGCCTTCGTCGCCCTCGCCCTCGTCGTCCTCGCGGTCTCGTTCGTCCCGCTCGCCGACCCGGCGCTCGCGACGCCCGACGCCTGGGTGCTCGGCGTCATGCACGTCGCCGCGGCGATCCCCATCCTCGCCCTGCTCACCCCGCTGGCGCGCGGCGGCGGTCGCGGCGCTACGGCCGGGTGAGCGGTCGGTACTTGATGCGCGTCGGCTGGTCGGCGTCCTCGCCGAGGCGGGCGCGCCGGTCGGCCTCGTAGTCGGAGTAGGACCCCTGGACGAAGCGCGCCTCGCTGTCGCCCTCGAAGGCGAGGATGTGGGTGGCGATGCGGTCGAGGAACCAGCGGTCGTGGCTGACGACGACCGCGCAGCCGGCGAAGCCGACGAGGGCCTCCTCGAGCGCGCGCAGCGTGTCGACGTCGAGGTCGTTGGTCGGCTCGTCGAGCAGGAGGAGGTTGCCGCCGCGCTGCAGGAGCTTGGCGAGGTGGATGCGGTTGCGCTCCCCACCCGAGCACGTGCCGACGAGCTTCTGCTGGTCGGGGCCGCGGAAGTTGAACTGCGCGACGTACTTGCGGCTCGCGACCTCGCGCCCGGCGATGTCGAGGACGTCCGCACCGCCGGTGATCTCGTCGAAGACCGTCGCGTCGGCATCGAGGTCGTCACGGTTCTGGTCGACGTAGGCGAGGTCGACGGTGTCGCCGATCGTGAGGTCGCCGGCGTCGGGCTCCTCCTCCCCCACGATCATCCGGAAGAGCGTCGTCTTGCCCGCCCCGTTGGGGCCGATGACCCCGACGATGCCGCCGGGCGGCAGGCTGAAGGTGAGGTCGTCGACGAGCAGGCGGTCGCCGTAGGCCTTGCGCACGCCCTCGGCGTCGACGACGACGTCGCCCAGGCGGCGGGACTCGGGGATGAGGATCTCCGAGCTCGTCTGCCGCTCGCTCGGCTTCTGCGCGAGCAGGGCCTCGTAGGCCTGGATGCGGGCCTTCGACTTGGCCTGGCGCGCGCGCGGTGAGGCGTTGACCCACTCGAGCTCGGCGGCGAGGGTGCGCTGACGGGCGGACTCGGCGCGCTCCTCCTGGCGCAGCCGCTCCTGCTTGTTGGCGAGCCACGCCGAGTAGTTGCCCTCGAAGGGGTGGCCCTTGCCGCGGTCGAGCTCGAGGATCCAGCCGGCGACGTTGTCGAGGAAGTAGCGGTCGTGGGTGACCGCGACGACGGTGCCGGGGTACTCCTCGAGGTGGCGCTCGAGCCAGGCGACGCTCTCGGCGTCGAGGTGGTTCGTCGGCTCGTCGAGCAGGAGGAGGTCGGGGCGGCGCAGCAGCAGCCGGCACAGCGCGACCCGGCGGCGCTCCCCGCCCGACAGCGTCGTGACGTCGGCGTCGCCCGGCGGGACGCGCAGCGCGTCCATCGCGATCTCGATCGTGCGGTCGAGGTCCCAGGCCCCGGCGGCCTCGACGGCATCGGAGACCTCGCCGAACTCCTCGTAGACCTTCGCCATCTCCTCGTCGTCGAGGTCCTCACCCATCCGCGCCGACAGCGCGTTGAAGCGCTCGAGGAGCTCGGCGGTCTCGGCGACGCCCTCCATGACGTTGCCGCGGACGTCCTTCGAGGCGTCGAGCTCGGGCTCCTGGGGCAGGTAGCCCACCCGGACGCCCTGCCCCGGCCAGGCCTCGCCCTCGAACTCGGTGTCGACCCCGCCCATGATCCGCAGCAGCGTCGACTTGCCCGCGCCGTTGGGCCCGAGCACGCCGATCTTCGCGCCCGGGAAGAACGACAGCCAGATGTCGCTGAGGATCTCCTTGCCCGGGGGCACGACCTTCGTGAGGCCCTTCATGACGTACTGGTACTCGGCCACAGCAGCACTCCAACGGTCGACGCGGGGGGATGTCGACCGTCAAGGGTAGCGAGGCCTCTCCCGGCGCTCGCCCGCGGGTCTCACAAGCCGAGGCGCAGGGGTGCCGGCACGGTCGTCGCGAGCGCGACGACGAGCGCGAGGCCGACCGCCGGCCAGGCCCCGCCCCGGGACTCCTTGATGCCGGCCATCGCGAGGCCGAGCGCGGCGACGAGGGCGCCGGTCCAGGCGCCCTCGATGAGCCGCGCGGCGGAGAAGGAGATGAAGAAGGATCCGAGGGCGAGCAGCACCGTCGGGGCGAGCAGCGCCGCGAGCCCGGTGGAGGTGGGCCGGCTCACGCCGCGCCAGACGAGGTAGACCGTCACCGCCACGCCGGCGGGCAGGACGAGCGAGCTCACCGCGCCGGTCGTGGCGAAGCGCAGCAGCGCGGCGGCGCCGGCGACGATCGCGACGATCCGGCCGATGCGGGCCATGCCCTCGGGCACCGTCGAGAAGTCGCTGCGGAAGGCGTCGCGCGCCTTCGTGGCGACGTAGGTCGCGAGCAGTGCGAGGCCGAACCACGTCACGACGCGGGCGACGAGGGAGATGACGCCGTTGAGGCCCAGCGTCGGCAGCGTCACGACCGGCAGCCCTGCGAGGGGGTTGCCGCCCGCCGTCGCCGACAGCAGCGAGGCGACGACGATCGGCACGGCGAGCGCCGCGCCGGCGCCCAGGCCCGCCCGGCCGGCACCGAGGCCGAAGTCGGCCCACGACTCGCCGCGGTAGCGCACGAGCGCGACCGGCACGGCGATCGTCAGCAGCACGGGCGTGAGGATCGACATCGTCTGGCCCACGCCCGGCAGCCGCGTGAGCGGGACGATCGTGAGCAGCAGCGTGAGGGCGATGGGACCGAAGATGAACACCGCGCCCGCGAGCAGGAGATCGGAGCGGGCGTCCTCGGGGCTGACGTACATGCGGCATCCAACGACGGTGAGGGGGTCGGGCGCATCCTAGCGGCGCCGGCACCGTCGCTATCCTCGCGTCATGCCTGCTCTCGCCCACGCCTCGATCGTCGTCATCGGCGACGAGATCCTCGACGGTCACACCCGCGACACAAACTCGGGGTGGCTCGCCGAGCGTCTCTCGGCCCGCGGCCTGCCCGTCGACCGCATCGTCACCGTCCCCGACACGATGGAGGCGATCGACGAGGCCCTGGCCACCGAGCTCGCACGCTCCCGCCCGCGGCTCGTGCTGACCTCAGGGGGGATCGGCTCGACGCCGGATGACCTCACGATCGTCGCGGTCGCCGCGCACCTCGGCCGTGGCGTCGTCGCCGAGCCCACCCTCGACGCGCGCATCAGCGCCTGGGCGCGGCGCGCCGCCGACGACGGCGCGCCCATCCCCGACGACCAGGTCGCGGCGATGCGCAAGATGGCCCTCGTGCCCGAGGGCGCCTACCTCCTCGAGGGCGGGCTGGGGGTCACCCCCGGGGTGGCCGCCGACCTCGACGGCGGGGTGCGCGCGGGTGGGGCGACGATCGTCGTGCTGCCGGGGGTGCCCGAGGAGCTCCAGCGCATCGCCGCCGAGGGCGTCGAGCCGCTGCTCGAGGGGCTCGGCGTCGTGCCCCACCTCGTCGAGCTGCGCCACCCATACCCAGAGTCGACGCTCTCGCCGCTGCTCGGCGTGCTCGTCGAGCGCTTCCCCGACATCGCCATCGGCTCGTACCCCGGGCGGGAGTGCCTCGTCCGCCTCAAGGGGGAGCGCGCCCGCGTCGAGGAGGCCGCCGCGCTCGTGCGCGACCACCTCGACGGGCTCGCCGACGACGCCGGCGCCGAGGCCCGCCGGGCGCGCTGGCAGGCACGCTGGGAGTAGCGCCCGCCGCGCGCCCGCCGCGCGGCCTCCCGCACCCCCGCCACGCACTCGATGGAGCCTTCGGCCGCCCACGCGGCCACACGCTCCATCCAACCGCCGGGCACCGCGCTAGCCTCGGGCCTCATGCGACGCTTCCACGCGATGTTCGTCCACGCCCACCCCGACGACGAGTCCTCCAAGGGCGCCTCGACGATGGCGCGCTACGCCAAGGAGGGCCACCGCGTCTCCGTCGTCACCCTCACCGACGGCACGGCCGGCGACATCCTCAACCCGCGCATGGACCGGCCGGGGATCAAGGAGCGCATGGCCGAAGTCCGCGCCGAGGAGCTCGCGCGCGCCCTCGAGATCCTCGGGGTCACCGACAACGTCGACTTCGGCTACCGCGACTCCGGCTACGTCGACGGCTTCAACGGCGACGGCGCCGCTCTCCCGCCCGACGCCTTCTACAACGTCGCGATCGACGAGCCGGTGCGTCGCCTCGTCGAGGTCATCCGCGAGACCAGGCCGGAGGTCCTCGTCACCTACCCCGAGGACGGCGGCTACCCCCACCCCGACCACATCCGCTGTCACGACGTCAGCGCCGCGGCCTTCGACGCCGCCGCCGACCCCGAGCGCTACCCCGAGGCCGGCCCGCCACATCAGGTGGCGAAGCTCTACTACTGCCACCCGTTCACCGTGCCGAAGCTCACCGCCTTGCACGAGGCGCTGCATGCCCGTGGCCTCGACTCGCCGTTTGCCGATTGGATGCAGCGCATCGGGTCGAGGCCGTTCCCGCCGGTGACGACGAGCGTCGAGGTCGGCGACCACCTCGAGGCCCGCGATGAGGCGCTGCTCGCCCACGCGACCCAGATCGACCCGGACAGCCGGTGGTTCGCGGTGCCCAACGACCTCATCCGCGAGGTCTACCCCTACGAGGACTTCAGCCTCGCCCGGACGATCGTCGCCACCGACCTGCCCGAGGGGTCGCTCTTCGACGGCCTGTAGCCGCTCAGCGCCGCTGCGCGACGTAGAAGAGGCAGTCGCGTCGGGTCTGCTGCTCGTCGCGGGTCATCATCACCGGGGTGGCGTCGTGGCGCAGGACGACGCGCCCGTCGGCGGCGACGTCGAGCACGGCGTCGGTGACGTCGTTGTCGGCCATGTCGGTGACCCGCAGCGGCACCGCCGTGCCCGGGCGCACCCAACCGAGCGTCGTGCCGGCGAGCAGCATCGTGAAGTTCGCCGCGTCGAGGCCGCGTGCGAGCACGAGGTCGACACCGTCGTCGAGCTCGCCGCCGAAGCGGAAGCGCACCTCCCCGCGGACGACGACGCGCTCGCGCATCTCGTAGAGCTCGCGCGGCGCGCCCTCGTCGGGCACCGCCTCGAGGTGGAGGAAGCGCCGCAGCACGTCGGCGGCGAGCGCGGCGTTGGCGGGCACCCCGGCCATCCCGCACTCCACGGCGACGGCGGGACACCGGCGCCCGACGGCCTCCATCGAGGTGTAGGCGGTGAGCCGCCAGCGCAGCGCGAGGCCGCCGAGGGCGCCCGCGAGGCCGAGCATGCGCGGATCGTCGCCCGGCACGATGACGTGCGGCGGGTTGTGCCCGGTGGTGTTGTGGAGGTCGATCGCCGCCTCGAGGTCGAGGCCGTCGAGGGTGGCGAGGACCTCGGCGGCCATGCGCCGCTCGGGGGTGCGGACCGGCTCGCGCTCCCACACGCGGTTGAAGTCCTCCTGCCCCTCGAGGTAGCGGTGCCCGAACGGGCCGTCGGCGAGCGCGGCGGCGACGTTGCCGATGAGGACCCAGAGGTCGAAGGGGAAGCGCGCGCCCGAGCGCAACAGGTCGGCCACCGCCCAGAAGCCCGACTCCTCGTTGCCGTGGAGCAGCGTCGCGACGAAGCGAGCCCGCGGTCGCGCGTCGGTGCCGGGCACCCGCAGCAGGGTCGGCATGGCGAGGCGCCGCAGGACGGTGTGGTCGTCGGCGTCGAGCAGCGGCTTGACCTCGTCAAGGCCATCGAGGCGTCGCAGGTGGGACATGGCGCCTGAGCCTAGCGCCCCCGCGTGACCGGTCCGACCGCCTGCGCGCCTCAGAGCTCCCAGGTGTGGACCGGCTCGCCGGTGGCGGCGTGCTTGGCGTAGCGGCGCACGAGCTCGCTCGCGGCCTGCGGGGCGGCGAGCCCCTGCTGCTCGCGCAGCCGGCGGTGCGCGGCGATCTGCCACGACGCCCCGTTGCGGCCGGTGAGCGCACGCCCGGCGATGATGTCGAGGTAGTGCTCGGCGTCGCGGTCGCTGACCCCCCAGTGGGCGAGGCCGGCGCGGGCGAGTGGCAGGAGGTGGCGGGTGAGCAGCTCGGTGACCGGCACCCGCGCGCCGTGCCCGGGCCAGTAGATCTGGGCGTCGAGCCCGTCGCGGGCCGCGGCGTAGAAGTTCGTCTCGGCGGCCTCGAAGCTCATGTGCCGCCAGACCGGCGGCTCGGCGTCGGCGAGGCCGCGCACGAGCCCGTAGAAGAGCGCGGCGTTGGCGATCGCGTCGACCGAGGTGGGCCCGGCCGGCAGGACGCGGTTCTCGATGCGGACCGTCGGCACGCCGTCGTTGACGGCGTAGACGGGACGGTTCCAGCGGTAGATCGTGCCGTTGTGCAGCGCGAGCTCGGGCAGCTCGGGCACCTTGCCGACGGCGAGGACGGCGAGAGGGTCCTCCTCGAAGCACAGGGGCAGCAGCGCGGGGAAGTAGCGCACGTTCTCGTCGAAGAGCTCGAACATCCCCTCGGACAGCCAGCGCTCGCCGAACCACACCCGCGGGCGGACCCCCTGGCGGGACAGCTCCTCGGGGCGCGTGTCGATCGCCTGCTGGAAGAGGGCGATGCGGGTCTCGTGGTGGAGCTCGCGGCCGAGGAGGAGCGGGGAGTTCGCCCCCGCGGCGACGAGCGGCGCGGCGGCGGCCTGCGCGGCGTTCCAGTAGCGGGCGAAGTCGCGTGGGGCGACGTCGAGGTGGAGCTGCAGCGAGGTGCAGGCCGCCTCGAAGAGGATCGAGCTCGACGTGGTCGCGAGGGTGTCGGTGCCCTCGATGCGGATCGTGAGGTCCTCGCCGCGGGCGGCCATGATGGCGTCGTTGAGGGCACGGTAGCGGGGGTTGGCCGAGAGGCTGTCGAGGGTGAGGTCGCTCTCGGCCAGCGTGGGCAGGATCCCGATCGGCAGGACGCCGACGCCGAGCTCAGCGGCGGCGGCCTCGACCTCGCTCACCGCGCCGGCGAGCTCGGCCTGCGCCTCGGCGAGCCCGACGCCGGGCAGCGGTCTGGGGTCGAGGTCGACCTCGAGGTTGAAGCGCGCGAGCTCGGTCTGGAAGTGCGTCGACGGCAGCCGCTCGAGGACCTCGGCGTTGCGCGGCGCGGGTCGGCCGCCGTCGTCGATGAGGTAGAGCTCCATCTCCATGCCCATCGCTGGCCCGCCGGCGCGCAAGCGGTTCTGCGCGACGAGCTGGGCGAGCGCGGCGAGGTCGGCCTTGACCTTGTCGCGGTAGCGTGCGCGCTCCTCGGCGGTGAACGCCGTGGCGTCGATGTCGCGGCCCATCCCCCAGCCTCCTGCACGACGGTGGAGGAAGTGTAGGCCTGTGGGGCCGCCGCTGCGCAGTGCCGCGACGCGGGGCCACCTCGACGGCGCTCACGTGGCGCGGGGATGGCGCGACGAGCCCGGAGGCGGCAGGGTGCGGGGATGACCGAGCGCTTCGATGCCCGGCGCGGCTGGGTGACGGTGACCGCCCGCAGCGCCGCACCCCCCGAGCGCGTGTGGGCGCTGCTCGGCGACCCCGCGCGCTGGCACGACTGGGCGCCGCACATCCGCTCCGCCGACGGTCGCCTCGAGGAGGGCGCGCGCGTCGTCGTCGGCGGCCCGGCGGGCGTGCGCCTGCCGACGACGATCACCCGCGTCGAGGCGCCGTGGCGCTGGGACTTCCGCGCCGAGCCGCCGGGCCCGTTCGCGCTCGACTCGGTGCACCTGCTGCGCCGCGACGGCGAGGGCAGCGTCGTCGCGGTGCACCTGCGCCTCGCCCGCCTCGGCGCCGTCGGCCTCGGCCCGCTCGCGGCCTACCTGCCCCTCGCGCGGGTGGCGGTGCGCCGCCTCGCCCGCCTGGCAGAGGACGAGGGCGCGCCCTGAGGGGCCCCGCCACGGGCCAGCGCCCCCGGGGAGCGGCACCCCGCCGCTGCGGGCGCCGGCGCCCTCAGCGGGCCTGCCGGGCGAGTGACCGCTCGCCGAGCAGCGCGCCCGGCCGCCCGGCCGCGGCGAGCAGCTCGGCGGTGAGCGGGTGCTGCGGGGCGGCGAGCAGCTCCGCACCGGTGGCCTCCTCGACGATGCGCCCCTCGTCGAGGACGACGACGCGGTCGGCGACGCGCAGGACGACGGCGAGGTCGTGGCTGACGACGACCATCGCCATGCCGCGCTCGACCTGGAGGTCGCGCAGCAGCGCGAGCAGCTTCGTCTGCTCGGAGGGGTCGAGCATCGCCACCGACTCGTCGGCGACGAGGAGCTTGGGGCGCAGCACGAGCGCGCGGGCCAGCGCGACGCGCTGGAGCTGCCCGCCGGACAGCTCGTGGGCGCGCCGCTCCGCGAACGCCGGCGAGGAGGGCAGGCGCACCTCGGCGAGGACCCCGGCGACCTCGGCGTCGCGCTCGGCGGGGGTGCCGACGCCGGCGACGTCGAGCGGTTCGCGGACCGCCTCGGCGACGCTCAGCCGCGGGGAGAGCGCCTCGTAGGGGTCCTGGAAGAGCAGCTGCGCCCGCCGGCGCAGCGCGGCGAGGTCGGCGCCGCGCGCGGCGAGGAGGTCGCGCCCCTCGAGCTCGACGCTGCCGGCGTCGGGCTCGACGAGGCGCACGAGGAGCTGGCCGAGGGTGGACTTGCCCGCCCCGGTCGGCCCGACGAGCCCGACGGCCTCGCCCTCGCCGACCTCGAGGCTGACGTCGTCGACGGCGGCGACCTCGCCGCGCCGTCGCCCACCGCGCCGGGGCCGGTAGGCCTTGGCCAGCCCCCGGGCGCGCAGGACCGGCACGCGCCCGCCGCGCACGCAGGCGACGAGGCGCGCGCCGTCCTCGCCCTCGGGCGCGACGAGCGGCGGGCGGCGCTGCTCGCAGGCGGCCACGGCCTGGGTGCAGCGCTCGAGGAACGGGCAGCCCTGCACGACCTCGCCGGGCTCGGGCGGGGCACCGCGGATGCCGCGGAGGTCCTTGACGTCGCCGAGGGTGGGCACGGCGTTGGCCAGCCCCCAGGTGAACGGCGCGCGCGGGTCGTCGAGGACGCGGGCGGCGGGGCCGCGCTCGGCGAGCCAGCCCCGGTAGAGCACCGCGACGTCGTCGGCGAGGCCCCGCAGCGCGTCGAGGTCGTGGGTGATGAGCAGCAGCGCGGTGCCCGCCGCGCGGATGCGGCCGAGCAGGGCGAGGACGCGCGCGCGGCTGAGGAGGTCGAGCCCGGCGGTGGGCTCGTCGAGGACGACGACCTCGGGGTCGAGCACGAGCGCCATCGCGAGCAGGGCGAGGCGGCGCTGCCCGCCGGAGAGCTCCTCGGGGGTGCGCTCGAGCGCCGCGGCGCCGAGGCCGACGTCCTCGAGGGCCGCGGCGGCGCGCGCGCTGGCCTCGCCACGCGCCAGCCCCTCGTGGACGCGCAGCGGCTCGGCGATCTGCGCGCCGATCGACAGCGCCGGGTGCAGCGAGGCCGTCGACTGCGGCACGAGCGCGAGGCGCCGCCAGCGCACCGCCTGCCACCCGGCCTCGTCGAGGCCGGCGAGGTCGCGTCCGGCCAGCCGCAGCCGACCCTCGACGCGGGCCTCGGGCAGGAGCCCGAGCAGGGCCTTGGCAAGGCTCGTCTTGCCCGACCCCGACTCGCCGAGCACCCCGAGGCAGCGCCCGGGCGCGAGGCGGAGGTCGAGGTCGTCGACGGCGCGCACCGGCGGCGGGCCCGGGTAGGTGACCGTGAGCCCGGCGAGGTCGAGGACGGGGGCGCTGGCGAGGCTCATGGGGTCGCTCCGGGCCGATGGCGACTCGTCCGTGGGTTGCTGCGGCCCTCGAGGCCGACGCCGGTGAGGGTGAGGCCGATGAGCAGCGCGCTGATCGCCAGCGTCGGCGGCAGCAGCCACCACTGCCACGCCGGGGTGTAGAAGAGCCCGGAGAACTCGATGGCGTCGCGCAGCGTGCGACCCCAGCTCGCGCCTGTGGGGTCGCCGAGGCCGAGGAAGGCGAGGCCGGCCTCGAGCAGCACCGCGCGGCTCGCCGCGGCGACGAGCGCGGCGGCGAGCACGAGCGCGAGCTCGGGCAGGAGGTGGCGGCGCATGACGTGCCGCGCGCCGGCGCCGAAGCCGCGGGAGGCCCGGACGTGGGCGCGGGTGCGCAGGCTGCGGGTCTGCGCGCGCACGATCCGCGCGGTGCCGGGCCAGAACACGAGGGCGATCGTCGCGGCGATGAGCGGGGCGCTCGGGCCGAGGTAGGCGCCGACGAGGACGAGCAGCGGCAGCCGCGGCACGACGAGGGCGAGGTCGACGACGCGCATCGTCGCGGCCTCGACGGTGCCGCCGAACCAGCCGGCGGCCAGCCCGATCGTGCCGCCGAGCGCGACGGTGCCGGCCCCGGCGAGCAGCGCGACGGCAAGGGAGGTCCGCGCGCCGGCGGCGAGCTGGGCGGCGAGGTCCTGCCCGACGGCGTTGGCCCCGAGGGGCAGGCCGGCCGACGGCGCGGCCAGCGGCGCGGCGACGAGCTCGCGGGGTCCGTGGGCGAGGAGGAGCGGGCCGGCCAGGGCGAGCAGGGCCACGGCGCCGAGCAGCCCGAGGCCGACCCGCGCGGTCGGCGAGGCCCATAGCGCGCGCAGGCCGCCCTCGGGCGCGGCGGCGTCGGTGGGGGGCGCGCTCACGAGGCCGCGCTCCGCGGGTCGACCCAGCGCGCGGCGAGGTCGACGAGGAGGTTGACGGCGAGCACGACGAGGGCGAGGACGAGGAAGGCCCCCTCGAGGACGGGGTAGTCGCGGGCGGCGACGGCCTCGAGCAGCAGCGAGCCCATGCCGGGGTAGGCGAAGACCGCCTCGACGAAGACCGCGCCCTGGGCGGCGAAGGCGACCTGCAGGCCGACGGCGGTCAGCAGCGGCAGCAGGGCGCTGCGCCCGGCGTGGACGAACTGCCGGCGCCGCAGCGGCAGGCCCTTGGCCTCGGCGAGGAGCATGTGGTCGGCCCCGAGCACCCCGACGACGGTGTGGCGCTGCAGGAGGAAGAGCGTCGCGGTCAGCGACAGCGTGAGGGTGGCCAGCGGCAGGACGAGGTGGGCGCCGACGTCGGCGAGGGCCGCGAGGCCGCTGCCGTGCTCGGCGAAGGGGGTGCGCGCCCCGCCGACGGGCAGGACCGGCAGGAGCACCGCGAAGGCGATGAGCAGGAGCGTCGCGAGGACGTACTCGGGGATCGCGCGCAGGGCGGTCAGCCCGACGAGCGCGACCCGGTCGCCGGTGCGCCCGCGGTGCCACGCCGCGAGGATGCCGAGGACGTAGCTCGCGGCGGTGGAGAGCAGCAGGGCCGGGCCCATGAGCAGCAGCGTCCACGGCAGGTGGGCGGCGACGAGGCCCGAGACCGGGGCGTTGCGGGCGATCGACCAGCCGAGGTCGCCGGTGGCCAGGCCGCCGACGTAGCCCGCGAACTGCTCGGGCAGGGGCTGGTCGAGACCGTAGTGGGCGAGGACGCGCTCGCGCAGCTCGGGGTCGGTGATCGCCACGCCGCTGGCGGGGTCGTCGAGCGCGGCGAGGGGGTCACCGGGCAGCGCCCGCGGCAGGGCGAAGACGAGCACGACGAGCGCGGCCAGCGTCAGCCCCGACAGGGCCGCGCTGACCGCTGGTCGGCGTCGCTCGGCCATCGCGTGGCCTCAGCGCTCGAGGGTCGTCGCGCCGGTGACGTGCATGAGCTTGTTGCGGCTGAGCCCGCACGGCGGGCAGCCGGGCGTGGCGGCGAAGGCGTCGAAGGCGCCCGGGTCGAAGAAGCCGAGCTGCGAGGGCACGTAGAGCGAGAGCACCGGCAGCTCCTCGGCGAGGATCGCCTGGAGCTCGTCGAGGGCGGCGGCGCGCTCGTCGTCGTCGACGGCCCGGCGCTGGCGCTCGGCGAGCTCGTCGACGCGCTCGTGGGCGAAGCCGTGGGCGGCGGAGAAGGCCTGCGGCTCGCCGGTGTAGCGCAGCCGCAGGACGTCGGGGTCGGCGCCGACGTCGCCGTAGCCGATGAGGGCGAGGGCGTACTCGCCGGCCCGCGCCCGCTCGTCGGCGTCGGCGGGGTCGCGCACGTCGGGCTCGACGGCCAGGCCGACCTTGGCGAGCTGCTCGGCGACGAGCTCGGGCGTGCGGGTGTCGTAGCGCGCGCTCGCGAGGAGGTCGATCGCGAAGGGCTCGCCGTCGGGCAGCTGCCGCCAGCCGTCGCCGTCGGCGTCGACGAGGCCGATCCCGTCGAGGAGCTCGGCGGCGGCCTCGGGGCCGCCCTCGTAGGCCGGCAGCCCGTCGGCGCTCCAGGCGTTGGCCGGCGCGAGGCCGCCGGTGCTGCCGGGCTCGCCGCGGCCGAGCAGGAGCCGGTCGACGAGGTCGGCGCGGTCGATGGCGTGGGCGAGGGCCTGACGGAAGGCGCGCTCGTCGAAGGGGAAGCCCGCCTCGAGGTTGGTGTGCAGCGCCATGTTCCACTGCCCGCGCTCCTCGACGACGGCGAAGTCGGCGGCGAGCGCGTCGACCTGGGCCTCGGGCACGCCCTGCTCGAGGGCGACCTCGGCGACGTCGAGGGCGCCGCGCGCGAGGGCGCGGGGCTCGTCGTCGACGGGCACGAAGGCGACCTCACCGACGACCGGCCGCCCGGGGACGTGCGCGTCGTGGGCCTCGAAGAGGTAGCTGCCAGCCGCCTCGTCGTGCTCGACGAGGCGGTAGGGGCCCGAGCCGACGAAGGCGTCGTCGTCGCGGTAGCGCGCCGGGTCCTCGACGTCGCCCCAGACGTGCTCGGGGATGACGAGCATGCCCCAGAGCCCCGCGACGTCGGTCCCGAAGGAGGCCATCGGCTCCTCGAGCTCGAAGACGACGGTGCGCTCGTCCTCGGCGGCGACCTCGGCGATCGGCGCGCCGAGGACGCGCCCGACGTGGGGCACGCCTGCCGCCCCGCCGGGGCCCTCGGCGATGTAGTCGTGGCTGAAGACGACGTCGGCGGCGGTCAGCGGCTCGCCGTCGTGCCAGCGCGCGTCCTCGCGCAGGGTGAAGCGCCAGGTCAGCCCGTCGTCGGCGACCTCCCAGGACTCGGCGAGCCAGGGGATCGTCTCGCCGTCGACGTCGCGCCACAGCAAGGTGTCGAAGACGAGGCCGGCCTTGATCATCCCCGGCCCGCGGACGTAGCCGAACGGCGTCGGCGAGCCCCACTGCCCGCCGGCGAGGCGCAGGCGGTCGACACGCGCCGGCGCGGCGTCCCCACCCACGTCGTCCCCGTCGGCGTCACCGGCGGCCTGGCCGTCGGCGTCGGCGTCGATGCCGGCACCCTCGGCACCGGCGGTCGCGTCGTCGTCGGGGGACCGCACCGCGCCCTCGCACGCGAGGAGCGCGACGACGAGGACGACGAGCAGCCCGGCGAGGCTGCTGCGGCGCGTGGGACGGGTCAAGGCGCTCCCCCGACGGTGACTCGCGACGGCGTGGACCTGCCCGGACGCTAGCATTCTTGCAAGTCATTCGCTATTGCGAGTCACTGGCGGAGACGGCCCCGGGCGTTTGTCGCCCGCACCGCGGAGGAAACCCTCGCAGCGACCGCATCGCGTCCTCCACGCGCCCGCGCCGCGTCCGCGGCCCGCGAGCCCCGCAGCCCCAGGAGCCCCGCATGAACCGTCTCGTCCACGCCTCCTCGCCGTATCTGCGCCAGCACGCCGAGAACCCCGTGCACTGGCACGAGTGGGGCGAGGAGCCCTTCGCCGAGGCGCGCGAGCGCGACGTGCCGGTCTTCCTCTCGGTGGGCTACTCCTCCTGCCACTGGTGCCACGTCATGGCCCACGAGTCCTTCGAGGACCCCGCCACCGCCGAGGTCCTCAACGCGCGGTTCGTGAGCGTCAAGGTCGACCGCGAGGAGCGCCCCGACGTCGACGCGGTCTACATGGACGCGGTGCAGGCGATGACCGGCCGCGGCGGCTGGCCGATGAGCGTCTTCCTCACCCCCGAGGGCGTGCCGTTCTTCGCCGGGACGTACTGGCCGGCCGAGGAGCGCGCTGGCCTGCCGTCGTTCGTCCGCGTCCTCGAGGCGGTCAGCGAGGCGTGGGTCAACCAGCGCGAGGAGGTCGACGCCTCCACCGGCAGGATCCGCGCCCACCTCGAGGGGCTCCAGCGCGTCGAGGACGCCGGCGACGTCGCCGACGCGAGCCTCGCCGCCGACGCCGCCGCCGCCTGCGTCAGGGCGTGGGACAGCACCCACGGCGGCTTCGGTGGCGCACCGAAGTTCCCGATGGCGATGACGATCGACTTCCTGCTCGCCCACCACGTGCGCACCGGCGACGAGGGCGCGCTGCGCGCGGCGACCCACAGCCTCGAGGCGATGGCCCGCGGCGGCATCCACGACCAGGTCGGGGGCGGCTTCCACCGCTACGCCGTCGACGACACCTGGCTCGTGCCGCACTTCGAGAAGATGCTCTACGACAACGCCCTGCTGCTGCGCGCCTACACCCACGCCTGGCAGGTCACCGGACAGCCGCGCTGGCGTCGCGTCGCCGAGGGGATCGCCGACTACCTCCTGCGCGACCTGCGCGATCCCGGCGGCGGGCTCTCCAGCGCCACCGACGCCGACAGCGAGGGCGTCGAGGGCAAGTACTTCACGTGGACCCTCGAGGAGTTCACCGAGGTCGTCGCCGCGACCGGGGAGGACCCCGCGTGGTGGGCCGGGTACTTCGGCGTGCGCGAAGGCGGCAACTTCGAGGGGGCGAGCATCCTGCACCGCCCCGGCGCGGGCGGTGAGGCCGACGACGACGGCGACCTCGCCGAGCGCCGGGCGCGCGTGGCCGAGGCCCTGCGCGCCCGGCGCGAGACCCGCGTGCCGCCCGGCCTCGACGACAAGGTGCTCGCGAGCTGGAACGGCCTCGCCCTCGGCGCGCTCGCCGAGGCCGGCGCGGCGCTCGGCCGCCGTGACTACGTCGACGCCGCGGCGGGCGTGGCGTCGTTCCTGCGCCGCCACCTCGTCGTCGACGGGCGGCTGCGCCACGCCTGGACCGCCCGCGGCGGAGCCAGCGACCAGACCTTCGCCGAGGACCTCGCCTACCTCGCCCAGGGCCTGCTCGCCCTCGCCGAGGCCGCACCGGACCCGACGTGGGTGGGCTGGGCCGCCGAGCTCGCCGCCGAGGCCGAGCAGCGCCACGCCGACCCCGAGGGCGGCGGCTACTTCGCCACGCCCGACGACGGCGAGGCGCTGCTGACCCGCCCCAAGGAGCTCTGGGACAACGCCACGCCCGCGCCGTCGAGCGTCATGGCCGACGTCGGCCTCCAGCTCGCCGCGCTCACCGGGCACGCGGGGCACACCGAGGCCGCGCAGCGGGTGCTGCGCCGCTTCGCCGGGCGGGCCGCCCAGGCGCCCACCGGCCATGGCGAGCTCCTGCGCGCCCTCGAGCGCGACCTCGCGCCCACCCGCGAGGTCGCCGTCGTCGGCGCACCCGACGACCCCGCCTTCGCCGACCTCCTCGCGGTGGCCCGCGAGCGCTGGCGACCCGGAGACGTCCTCGCCGCCGCCGCGCCGGGCGACGACGACGTCCCGCTGCTCGCCGGCCGCGACGCCGTCGAGGGCCGTCCGGCGGCCTACGTCTGCCGGGACTTCGCCTGCGCGAGACCGGTGACCGACCCGGCCGACCTGCGCGCCCTGCTCGACGACGCCGCGTGAGGACCCGCGCGCGCGACACCGCGCCGGCCTTGCCCTACCCTGACGGCACCATGCCCGCGGCGCGGGGGCCCGCGCCCCCGGGCGGTGCCGTCACGGGAGGACGCTGATGAGCGAGGCCGGCCGGCCCGAGCCCGCGGTGCCCGACCGCACCCTGGCCGCGCTCGGCCTCGGGGTCGTGCGCGTGCGCCGCGACGCCGACGGCGTCCACCGGATCCTCGGCGCCCACCGCCCGCCGCACGAGCCGATGCCCAATGGCTGCGAGGCCCGCGATGAGGAGCTGGCCGGCGCCGCGCTCACCGACACGCTGCCGCCAGCCACCGCCGAGGTCGTCCTCGCGCTGCTCGCCGAGGCCGAGGCCGCCGGCACCGCCGAGCGCGACGGCGTCGAGGTCGCCTGGCGCGACGGCGCCGAGCGCTGGTACCGCTTCGCCGCGGCGCGTGAGGACGACGGCGCCACGCTCACCGTCCTCGTCCTCGACGTCACGAGCGCGCGGACGCAGCGCTCGAGCGCCGCGCAGGTCGCCGCCGAGCGCGCCGCGGTCGTGGGTGCGCTGCGCGACGCCGTCGTCATCCTCGATGCGACCCGGCGCGTCATCGACGCCAACGAGGCCGCCGAGGCGATCCTCGGCACGCCCCTGGCGGGCCGGTCGTGGGAGGAGGTCCGCAAGCGTGTCCGCATCGAGCGGCTCTCCGAGCCCGGCGCCCGGCTGCTCGACCTCGTGCTCAACGGTCACGAGGCCCCGCCCGTCGACGTCCGCTTCGTCGCGACCGACGGGCGGGAGGTCTACGCCGACGTCGTCGTCGAGCCGCTGCGCGTCGACGGCGAGATCGTCGGCGCGGTCGTGCTCCTCGCGGACGTCACCGAGGCGCGGCGGCTCGAGGCCGAGCGCTCCCGGCTCATCGAGCGGCTGCTCAGCCAGCAGGACGACCTCTCCCGCGACCTCGCCAGCGCCCTGCACGACGGGCCGGTGCAGACGCTGACCCAGGCCCTCATGACCGTGGGGATGGCGCGCGACTTCGGTGACGCCCTCGACGCCGAGGCCCTCGGGACGCTGCTCGAGCGCGCCGCCGGCGAGTTGCGCGGCCTCATGGGCGAGCTCGCGAGCGCGCCGGTCGGCGAGGGGCTGTCGGCCGCGCTCGGCGACCTCGTCGCCGACTGGATGGCCGAGGACCGCCACGCCGCGATGCACCTCTCCGGGCCCGACCTGCCGCGGCTGTCGCCCGCGCGCGAGGCGCTCGTCTACCGGGTCGCCGCCGAGGCGGTCAGAAACGCCCGCAAGCACGCCCCCGACAGCCCCGTGCGCGTCCATCAGGCCGTCGAGGACGGCGAGGTCGTCGTCACCATCGCCGACGAGGGGCCCGGCTGCAGCCCCGACGACCAGCAGCGCGCCGCCGAGGACGGCCATCTCGGCCTCGTGCTCTCCCGCGAGCGCATGACCGCCGCCGGCGGCACGATGACGATCGACGCCGACGGCTCGGGCACCCGCGTCGAGCTGCGGGCGCCGGCGTCGCGCCTCGGCGGGCGCCGCGCGGGGTCCCACGGGGACGCGCCGACGCGCGGCGACCGGGCGCCGACCGGCGGCGGCCCCGTGGACGCCGACCGTGCGACGGTGGACGGTGGAGGGTGGTCGTCGTAGCCGGCGACTAGCCTTCCGCCCATGACCTCCCCCCTCCTCGACGAGCTCAACGCCGAGCAGCGCGCCGCCGCCGAGGCGGTGCGTGGCCCGGTCTGCATCCTCGCCGGCGCCGGGTCGGGCAAGACGCGCACGATCACCTACCGCATCGCCCACCAGGTCGGCGAGGGCGTGGCCGCCCCCGACGAGGTGCTCGCGGTGACCTTCACCGACCGCGCCGCCCGGGAGCTGCGCGCGCGCCTGCACGGCCTCGGCCTCGAGCGCCCGGTGCGCGCGGCGACGTTCCACGCCGCGGCGTGGGCGCAGCTGCGCTACTTCTGGGACCGCGCCTTCCCCGACCGCCCGCGCCCCGAGGTCCTCGCCTCGAAGCTCAGCCTGCTCGTGCCGGTCGCCAAGCGGCTGCGCGTCGAGGGCCGCGACCTCGCCGCGGAGATCGAGTGGGCCAAGGCGCGGCGCCTGACCCCCGCGACGTACGCCGAGGGCCTCGCCGGACGGGTGCCGCCCCTGCCGGCCGCGCAGATGGCCGAGGTCTACGCCGGCTACGAGCGGGAGAAGGTCGAGCGCGGGCTCGTCGACTACGACGACATGATCACCCTCACGACGACGATGCTCGGGCAGGACCCCGCGATCGCCGAGGAGGTCCGCGAGCGCTACCGGGTCTTCACCGTCGACGAGTTCCAGGACGTCAACCCTGCCCAGCACGCGCTGCTCGAGGCCTGGCTCGGCGAGCGCGACGACCTCTGCGTCGTCGGCGACGACGACCAGACGATCTACTCCTTCACCGGCGCGAGCGCGCGCTTCCTCCTCAGCTTCGCCGAGCGCCACCCCGGCGCGCGGACGGTCACGCTCACCGAGAACTACCGCTCGACCGCGCAGGTCCTGCGGCTGGCCTCGAGCGTCCTCGCCCCCGGGCGTGCCGGCCCGCCCAAGCGGCTGCGCGCCACCGTCGCCGACGGCCCCGAGCCGGTGCTCGCCGCCTGCGAGGACGACGATGACGAGCTCGCCCGCCTCGTCGCCGGCATCCGGCGACTGCTCGCCGAGGGCGTGCCCGCCGGCGAGATCGCCGTGGCCTACCGCATCAACAGCCAGTCCGAGCCGGTCGAGGCGGCGCTGTCAGCGGCGGAGATCCCCTACGCGGTGCGCGGCGACGAGGGCTTCTTCGCCCGCCCGGAGATCCGCCAGGCGCTCGCGCTGCTGCGCGAGGCCGCCGGCGCGCCACCACGGCGCGACGGCCCGCCGCCACCGGAGGGCACGACGCCGGCGGCCCCGCGCCAGGCCGACCGCGAGGTCGAGCGGGTCCTGCGCGAGGGGCTGTCGTGGCATCCCCGACGCGAGCCCTCCGGCGGGGTGGCCCGCGACCGCTGGCGCAACCTCGGCGCCTTGCTCGACGCCGCCGCGCGGGAGGTCCGCGCCGAGCCGGCGACGACCCTCGCCGACCTCGTCGCGATCTTCGAGCGACGCGCCGCCGACGGCCAGGCCACCGCCGACCCCGACGGGGCGGTGACCCTGCTGACCCTGCACAAGGCCAAGGGCCTCGAGTTCGACGCGGTCTTCCTCCTCGCCGTCGAGGAGGGCCTGCTGCCGATCAGCCACGCCAAGGACGACGACGAGGCGATCGCCGAGGAGCGCCGGCTGCTCTACGTCGGGGTGACCCGGGCGCGGCGCCACCTCCAGCTGTCGTGGGCGGCGGCGCGCCCGAGCCGCAGCGGCCGGATGACGAACCGGCGACGCTCGCGCTTCCTCGACGGCCTCGTCGACGACGCCCCCGCCCGGGGCCGCAAGCGCGGCGGCAGAGGCGGCGCATCCCGCGGGGCGAGCCCGCGGCTGCCCGGCGCGGCCAACGGCGCCCCACCGCGCGACGAGGCGCTCGCCGATGCGCTCCGCGACTGGCGCCGCGAGCGCGCCACCCGCGACGGCGTGCCCGCCTACGTCGTCTTCCCCGACCGCACCCTCGACGAGCTCAGCCGCCACCGCCCGACGAGCGCCGCCGAGCTCGCGGCGATCCCCGGACTCGGCCCCACCCGCCTCGAGCGCTACGGCGCCGAGCTCCTCGAGGTCCTCGCCGGCTGAGGGCACCCGGCCCGGCGCTGCGGTAGCGTGCGCGGCGCCGAGGAGAGCCCGCCACGACGCCCGAGGTCGCCCGCGTGTCCGACGCCCTGTTCACCGACTTCTACGAGCTCACGATGATGGCGGGCTACCACGCCGCCGGGCGTGCCGAGGAGCCCGCGGTCTTCGACCTCTTCTTCCGCCACAACCCCCAGGGCGTCGACCACGTCGTCGCCGCCGGGCTCGACCCTGTCCTCGACGTCCTCGAGCGCCTCGCCTTCGACGACGACGACCTCGCCTACCTCGACTCCCTCGGCCGCTTCGACGAGGGATTCCTGTCCTGGCTCGCCGACCTCACCTTCACGGGTGACGTCTGGGCGATCCCCGAGGGACGCCTCGTCTTCGGCCGCGAGCCGCTCGTGCGCATCGAGGCACCGCTCGCACAGGGCCAGCTCGTCGAGACCGCCGTCATCAACCGCATCGCCTACGGCACCCTCATCGCGAGCAACGCCCGGCAGGTCAGCCTCGCTGCGGCCGGCAAGCCGGTCCTCGAGTTCGGCGCGCGGCGGGCGCACGGGCCCGACGGCGCGGTGAGCGCGACCCGCGCCGCGCTCGTCGGCGGTTGCGCGGCGACGTCGAACGTCGAGGCGGCACGGCGCTACGACCTGCCGGTCTCGGGCACCCAGGCGCACTCCTGGATCATGTCCTGGGCCGACGAGCTCGAGGCCTTCCGCGCCTACGCCCGGACCTTCCCCGAGGACTGCATCCTGCTCATCGACACCTACGACACCATCGAGGTCGGCCTGCCCCACGCGATCACCGTCGCCGACGAGCTCGCCGAGGCCGGCTACCGCCTCGGCGGGGTGCGCCTCGACTCCGGCGACCTCGGCGCGCTGTCCCGCGAGGTCCGCGCCCGCCTCGACGATGCGGGGCACCCCGACGTCTCGATCATCGTCTCCGGCGACCTCGACGCGCCCAAGGTCGCCGCCCTCGAGGCCGTCGGCGCGCCCATCGACGGCTACGGCGTCGGCACGGCGCTGGTCACCGCGCGGCAGGATCCCGCCTTCAGCGGCGTCTACAAGCTCGCCGAGATCGCCGGCGAGCCGGTGATGAAGCTCTCGAGCAGCCCGGAGAAGTCGACCGAGCCCGGCCGCAAACAGGTCTGGCGCACGAGCTCCGGCGACGTCATCGGCCTCGCCGACGAGGAGGTCGACGGCGAGCCGCTGCTGTCGTGCGCGATGCGCGGAGGCCGGCGCCTCGCCCCAGCCACGCCGATCGCCGAGCTCGCGCGGCGCGCCAGCGCCGACGCCGAGCGCGTCGCCGCCGCCGGCGACTGGCCGATCACGCGCACCCCCGGTCTCGAGGCGCTGCGCAACGACCTCTCCGCACGCTCGAGGGTCTGAAGGGCCCGCTCCCGGGACAGGCGCGCGGGCCCCGGATACACGTCGGCCCCCGACGCGGTCGGGGGCCGAGGCGCGAGACGGGGACGTGGTTACGCGTCCTCGTCGTCCATGTCGTCGTCCATGTCGTCGTCGAGGTCGTCGTCCATGTCGTCGTCGAGGTCGTCGTCCATGTCGTTCTCGACCTCGTCCTCGAGGGGGTCGTCGAGCACGTCGTCGTCGGCGACGTCGTCCTCACAGGCGGCCACGCTGATGGCGAGCAGGCCGGCGAGCAGGGCGGCGAGCAGGTTCTTGCGCATGGTGCATCCCTCCGATAGGTGAACGGGAAGTGCGTTCGTTGACGCCGCCCTCACCATGCCCGCTGCCTCTGCTCTTGCGTCGTGGCCAACAGGACAATCACCCCCCGTCCACGCGACGCAACCGCAGACCGTGCGTGCCCGCCTCCTCACGCAGCGCACCGATCTGGCAGAGCCGGACGAGATCGCCCTCGGCCTCGTCGCGGTCGACGCCGGCGTCGGCGGCGTACTCGGCCACGGTGACCGCCTCCCCGGGCGCGAGCCGGCCGAGCACGACGCTGGACCTCGCGGGTGGCGCGGGCAGCGGCCCGTCGAGCTCGCGGACCGCGGCCTCGAGGTCGGCGACGAGCGGCTCGCTGACCCGCTCGAGCCAGGCGGTGAGGTCACCGCGGCGCCGGCCGGTCGCGGCGACCTCGGCGTGGTAGGCGAGCGGCTCGGCGGCGAGGGCGACCTCCGGCGCGGCGAGCCCGTCGGGGTCGAGGCCCCGCTCGACGAGCACCGCCCGCGACAGCAGACGGGCGAGCCTGCCGTTGGCCGCCGGGTAGGGCTGCCAGGCGAGGAGGCGCTCGTGGAGGACGCCGGCGACGATGAGCGCGGGAAGCGCCGCGGCCTCCTGCCGCAGGAAGCGCCACAGCCCCTCGAGCAGGCCGGGGACGGCCTCGGGGTCGGGCCCGCGGTAGAGCAGCTGGCCCTGGGCGCCGTCGTGGACGTCGAGCGCGACCCGCCGCGGCCGCGTCGCCGCCGCGGGGTCGACGAGGCCGTCGCAGACCCGCGCGTGCAGCGTCGCAGCGGCGGTGGCCGGGGCGTCGGCGAGCGCGGCGGCGGCCTCGTCGAGCGCACGGTGGGCGGCGAGCAGGTTGGCGTACTCGCGGGCGGCGACCTCATCGGTGGCCCGCTCGTCGAGCTTGAGCGCGGCCGCCCAGCCGCCGGCGCGCTCGCCGGGGCGCGCGACGTCGACCTGCCCGGACACCGCGCCGGCGTCGACGGCGGCGGCGGTCGCGTCGGTGATCGGGCTCGCGTCGAGGCGCAGCGAGGCGAGGGCGGCACGGCGCACCGCCTCGGCTCCGCGGGCGCGGCGCGCCGCGGGCGGGACCGCGCCGAGCGCCGCGGCGGCGGCCTGCGCGCGGGCCTCGAGGCGTCGCAGGTGCGGGCTCGCGGTGTAGCGGCCGATGGCCGCGCCGAGCTCAGCCACCGCGCAGCAGCCGCACGGGCTGCGCGGCGAGCCGCTGGGCCTGCGCGCGGCGACGGCCCTGGCGCCGGCCGATGGCGTAGCCGGCGCCGGCGGTCGCGGTGCTCGCCGCCGCGGCGGAGGCCAGGCGCAGGACGCGCTTGCTCTGGCGGTTGAACTCGACGACCGGCCAGCCGCGGGCGTGGGCGACGGCGAGCATCGGCCGGTCGGGGTTGACCGCGACGGGGTTGCCGACGAGGTGCATCATCGGCAGGTCGCTCGCGGAGTCGGAGTAGGCGTAGGAGCTCTGCAGGTCGTAGCCGCGCTCGGCGACGAGCCGGCGGATGACCTCCGCCTTGCCCTCGCCGTAGCAGAACGGTCCGGCGAGCTCACCGGTGTAGACGCCGTCGGCGATCTCCGACTCCGTGCCGAGCCCGCCGTCGAGGTCGAGGGCGCGGGCGATCTCGGCGACGATCTCCACGGGGCTCGCCGAGATGATCCACACCGCCCGGCCGGCCTCGGTGTGCATGTCGAGCAGCGCCTGGGCCTGCGGGGTGATGCGCGGCAGGATCTCCTCGATGACCTGCGGCGCGAGCCGGTGGAAGGTCTCGGCCTCGTGGCCGGCGACCGAGGCGAGGATGCGGTCGCGCAGGGCCTCGGAGCGCTCGTCGCTCGCGCCGAAGAGGCGGAAGCGCACCCCGCTCGCGCCGTCGGCGAGCAGGCGCGGCAGCGGCAGGAGCCCCTCGCGGTAGCAGGCCTTGCCGAAGTAGTAGGCGCTCGAGCCCGTCATGAGCGTGCGGTCGAGGTCGAAGAACGCCGCGGCGCTCGCCATGCCCGTCCCTCCTTGCCGTCGCGTGATCATGCTGGCACGTAGCCGGCCTCGGCCGCGGCCGGGCAGATCGGCAGGCGGCCGCACCAGCGGCAGTGCGGGGCGGCGAGCAGCCGCCACTCCTCCTCGGGCGGGCGGTCGTGCTCGAGGGCGACGGCCCGCGGCGCCTTGGCGGCGATGTCGCGCACGGCGGCCTCGAGGACGTCCTCGTCGACGTCCTCGTGGTCCCAGTCGGCCTCGTCGAGGTAGTACGTCGCCACCCGGAACGGCGCGACGTCGTGCTTGAGGGTGGCCAGCAGCGCGTAGAAGCGCATGTCGGCGAGATGGCGCAGGCTGTGGCGCCCGCCGGTCTTGAGGTCGAGCAGGAGCATGCGGCGCACGTCGGAGGTCGGCCCGCCCAGGCGCAGGTCCGGGCGGCCGCTCAGGATGAGCCTGCCGCCGTGCAGGCGCACCCGCAGGGCGTCCTCGGGGTGGACCTTCTTGTCGGGCAGGGCCGGGAACTGCTCGCGGAAGCCGGTGAGCAGCCCGCGCGCCTGCCCGCGCAGGGCGTCGGCCTCGGCGCCGTCGAGGCTCTCGAGGAACGTCGCCGCCGAGGAACCCGAGGTCACGAGCCGCTCCCAGGCGACGTCGATGACCTCAGCGGGGTCGCGCTGGCGCCCGCCGGCGAAGTCGATCTCGATGCCGTGGTGGGCGAGCTGGCCCTTGACGATCGGCGCGCTCCAGGTGAACTCGCCCTCGAGGAAGTCGACGAAGCGGCCGTCGCAGGACAGTGCGTCGAGCTTGCTCTTGCTGAGGAAGAGCTCCGCGCCGTCGGGCAGCGCCTCGGCGGCCTCGGCGGTGGCCTCGGACAGCTGCTCGCGCAGCCGCGCGGCGAGCGCCGGGTCGACGGGCGGTCGAGGCTCGGTCCAGGCGAGCAGCCCCTCACGAACGCGCTGCTGGGAGGGGGTGAGGGCGCCCTCAGTCACGCTCGTCGTCTCCGCCGGTGACCTCCCCGGGCGCGGGCCGCTCGTCGCGCTCGACGCGGACGACCTCGACGTCGATGGCCTCGCCGGAGGAGCCGGTCTGGCGTCCGACGCCGGGCTGGCTCATCCCCGTCGTGGCGCGCAAGCGGCGGGCGAGCAGGCGGCGCAGGCCGCTGCGGGTCGGCGCGAAGGCGAGCAGGAGGCCGACGCCGTCGGTGAGGAAGCCGGGGGTGACGAGCAGGGCGCCGGCGAGCAGGAGCAGGGCCCCGTCGACGACCTCGTTGCCCGGCAGCCGCCCCTCGTCGACCGCCCGGCGGAAGCGCACCCATGCCTTGAAGCCCTCGCGGCGCACGAGCGCGGCGCCGAGCAGCGAGATCACGACGACCGCGAGGAGCGTCGCCGGCGCGCCGATGACGCCGCCGACCTCGATGAGCACCCACAGCTCGGCGAAGCCGACGAGGACGAAGAGGAGGAAGAGCAGGGGCATGGTGTCGCTCCGGTGGCGGGGCTCGGACGTGGCGCCCGAACCGCTGCGCGGCCCAGTGTAGGAGGCACCTGCGACACCGCCGGGGCTCGCTCGGCGTCGGCCGGACGGGCCGGGCCCGGCGCCGGCCTCACCGGCCAGGCCCGCCGCCGGCCTCACCGGCCAGGTCCGCCGTGGGCCTGCCCGGCCAGCCCCGCTCAGCGCGCAGGCTTGGCGTTGGTCGGCGGCTTGTCGCGCACCGGCAGGGAGCCGTCCTCGTCGAGCACGCGCAGGCGCAGGACGTCGAAGGCCTCGCCGTGGGCTGCGCCGATGCGCTCGCCGTGCCGCGCGGTCCACTCCGACACCCGGCCGGTGGGGTCCCAGCCGGCGAGCTGGGTCTCGTGCGCGCGCAGCGCGGCGATCTTGCGCTCGAAGGTCTCGCTGATGTCGACGACGACCTCACCCTGCCCGAAGGCCATGAGCCAGACCTCGGCGACGTCCCAGGGCTCGAGGCCCTCGTCGATGAGGGTCGGGTCCCACAGCCGGGTCGAGGCTGCGGGGTTGATGCAGTCGAGGACGACCTCGCCGACCGCCCGGTGGTCGGGGTGGTTGACGATCCCGTCACGCCGCCAGCGCACCTGAGGGTCGAAGGTGATGATCGCCTCGGGGCGGTGGCGGCGGATCGTCGCGGCGACCTGACGGCGCAGGGCGAGTGTCGGCTCGAGGTAGCCGTCGTCGTAGCCGAGGAACGTCACGTCGCTCACGCCGAGCGCGGCGCAGGCGGCGCGCTGCTCGGCCTCGCGCAGCACCCGCAACCGCTCACGGGTCATCGCGGGGTCCGCCGAGCCCGAGGCGCCGTCGGTGACGACGAGGTAGCGCACGTCGGTGCCCATCGCGACCCACCGCGCGATCGTGCCGGCCGCGCCGAACTCCGCGTCGTCGGGGTGGGCGGCGACGACGAGCGCCCGGGAGAACGGGCGGGTCGGCTGCCAGGCGTGGGTGTCGGCCATCATGAGGCTCCTCGGGCGCGGTCTGGGCCTCGTGGAGTCTCGCCCGCCGCGCCACCCGCCAACCGCCCGGCCGCCCGCTAGGCTCGACGTGTCATGGGTACCGCACCTGGGATCGCACCCGAGCGTACGACCGAGCAGCGCGACGCGCTCGACCGGCCGTGGCAGGTCATCGTCTGGAACGACCCGGTCACGCTCATGTCCTACGTCGTCTACGTCCTGCAGAAGCTCTTCGGCTACGACGAGGCGACCGCGACGAGGCTCATGCTCCAGGTCCACCACGAGGGCAAGGCCGTCGTCGCCAGCGAGCCGCGCGAGCGGGCCGAGCACCACGTCGCGCGGCTGCACGCCCACGGTCTGCAGGCCACCCTCTCGCGCGCATGATCCGCCGCGAGATCGTCCCCATCGACGGCGGCATCGAGGTGGCGCTGCCCGCCGCCGAGCGCCGCCTCCTCGCGAGCCTGCCGGCGCAGCTGCGCGCGGTCCTGCGCGGCGAGGCGGGCCCGCCCGACGCCCACGAGCGGCTCTTCCCGCGGGCCTCGGAGGACCCCGACGTCGAGGCGTCGTACCGCGAGCTCGCCGCCGAGGGGCTGCTCGAGGAGCGTCTCGGCGCCGTCGAGGCCTTCGCCGAGACCCTCGAGGCCGGTGAGACCCGCCGCGCGACCTGGGAGGTCACCCTCGACGAGGAGGCCGCCGCCGCCTGGCTGTCGGCGACGAACGATGCCCGTCTTGTCCTCGCCTCGCTGCTCGGCATCACCAGTGAGGAGGACTGGGAGGCCGGCCCCGAGCCCGACGACGCGGCGAGCGCGGCGCTGCACTACCTCAGCTGGCTGCAGGAGGCCCTGCTCGCCGCGCTGCGCGGTGAGCCACTGCTCGAGGACTGACGCCGGGGGGCCACGCCGCTGACGACGCCGCGAACCCGCGGTTACCGGGGAGTAGCATGAGCAGCATGCGCACCCGCCTGCGCGCCGCGGAGCGGCGCACGCAACTGCTCGAGGTCGCCGGCAACCTCTTCGCCGAGCACGGCTACCACGGGCTGTCGATGGAGTCGCTCGCCGAGGCCGCGGGCGTGAGCAAGCCAGTGCTCTACCAGCACTTCCCCTCCAAGCGCGACCTCTACCTCGGGCTCGTTGCCGACGCCGTCGAGGAGATGGAGGCGCGCGTCAGCGGCGCCCTCGAGGGCACGAGCGACAACAAGGCGCGGATCACCGGCGCCGTCTCGGCGTACTTCGACTTCGTCGAGGACTCCCGCTTCGGGCTGCTCTTCACCACCGCCGAGCTCGCCGACGAGGCGGTCCGCGACGCCGTGGAGGGCGCGTTCAACCGGGTGGCCTCCCAGATCGCCGGGCTCATCGCCGAGGACGCCGGCCTGGACTCCGACGCCGCGCTCTTCCTGGCCGCGAGCCTGCGCGGCCTCGCCTCGGAGGGGGCGCGCTGGTGGGTCGAGCGCGGGACGATGCCCAAGGCCGAGGCCGTCCACCTCGTCTCCCGCCTGGCCTGGCGCGGCCTCGGCGCCTTCGACGCCGGCACGCCGGTCAAGGACGCCGCGCAGGACCGCGCCACCGCCCCGCCGGGCTAGCGGGCGCAGGACCGCGCGTCCGCCCCGCCGGGCTCACGGGCGCAGGACCGCGCGTCCGCCCCGCCGGGCTCACGGGCGCAGGACCGCGCCCCCGCCTGCCCGTGGAAGCCGCCGTTCGAGGGTTGCCCGTCAGGGGTTGCCGCCCCAGTACGTGCGGACCTCGTCGGCGGGGTAGACCGTCTGGCACGGGATGTTGTTGCGGGAGGCGTCCATGCGACTCGGGAATCCCTGGATCTCCCAGTACAACGCCGCGTCGAAGTAGTCGTAGCCCATCGCGCGCAGGTCCCGGCAGAACAGCCCCGACGGGAGGTTGTACACCGAGGTGAGCCCTCCTGGCGGCACCGGTGAGCCCGTGCTGCCCGGGTAGAGGTCGCCCCAGTACGACCGGACCTCATCGGCGGGGTAGATCGTCTCGCAGGGGATGCCGTTGTTCGAGGCGTCCATGCGGGTCGGCCGGCCCTCGAGCTCCCAGTACGCCACCGCCTCCCAGTAGGCGAAGCCCTGGGGGGCGATGTCGCGGCAGAACAGCCCCGACGGGAGGTCCTCGACGGTGGCGATCGCCGCCTCGGCCTCCTCCTCCTGCTCCTCCTCGGCGCGCTCGCGGAGGTCCTCGACGGTCGCTCCCGGGTAGCTGAACTGCAGGAGCCCGAGGACCTCGCCGGGGGCGATGAGGTCGTTGAAGCTCGCGGCAGTCTCGCCGTCGATGAGGACGACGATGCCGAAGTCCTGCGGCCCCTCCCCGCCCTCGCACTCGAGCGCGTAGGACACCTGCACGAGGAACTCCCCGGTGGGGGCGGCCCGCTCGGGCCAGCGGACGTGCTCGCTCGGGCGGTCGGTGGTCGCCTCGCAGTTGCCGTTCGCGTCAGCCTCGAGCAGGCCGCCGGAGGGCACCTCGGTCGCGGCGTGTGAGACCCAGTCGCCCTCGGGGTCGACGACCTCGAGGTCGAGGTCGGCGTGGCTCGACCACGTCAGCCGCACCTCGATGTCGCTCTCCTCGGGCGGCGCCTCGGTGGCCTCGGTCGGCGTGGGCTCGGGGGCGGGCGCGAGGTCGACGTCCTGAGCGTCGCCGGAGAGCAGCATCCAGGCGCCCCCGCCACCGAGCAGCGCGAGCAGGAGCACGCCCACGACGATGCCGGCGATCAGCCCCCCTTTGCCGCCGCCGCTGGCCTCCTCGTCCCACGGCGGCTCGGTGGGAGGCCCATCCCCTGGCGCGTAGCCACCACCCGGCGGTGGCGGGCCGTGCGGCGGCGGGTAGCCACCGCCCGGAGGCGGTGGGGCCCCCGGAGGCGGTGACCCCGGCGGTGGGGGTGGCGCTCCCGGCGGTGGGGCTCCCGGCGGTGGCGGTGGCGGCTGCGCCATGCTCGACCTCGACTTCCACCCTCGCGCCGGGCCCGTCACCCAGGCGTCTCCACCCCGTAGGGTCCGCGGCAACGCCCGCCCGCGCAGGGGTCCAACGACCGCGGTCCCGAGGGCCTCCGGCCTCCACGCGGCGCGCGTGCGGCTGCTCCTGCTGACGCGCGGCCCACTCACCCGTTCGATGGAGCGAACGGCCGCCCCGGCGGCCACACGCTCCACCCACCGCCGCGCCGGCGCCCCCACCCCGCCGCGCCGCTCGCCCCTGCCCACTCGATGGAGAGAACGGCCGCCCCGGCGGCCAGAGGCTCCACCCGCCACCGCGCCGGCGCCCCCACCGCCGCGCCAGCGCCCCCACCCCGCCGCGCCGCTCGCCCCTGCCCACTCGACGGAGCGAACGGCCGCCCCGGCGGGCAAACGCTCCACCCACCGTCACAAGGCCCACCGGCGCGGCGCTCCGGGGTGCACCCCCGAAGCCCCCTTGCGGGGCCCGAGCCTGCCGCGCTGCTAGGCTCGTGGTATCACCGCCCGTGCGCACCATCCGCACGAGGCCGCCCGAGGCGCTGCGAGCGCGCGGGCGCCACCCCGGCCGCGCACCGCGACGAACCGTCGCATCCCGGCGCGCCGCGAGACGACAAGCGAGTCCTCCGTGACCGACACCACCACCGCCACCCCCGCCATCCGCTCCTTCCCCGAGCTCGGCGTCGACCAGCGCATCGCCGACACCCTTGCCCGCGACGGGATCACCACGCCCTTCGCGATCCAGGAGCTCACCCTGCCGCTCGCCCTCTCCGGCGCCGACGTCATCGGCCAGGCGCGCACGGGCACCGGCAAGACGCTGGCCTTCGGCATCCCGCTGCTGCAGCGGCTCGATCCCAAGGCCGCGCACGTCCAGGCCCTCGTCATCGTCCCGACCCGCGAGCTCTGCCTGCAGGTCCATGACGACCTCGCCCTCGCCGGCACCGACCTCGGCGTCAAGACCGTCGCGGTCTACGGCGGCAAGGCCATCGAGGACCAGAGCGCCGCGCTCGAGGCCGGCGCGCAGGTCGTCGTCGGCACCCCCGGGCGCCTGCTCGACCTCATGCGCCGAGGCATCCTGCGCCTCGGGGGCGTGCGGGGCCTCGTGCTCGACGAGGCCGACGAGATGCTCGACATGGGCTTCCTGCCCGACGTCGAGCAGCTCATCGAGGCCTGCGACGACGACCGCCAGACGCTGCTGTTCAGCGCGACGATGCCCTCGGAGGTCGTCGGCCTCGCACGGCGCTACATGCACAAGCCGACGTTCATGCGCGCCGACGTCGAGGAGCCGCGCATCGGCCCGGAGACCGCGCAGCACTTCCTGTCCTGCCACGGCATGGACAAGCCGGCGGTCCTCGCGCGCATCCTCCAGGCGCCTGGCCGCGGGCTCTGCGTCGTCTTCACCCGCACCAAGCGCATGGCCGACACCCTCGTCAGGGAACTCGAGGAGCGCGGGGTCGAGGCCTCGGCGATCCACTCCGACCTCCGTCAGGAGGCCCGCGAGCGCACCCTGCGGCGCTTCCGCGAGGGCAAGGTCGACGTGCTCTGCGCCACCGAGGTCGCCGCGCGCGGCCTCGACATCAGCGACGTCACCCACGTCATCAACTACGACTGCCCCGACGACGAGAAGATGTACCTCCACCGGATCGGCCGTACCGGCCGGGCCGGCGCGGCGGGCGTGGCGGTGACCCTCGCGGTGTGGAACGAGCTCGCGCGCCTCGAGATGATCAAGAAGGCCCTCGAGATCGACGTGCCGACCCACGAGGTCTTCTCGACCTCGCCCCTGCTCGACGAGATCTTCGAGCTGCCCCCGCGCGAGGTCGGCAAGCGCGCGAGCGGACGCAGCACGGGGGGCCAGCGCGGCAGCGGCAAGCGCGAGGGCGGCCAGGGCGGCGGCGGCGACAAGCGCGGCGGCGCGGGTCGCGGCGACGATCGCTCACGCGGGCGCGGGGGCAAGCGTGGCGGCGACCGCCGCGGCGGGCGCGACGACGAGGGCGGGCGCAACGACGAGGGCGCCCAGCGCCGGGACTCAGGCGAGCGCCGCGTCAAGCGCACCCACCGCGTGGGCCAGCGCGCCGAAGGCGAGGCCGCCGAGGCCACGCCATCCTCCGAGCGCGACGGCGGTGGCGCGACCGACGCGCCAGCCGACGCACCGGCCGAGCCGCGCAAGCGCGTCCGCCGTCGCGTCGAGGCGCCGACGATCTCCGCCGCCGAGCGCGACGCCGACGGCGAGCCGATCACCGCGCCGAGCCAGGCCGCTGCCAGCGAAGAGGCGACCGACGGCGGCGCGAGCCAGGAACAGACCGGCATCGCCGATGCCCCGACCGACGCCGAGGAGACCTCACCCCGACGCGCGTCCAACGTTCGTGGGAAGTCGGACGCCACGCAGCGCCAGCGCGTTCGGCAGCGCACCCGCCAGCGCGACAGGTCCGGCGACGTCGGTGACGACGACCGCGCCCGTGGCGGCGACGGCAACGGCGGCGCGAGTGGCGACGAGCCGGCCGAGCGCGGCAAGGCGCAGCCCGGCGGGCAGGAGCCCGGCGACGACGCCGGCTCGGGTCACGCTGAGCGCGCCGGAGATGAGGGCAGTGGCGGCGCGAGCCGCTCAGACCGGGGCAGCGGGCGCTCCAGTTCGCGCGGCGGCCGGGGTCGCGGTGGCGGCCGCGGCGGCCGGGGCGGCCGTGGCCGTGGCGGCGGCGGGGACAGCAGCGACCGTGGCGCCGACGGGCGCGGGGAGGCCCGCAGCGAGTCCCGCAGCGGCGGCAAGGGCGGCCAGCAGCGCGGCGGCACTGGCGGACGCAGCGGTGACCGGCGCGGCGGACGCAGCAGTGACCAGCGCGGTGGACGCGACGGCGACCAGCGCGGCGGTCGGGGGCGCAGCGGCCGCAGCGGCGACCGCGAGCAGGCTCCGACGGCGAGCAACGGTGGCGCGAGCGCGTCCGCCGGCGGCACGCCGACCTCCGAGGAGGCCCGCGGCGAGGGCAAGCCCGCCCTCAACCGTCCCTTGCGGATCGCCCACCTGCCGTAGCCCGGCGGCGCATCCCGAGCCAGGCGCGCCGCCGGCAGGTGGGGCAGCGCCCCCACAGGGGATGGCCTCGCCGCGGCAGGAGCAGGATCGGCGGGCGCAGCGCGCACAGCAGCGTCGTCGCGGAGACGCCCACAAGAGCGCCGCAGCGCTCGCAGGACAGGGCGAGCCCACCCTCGGGGTGGGTGAAGAGCGCCTCGCGCGTGGCGTCGCGGTGGCGGGCGCCGGTGGCGATGCGGTCGAAGTCGCTCACACGCCCGCCCGCTCGCGCCAGGCCGGCTCGACGTCGAGGCCGGCGAGCTCGGCGGCGATGATCCGGTAGGCCGCCGCGCCGGGGACGCTGTCGTCGTAGGCGAGGATCGACACGCCCTCGTGGGGCGCCTCGGCGAAGCGCACGCTCTTGCGCACCGGCGCGCCGAGCACGTCGAGTCCGTAGCGCTGCTCGACGTCGGCGAGGACCGCGCGGGCGTGGCGCGTCCGACCGTCGAACATCGTCGCGACGAGCCCGGCCACGTCGAGGCCGGGATTGGTGAGCCGCCGGACGTCGGCGATGGTGTCGAGGAGCTGGGCGACCCCACGGTGCGACAGCGTCTCGCACTGCACCGGCACGATCACCGCGTCGGCGGCGGTGAGGCCGTTGACGGTGAGCACGCCGAGCGACGGCGGGCAGTCGAGCAGGACGACGTCGTAGCTGTCGACGACCGCGGCGAGCTCGGAGCGCAGGAGGTACTCCCGCCCGGTGCGCGACAGCAGCGCGACCTCGCTGCCGGCGAGCTCGATGGAGGCCGGCGCGAGGTCGGTCTCGGCGTGCTGGAGGATCGTCTGGGGCAGGCGCGCCTGCCCGGCGATGACGTCGTGCAGCGTGGGCTCGAGCGCGTCGGGGTCGTAGCCGAGGCTGAAGGTGAGACAGGCCTGCGGGTCGAGGTCACAGGCGAGGACCGCGAGGCCGCGCTCGGCGAAGGCCGCGGCGAGCGCGATCGTCGTCGTCGTCTTCGCCACGCCCCCCTTCTGGTTGGCGACGGCGTAGACGGTGGCGGGCACCGAGGACCTCCTCTGCGCGACGCGCCTCGGAGCCTCAGCCTAACGCGCGCAAGGTCGTCTTAAGGCACGAGCGGGGCTGCCGACAATCCCTGCATGAGCCAGCATGCTCTCCACCGTGAGCTCGAGACGCTCGCCGACACCCTGTGGGCGGAGCGCCACGTGGTCGAGTACCTGCTCTTCAAGCTCATCACCGCCAAGCTCATCCTCGCCGCCGACGAGCGTCGCTTCGTCACCCCCGCCCTCGACGAGGTCGAGCGCATGGTCACCGCGCTGCGCAGCGCCGAGGTGCGCCGGGCCAGCGCGCTCGAGACCGTCGCACGCGCGTGGAGCATCAACGTCGACGCGCTCACGCTCGCCGAGCTCGCCGACCGCGCGCCGGAGCCCTTCGGCGCGGTCTTCCGCGACCACCGTGACGCCTTCCAGGGCCTCGCCTCGGAGATCGAGACCACCGCGCAGGAGAACCGCAAGCTCGCGAGCTCGTCGCTGACCCACGTCCAGGAGACCATCGACGCCCTCGCCGGGCCGCCGGCCGGGCACACCTACACCGCGAGCGGGCGCCACGACGCGACGATGACCTCGGCGCTGCGCCTCGACGAGGTCCTCTAGATGAGCAACTTCCTCGCCCTGCACACCGGGCTCTCGGGCGTGCGCGCCGCGCAAGCCGGCATCGAGACGGCGTCGAACAACATCAGCAACGTCAACACCGACGGCTACACCCGCCAGCGCGTCGACCTCTCTGCGAAGCCGACGCTGCAGCTCTCGGCCGGCCGGCTCGGCACCGGGGTGAACATCGACCAGATCAGCCGGATGCGCGAGGGCTTCCTCGACACCCGGGTGCGCACGACCGGCGAGAGCTTCGCCGCCGCCGACGCCAAGGCCGAGCTGCTCCAGCGCATCGAGGACATCGTCGCCGAGCCCGAGGCCGGCCTCACCGGGCTGCTCGAGGGCGTCTGGGACGCCTTCGAGGACCTCGCCAACGACCCGAGCGACACCGCCTCGCGCCAGCAGGTGCTCTCGAGCCTCGGCGCGGTCGCTGGGCGCTTCCAGGCCATCGACGCCGGGCTCTCCCAGCTGCGCTCCGACACCGACTCGCGGCTCGCCGACGGCGTCAGCGACGTCAACGCGCTCATCGAGGACGTCGACCGGCTCAACAAGGAGATCTTCAGCGCCTCGGCCGGCGGCGCCCCACCCAACGACCTCCTCGACCGCCGCGACAGCGCCCTCGACGAGCTCACCTCGCTCGTCGGCGCCGACTACGAGGTCGTCACCACCGAGGGCCAGGAGGGCATGGTCAAGGTCACGATCGGCGACGTAGATGCCGTCGTACCGGGCTCCGACGACTCACCGACCCTCATCGACGACGGGAACGACGGCCACATGGGGGGCCTCGGCGGCGAGCTCGGGGCGCTCCAGGCAGCGCTCGCCGACGACGGCGACCTCGCGCACTGGCAAGGCGACCTCGACGACTTCGCCGTGGCCTTCGCGGATCAGCTCCACGAGGCCTATGCCGAGGACGTCGAGGTCGAGGACGGCACCCTCGAAACACTCATCGGCTTCCCGCAACAGAACATCGACGACGGCACCGCGGGCGCCGGCAGCATCCGCGTCAACCCGGCGGTCGGCGCGGACGACATCGTCGCCGGCTTTGGTGAGAGTCCCGGGCCTCTCGACGGGCGGAACGCCGAGGCCCTCGCCGAGCTCCGGGACGGTGAGCTGCCGGACACCTGGCGCTCGACCGTCGTCGACCTCGGGCGCGCCACC